>Ga0164297_10000109_pt1 | contig 101931 bp, 117 predicted proteins | sample GEODES058metaG_FD_113539 | JGI IMG/M metagenome (GOLD analysis project Ga0164297, IMG submission 113539) | Dystrophic lake water microbial communities from Trout Bog Lake, Wisconsin, USA - GEODES058 metaG | ecosystem: Environmental > Aquatic > Freshwater > Lake | place: USA: Trout Bog Lake... | reverse complement strand
CAACAACACCCCCAGCAACAACAACTACCCAAGCAACAACAACACCCCCAGCAACAACAACTACCCAAGCAACAACAACACCCCCAGCAACAACAACTACCCAAGCAACAACAACTACCCAAGCAACAACTACTACTACCCAAGCAACAACAACTACTACTCAAGCAACAACTACTACTCAAGCAACAGTTAATACATCTTCTCAATGTTTTTTGATAGGTACATCTATTCTTACAAAAGATGGATATAAATTAATTGAAGATTTAGAAGTAGGTGATCTTGTAAATACTATGAAAAATGGGTTAGTTCCTATTGAAATGATTGCTACAAAACTCATTCATCATGATGTTCATGGTCGTACTTCTTCCCAATTGTACAAATTGTCTTATCCGGAGTATTCACATTTATGGAAAGATCTATATGTTACAGGATCTCATAGTTTACTTGTAGGTGATCTTACAAGTTACCAACGCGAAAAGATAATTGAAAGTTATCATGAAATTTTTGTGACGGACGGTTACTATCGTTTACCAGTTTATATTGATGAGAAGGCAAAAGTATGTCCAGAATCTGGTAGTTATAGAATTTATCATATCGTTTTAGAACATGAAAATATTCAGATGAATTATGGTATTTATGCGAATGGATTATTAGTGGAATCTGCAAACAAATATGATGTCTTGAATCCATGATTTCATTTTGATCTTTATGCAAGAAAATATTGTAACTAAAGCAAAAGATGCGCTTACAAAATGCCAGGTATGGGTGGTTTAGCATACATTGTACGTTAAATAATGACTGGTATGGATGGTTCACAATAACAAAATGAATAATGTATAACAATTAATTCACATAATTATAAGTATGGTAAATCAATTTGCATTTATTCATAAATTTTATTTGTGACATACAATAAAATCATTTTTGAATGATATTATTTTGTTGGTCACAACCTTCCCGATCATTAACAACAACTACCCAAGCAACAGTTAATACATCTTATCGTTTTAGAACATGAAAATATTCAGATGAATTAACTCTTTTGTAAGTGTTTGAACTAATAGAAGTTTGCCATTTATTTAAATTTTCAAATATTTGGATCACTTACAAATTTATATTATTTTTTAATTAATAGTAACAATATAAAATTGAAAATAATATTATTCAAATAATAACAATTTTTTACCTTTTTGATTATAAACCCATATTTCATAATTTAACCCATTTTTTTTTGCAGATTCTTGTTTTTTTAATACAAGATCTTTTTTCTTTTCAAATGTCCAAGTAGATTTTACTTCAATACATTTTTGTAAAGATTTTACAAAAATATCAACATAATGCCGTCTTTCATTATTATCTCCATATTTTATTACAGGTACATTTTTACAACCAGTGATAATATCATCTTCTTGTATGTTATTTTCCAATAATTCTTTCAATGCAAATGGTTCATAACCCTGACATGTTATTTTTTTACCCGAAGGAAAAGTAAACTCCTTTAATTTATAAGCATTTTTTGATGCTTTTTCTGCAAAATCTGCATTTTGATAAGGATAATTTACACCAAATTTTAAAAGATTACTTTTTATTGTTTTAGAATGTATTTCTTTGTTTTGTTGCGGATATTCACAACCATGTCTTTGCAAATTTGTTTGTTTCGTTTTTTCTTGAATCATGGTATTTTGTGCTGCATGTTCAACACCATATTTTTCTAACATGGTTTGTTTTGTTTTTTCTTGAATCATGGTATTTTGTGCTGCATGTTCAACACCATATTTTTCTAACATAGTTACTTTTTGTTTTTCAACCATGTTCTTTGAAGTACATGTATGACAATTTAACCCACTGACTTCTTTAATTTGCCTATACACTTTATTTGATAATTCACCACATTTACATTTAAAATAAATAGTATCTTCTCTTTTTACATTGTCATAAAATGTGTCTGATTGATTATAATGATCATCTAATAATTCAAACCCATTTTTTTTGAAATAATCGAACAATGCTTCTCTTTTTTCCATCATTTTTTTTCTTTGTTTTTCTTTTATTTTTTCAAGCTTTGAAGTATGATCTACACCATATTTTTCTAAATTGGTTTGTTTTATTTTTTTTTGAATAACAGAGGATTGACTTGGTCGTTCAACACCATATTTTTCTAAATTGGTTTGTTTTATTTTTTCTTGAATTTGTTCATTAGAGGTTGCACTTTTTGTACCATATTTATCAATACATGTTTTTTCTGTTTTTTCTTTTTTTATTATGTTTTTGTGTGTTTTACAATAAGGTCCATGTTTAATTAAAGAACGAAAAACAATTGAAAAATGATTTTCACATGAAATACATTTTCCAGAAATAATAGAATCACGAGTAATAGTTTTTTTAGAATAATCTTCATTCAATACAACATGATTTGTATGCACAAAGTTTTTTAAATATTCGTAATCATATCTTATCATCACAAAAATATAAATAAAAATAATCAATTTTATGATAATTTTAACAAAATTGATACCAAAATTAGTGTGATTAATATCCCGATGTCTTGCCCAGCGAAAGATGCGAAAGGCAATCCTTGCCGAAACAAAGGACCTTTCTGTAGGTTCCACACCTACATGAAAGATTATACCCCTGAAATGATAGCAGGATGTAAACTATGCAAAGGATGCAAGAAAATGAAATTCATGGAAATGGAAACGTGTAATGAATGTAGAGTACGTGGTGCGGAAAAACGTAAACAGGCAAAAGCAGAAATTGTATTATGTGCCAAGGAAGGATGCAAGTTCAAAAAAAGTGAAAATAAATATTGTGGCAAACATCAATTGTGTCAATTTATCGATGAAACATCCGCACTTGGATTAAAACCGTGTTATAATGCAAATCGAGGATGCCGTACTCAAATGCCAATGGATGGTAAATCACGTTGCTCCGTATGTTTGGCTAAAGAACGTGAAAAAGATCACAAGAACCGTAGCGTAGAACCGGTAAAGACTGAAACAGAGAATGAATGTACGAGGTGTCGTAAAATGTATCCATTGGAGGCATTCAATGGTTCAGTAGGTGAAACCAAAACGTGTAAGTTATGCCGTGCAGCAAATAAGAAAGCGGATGAAAAACGTGACAAAGAACATGTGAATGAACTTATGCGTAAAAATTCAGCAAAACCGGAACGCAAAGCAGTGAAACAGGCATGGAGAGAGGCAAATTATGAAAAAGTGGCTAAATATTGGATGGATGCACGTGCTCGTTTAATAGAAGCAGATGCTGAAAAATATTTGAAACGACAGGCTGAACGAATGAAAAAGTGGCGCGATGAAAATCCTGAAAAAGTACAAGCTTTCAATAAAGTGCGAAATGAAAATATAGATTATCATTATTCTAACTACAAGAAGTCGGCTTTTACGAAACAACTAGTATTTGAAATAGACAAGGAAACATTCATTACATTAGTAACATCATCATGTCATTATTGCGGAATCGTTCAAGAAAAAGGGTTCAATGGATTAGACCGATTAGATTCAGCAAAAGGATATGTAATGGAGAATTGTGTATCTAGCTGTGAAATGTGCAACTACATGAAAAAGTGTATGAGTCCGGATGTATTTGTAAAAATAGCTCAACATATTGATAGTTATTCTAAAAAAACAGGTACATTCTACCCAGAAATATTCAAAGACACAAAATTGGTTAAATATTCATTATCAAAGTTAAGTGCTCTTATAAGAGATATACCATTTGACGTATCTAAAGAAATCTTTGATGCAAAAAAACAGGAATGTTGTTATTTATGTGGAAAAGAAAATAGCGAAACACATCAAAATGGTATAGACCGTGTAGATAGTACCATTGGATATGTAGAATCAAATATGAAATCCTGTTGTGGAACTTGTAATATAATGAAATCCAACTATACCTTAGATTCCTTTCTTGAAAAATGTAGTCGGGTTGCAATGAATCATAAACCAAATGTGCCCATGAATCAAAACGTAGCTATTGTAAAAGGAAACAAATTGAGTAAAAGTGAAAAGAAGGAAATTCATGATGTGAAAAAAGAAGTAAAAATTCAACAATTAAAAGAACGATATTCAAAAGAACAAATTGCAGAACGTGTACAAGGACTTACTTCAAAGTAGAACTGCAGAATGGACATTCCTTACTACCTATTATTTTTGTTTGCTCCCATTCTTCCCACCTGTATTCTAAGCGTCCACATTCCATATTGTACCTAAATATGTCTAATTCATAATCAATTATTTTTTGTAAATCCATATCTATTGTATCAATCTCTTTTGATAGAAATAACATTAATGTTTCTAGTGTATCAGTATATACTTCAATTGAATGAATCTCGAACAATAATTCTTGATAATCAAATATAAAACGATAATATTGATTAAAATCTTTTTTTGAATATGGCCATAAAGCCCAATTTGTTACTTCATTATAATGTTTTGGTCTAGGCGTATAAGTATAACCTATGTAATTATTTTTGCAGCATTGTAAACATAGTTTATGGTTACATGGTAAGGTATTCAATAATACCTCTTCAGCACAAACATCACATATATTTTTTTCAAGTGGTTCCTTTCCTAAAATGAAACTGCAAGATGAACATGTAAAAATTCCATTCTTGTTCACCATAACACATTCTAGTTGAGGTGTACTACAAAAGTAACAATCTTTTAAGTAATCGTGATTCTTTTTACAATCAACACAATATTTTAACGAACGTTCCATGGTTAACTAGCAAAAAAATAAACAATATCAATTTTTTTATTGATATTGTTTCCAAAGAATTTGTAACCACCCATCCCAGACATAATGTAAAGGACTCAGTTGCTATATGCCAAACCACCCATGCCGGACATTATGCGCAAAACATTGTAATTGGTGGCATAGACACGCACCTTGGCGGTGGAGGTACCCTCGACGGTCGCGTTCGAGAGAATAAGTTGAAGGGTGGCATTGTCAATGCGCGAGAAGTTGCATGTGCCGGAAGGCTGGTGCTCCTCGGGGCGGAGGGCGAAGGAGTAGACGTTGATACCGGTGTCGGGGGTACGGGTGTGGGCCATGTAGGGCTGGACAAGGTCAAAGTAGGATCCTTCACGCTCTGAGAAACGATCCTGGCCGTTGAGCTGAAGTTTGGCAGTGACGACTGGGTTCTCGCCCCAGCAGTGGAGAGCAAGAGCTGTCTCCGAGAGGACGAAGGTACCGGCATCGGAAACGAGCGATTCCTGGGGATCTCCGGTAGGAGCGCCAAATTCGTATTTTCCGGTGCTTCCGGAGGTAACACCGGAAAAGGCGCCTGCAGTGTTTCCGTAACCGCGGTTGTATCCCCAGTAATCATTCGAGTTTTGAATAGCAGCGAGTAATTCTTCTGTCGATGTAACCGTGTTATTCGAAAGATCAATGTAAGCATTTCCGTCAACCGCGTTAGCATTGGCGAAGAGACCATTGGCATTGATGAAATCGTAGTTGGCGGTTCCACTTGCACCCATAGGTCCAGCAACCGAGTTGGGGCCACCAAAGGCATGGATGGCGTTAGGGAGAGCATCTACTGCATCTGTGTAGTTGAAGGGCTGGGCACCAAGGATGTTGAAGAGGTTGCTCTGGCCATCGAGTGATGCGCAGTAATCAACATTGGCATCAGGCTGGACAACCCAGATAAGCTCCTTGACGGGATGGTTGAAGTTCAACTTGATCTTGTTGGACGACGAACCAACCGACTCATCGCCAGTGAACTGAAGCTGTTCAATGAGGTACTCGTGGGGGTTCTGTGCCATACGCCGGCGCTCATCGGTATCAAGGAAGACGTAGTCCACAAAGAGAGAGGCAGCAACGAGGGATTGGTTGTAAGCATTTGTGCACTTGACAGAGCCAGTAGAGGTAGGGCTGAGTGTGTTGACGGCCCAGAGGCACTCATCAATGGGACGAAGATCAATGTTGATGCGTACCTCGTGGTACTGGAGAGCAATGAGGGGGAGAGCAAGACCAGGGTTACGGCAGAACCAGAACTGAAGAGGAATGTAAAGAGTTGTCTCTGGGAGAGCGTTACGAGGAGCGCAAATCTGGCGAGGAGCGTTCGACTGGCAAGGACCATCCACGGCAGAGAAAGAGGGGTCAGTCAAGTAAGTAAGCTGGGTGGTGTTGCCTACCATTGACCAGTAACCCTTCTGCTGAGAAGCATTTACGGTAAGCTGGTTCCAGATGTGCATCCAATCACCGTAATGGCGATCAATGCGCTGGCCACCAATCTCTACCTCTACCTGGGAGATGAGTTGCTCACCAGGGAAATCGAGCCACCGAGCATAGACGCCCTGGTCCGACGAAGCCGCAAGATCCTGGCCAATTTGGGGAAGAGTGACTTGAAGAATAGTGGTGTAAGCAAGATCTCCGTTACGGGAGATGGTGCAAGTGACACGTCGTCCAAAATCTGCCTGTCCATTGAAAGTTTGCTCAATGGACTCCATGGCGAAGTTTGTGTAACGCCGGTAAGTTACTTTCCAGTAGGTAATCTGGGGGTTACCAGTAAGATAAACATCTTGTGCGCCGTAGGCTACTAATTGCATTAAACCTCCTCCCATGTTATACTATTGCTAAAGAAAAAAAAATTAGGAATATTTTTTTAAAAAAATGGAAAGATAATTCGAATCAAAATATTCCTTAAGATTGTAATGTCGTTTTCTAAAAATATATTTGTTCTTGTGTTTTGTTACTGTCCATCCATCTTCTAATGCCTTTATGATAAATTTCCTTTTATTCATATCATAGAAAAAGAAACAATGTACGTATTTTTAATTTAAAATGTTTATTTCTTTATAAAGTATGACCTTTAAATTAAAACCAACAAAGAAATTAGAAGACATTATGTTAAAAATGGTGGATACAAAACATAATGAATTTGTCGAACGATTCAAAGAAGAAAATGATAAAATTATTCCTAAATTAAAAGAAGAATGTATTGTAGAAAAAGATCCTATCAAATTGTCTAAATTGAAAAAAAAAATAAAAGATATACAAGATAAACAGTTACAATATTATTTAGACAATGGAAAACATTTATTTTCATATTTTGAAGAAAAAAAAGGTATATCTGAAAAAAGATCGACGATTAAGCTATTGAATCAGTTTTTCAAAATCGATTCTTTACCCGATACACAAGTGATGGCAAATCATGCGTTGCATTATTTAAAAAATATTGATGAATCTTATTTTCCATCAGAAGAATATATTTATAATACGTCAATTTGCAAAAAATGTAATCAAGGTGAACTCATACCAGTCGATTATGATGGAATTGTAATATGTAACAATACTGCATGTGCTTGCCAATTTCAATACCTCATTGAAAATGAAAAACCTTCTTACAAAGAACCACCGAAAGAAATATGTTTTTATGCATACAAACGAATCAATCATTTTCGTGAAATATTAGCACAATTTCAAGCAAAAGAATCTACACAAATTCCAACTGATATTTTTGAAAATATTCAATCTCAAATTAAAAAAGAACGCATTGAAATATCTGAAATTACTAATGAAAAAACAAAAGAAATTTTAAAAAAATTTGGATATAATAAATATTATGAACACATTACATTTATCAAAGACAAATTAGGTATTAAACCACCAGTAATGAGTCCAGAATTAGAAGAACGGTTATGTTCTCTTTTCATTGAAATACAAAGACCTTATGCAAAATGTTGTCCAGATGATCGTGTTAATTTTTTGAATTATTATTATACGATTTATAAATTATGTGAATTATTAGAAGAAGATACTTTTTTACCTTATTTTCCAATGTTAAAAGATCGTGAAAAAAGAATGGAACAAGATGAAATATGGAAAAAAATATGTCTAGAATTAAATTGGGAATTTATTCCTACCATTTGAATGTTTCATCGCCTGTAATTTTTCTTAAAATACAAAGTAGAGATCGATCTTCCATGGCTTGTTGAATAGAAGGTAAAATGGATTTTATGAAAATGGGTTCTTCTTTTTTAACAAAATGTAGGTCATAATAATCAATATCGAGTTGACGACAAAATAATGCATATGTTTTTGTTTCATCGTAAGAATAAAAAATACCAAATATTTCTTTGTCTTTTGTATAATAGGTATGTTTTTTTAATTTATCAAAAGGTACAATTCTATACATTTCATATAGTAATAAATTAAAGTTTAAATATTATTTTTCATCAACAAGAATGAAGATTTTATCGATTGATATTGGTGTGAAAAATTTAGCCCATTGTTTATTGGATGTTTCCACCAATCAAATTGTAGATTGGAATGTGAATAATTTAGCACCTGCATACCATTGTTGTTCGAAAGCAACTCATTATTTGGACGGATACCTTTGTAAAAAATGTATCGAAAAACCATTACCTCAATTGTTATGTATATGTAAAAAACATAACATACCATTTGGTACTAGAAAAGAAATGATTCAAGGATTAAAAAAAAAGTGGGAACCCATTGAACCAAGTATGGTAGAATTGGGAAAAAGAATCATAAAAGTATATGCCCCTCTTGAAGCCAATATAGTATTGGTAGAAAATCAAATTGGTCCATTAGCAAGTAAAATGAAAGGGATTCAAGGGATGGTTGTTCAGTATTGGTTAATGAGAGGAGCAGAAGTCCATTGTATTTCAGCAGTGAATAAATTAAAGTTGTTTCATCAAGGACCTACTACCTATGCACAACGTAAAAAGTTGAGTATTCATTATACGAAACAAGTTTTGGCAGAAAAAGGATGGGATGATACACATTTTTTAAAACATAAAAAGAAGGATGATTTAGCGGATACATTGTTACAAGCTATTTGGTTTATGTATGGTAAGATATAGTCGATGGTAATTCTATTATTCCATCTATTATTATAAAAATATATGGGTCACCTGTAAAATCATTATAAAACATTATTGTTTTATATTCTTTATTGAATTTGACCCTATTTATAGTTAGGTCAATGATTCCTGGTAAATAGATAAATGTATAATTACCAACTATATATGAATTATAAGAAATATTACCCTCACTAATATACAATGTTTTATTTAAAAATTCGTGATTTACTTTTCTAATTTTAAATGGATTTATTAATGGAATTTCTATGGAAATATCATAATTCAATAAAAATATATATCCTTTATCTATTTTACCTTGACTTATTAAATTAATTAATGTTGAATCATAAGGACCATCTGGTTGATATATTAAATTTGTATAATCTGCATTGATGACACCTTCTTGAAAATAAAATGATGTAGTAATATTTCTTATTTGAGATGGTGGTACGTCTATTGTAGATACATAAAAATATAATTTATTCCCTAAAAAATATGGATATATTAAATCATGATTTGCAGTATTTATATCTTCAAAAAATATACCTTCATACTCCATTGTAACAGGTATATCTGATGTAATTGTTTTTGGAGAATGAATACCATCGGCACGAGACCATCTTCCACCAAACATGCTATGACCAGGACCAATACCGCCTAATTGATTTCTGTAAAATAATTTCATTCTTCCTATACCATTGGATTGAACTTGTATTTCACGATTTTCCCATCTATTCAAACCTACTCTCGAAGTAACACCTTGTTTCTTATTACCTCCACAGTTGAAAGATTCGGATCACATTTATAAAGAGTAGCAGATGCATGTCCTGCACCCATCATTCTAGATTTACCCATATTATTAATTGCGGTTTTATTTAAAGTGAATTCTTCTTAGTTAGGTTATGGAAGTCATTAATCTTACTCCTCTGGAAGAAGTAAAATCAACATTACCAGGGATTGAATTATTAATGAATGATAAAAGTAAACAAAAGGATACTATTACTTTATCAGATATTGACAATTTAGAAAAAGAATTAAATTCATTGTCAGGAACAAGTTTTGAACCAGAGATAAAACTGAACTTTTCAGAAATCAAAGAACCAAGTTTTCCAAAAAATGAAACCTTTCCCAGAAATGAAACTTTTCCAAGAACTGATATACCAGAAATAAAAGAACCAACTGTTCGATTTGCAGAACCGGTAAAAGAAAAAACATGGGATGGGTTCAAACCATTTGTAGGGAATCCAGATAAACCCATAGAACAAAAGGAAACCTTACGTGAACGTTTTTCTTATTTAAGAAAATTGGAAGATTTAGAATCCAAAGGTGTTAAGTTGACAAAACGTTATTCTATGGATTCTTCTTTAGAGGAAATGAAAGGTGAATACGAAAATATAGTGGCGGAAAAGGAAAAAGCAAACAATGTAAAATTTCAAGGAAAAATGTTAATGGCTTGTATTACCGGTCTTGAATTTTTGAATTCTAAATTTGACCCATTTGATATCAAATTGGATGGATGGGCAGAACAATTTTCAGAAAACATTACAGATTATGATGAAATATTTGCAGAGTTACACGAAAAATATAGAAATAAGGCAAAGCTTGCTCCTGAATTGAAATTATTGTTTCAATTAGGTGGAAGTGCTATTATGCTTCACATGACAAATACGATGTTCAAATCCTCGATACCAGGAATGGATGATATCATGAGACAAAATCCAGAACTCATGCAAAAGTTTACTCAAGTTGCGATGAATTCCATGGGAAGTCCAGGATTCACTGGATTTATGAATTCTGTACAGCCACCACGACAAGAGGCAAGAGAGTATTCAAGACCTGAACCAAAGAAAGAGGATCTACGATCAGAATCAAGACCAGAGATAAAGACGATTCCACGACCAGAAATGAAAGGACCAAGTGATATCAATGATATTTTAAATGGATTGAAACCAAAAACTGTACAAATGGATGAAGGAAGTACAGTAAGTATTGGTGAATTAAATGAAATGAAGGATGGATTAAATATGGCAAAAAAAGCTAGACGCAAACGATCAGACAAAATGACCATGAATTTGAATCTATAATTGGATGAAATAGTATTGGTATAGAATATGAATGTACAATTGTACTGGAAATATTTAGTAGGATTATTTGTATATGCCATTGTATTGAATATTTTATTTTTCATTTACATAGATAAAATATCAAATGCAATAACGAATTTTTTTTCTGTTCATGAAAAAAATAATTCAGTAGGGTATCTTATTTATGCCATGATGATAGTGATTCAATTACCTTTAGTTATGCACATTACAAAAAGTACTTTGTACGAAATTTTATATGTAGTTACTTGTATTCTTGTGGCAATATTGAATCCATTTTCTTTTTTAACTACACCGTATCCACCATGGAGTGTATTGGTATTATCGATTCTTCTATTTGGTTGTTTAAAATTATCATTTAATATCATTAAAGTAGTATTGCTAGTCTTTCTTACAGTATTTGCAGGAAATGAAATTCTTTCATTTTATTATCAATCTACTTATGTTTTTTTAGCTTATCTTTTATTATATACAATTGGATATGGTATCAGTTTTATTGATTTCCATCCAGAAAGATTAAAATACATAATAGAACGTATCTCAAGCTTTTTTGAACCAATCACTTCTTTTTTGAATAGATATTACAATTATGCAAAAAATATAACAATCCATCCATTTTTTCTTTTTACTTTTATAGTGTTGGTTGGATTTGCATTTTTTCATTTGTATATAAGAACGATTACTAAGAAAACATATGGAGGTTCTATGCTTGTACACAAACCAATATCATTAGATAATATCACTATTTATCCAGTACCTGTAAATTATCATTATACATTATCATTTTGGTTTTATATTCATCCAACACCACCTAGTTATTCATCTTCTGCTACAGAATATACAACTTTATTATTACACGGTGAGAATGTATTGATTTCTTATAATGGTGAACAAAATAAAATACAAGTAAGATTAAAGGATGATGCTATAGTGACACGAAATGTACCTTTACAAACATGGAATCATATGGCGTTAATTTATAATAACGGAATTATGGATATTTTTATGAATGGTAAATTGATTGATTCAAAATCTTGGGTACCCCATACACTTACCAATGAATTATTGATTGGTGCAAACAAAGGCATACATGGTAATATTTGCACAGTTTTATACTATGACAAAGTCATGACGCATGCATTTGTTCAATCCTTATATCATGATTTTAAGAAAAAAAATCCACCTATTGTATGAAAGAATGGATCCAAGTGGTCGATTTGTTTTATATGACAATTTTACAAGTGTTGTTTGCAGTAGGAATCACTATTGTATTAGATGATTATGTTTTACGTGAAGATCATGACAAAGATAAACATAAATCCACTGCACGATTGTTAATAGAAGCGTGTTTGTATTCTGGTATTTTATGGATTGTAATTTATTTTGTAGGTAAAGTCATAAGAATGATACCATTTCCACTAGATGGATGGTATGGTTACAAACATTCCCGAAATGAAGAATACCACTTTTTATCTATTATTCCACCATTCGCCATTATATTTTGTGATTCGATTCATTATAAATTAGAAGAATTAAGAAAAAGAATTTAAAATATACTTCCACCAAAATTAGAAGGCATTGGTTCAAAAGAATCTGGAGAGGCAGCATTTACTAAAGGAGTAGTGGGTCCAGCAAACATGGTATTGAAATCTGGTTCAGGATTATTGATTGGATTTACAGTTGGTGCTTTAGGTAAAATAGAGGGTGGCATCTGTGGTTGTACTTTTTTTGTAGGTACTTGTCCTGAAAATCTATCTACTAATATGGTGACTTTTTCACCTAATTTTGATGTTCCTAATAAAAGAATCAATGTAGGTAAAATAATGGAAATTACATTTTGTTCTGAATATTTAGAACCACTTGCTGTAGGAATAAAAGTAATGATACGATGAATAAATACGATACCTAAGAAGAGAACAATACATTGAAGAGAAATTTCTACAAAAATGGCTAAACTTCCTTTATCTTTATCTACTTCAGGCATATAATCTTGAATGAAACGATTTAGTAAAGTAATCAAAACAATAGAAAAAATGGTATATTGAGCAATATTTACCATTTGATTTCTACTTTCTTGTTCAAAATTGAATACATGAGAAAAAAAGGTAGGTTGTTCTTCCATGAATAGTAATCAGAAAAATTATTCGTTAATACTCTATTTTTTTAGTACTATTCTTCTTTATGTCTAAACAAAAGACGCAAGCGAAAGAGACCAAAGACCCAATGATTCATACTTCTCATGCCATACAATTAGTAGCTAAACGATTGATGACTCACGAACAAGTATGTTCAAGACAATTTAAAGCTTTAGAAGAAAAAATTGGAGAACAAGATACAACTTTCACAGAAAGTGAAGTAGAGACAAAATATGATTCTTTAGTGGAATTGATACGAAATTTGAATAAACAAATTGTCGCACTTACACAGAGGTGTGAAGTATTAGAGAAACAAAACAATATCAAGCCAACGAAAAAGAAGGGTACGATGCCATTATCCGAAGTAGGAGAGACATCGTTTACTTCTTTTACAACAGAGGAATAACTTTACAATATTTTTCAAGTATGAAACAATATAAAACGATTCATTTTCTAATCTTATGTTAACTACCATAATAACAATTATCGTGGTTATTTTACTTTATCTACATGTAATGTTTCAATTGAAAACAAATAACGAAATGGAAATATACGAAATACTATTTCAAAAAGAAAAACTGGAAGAAATATGTGATTTGAAACAACCCGTTGTATTTGATTATGAAGATACCGATTTATTAACACCAACTGCATGTAAAGAGTACAACTCTTTTGATGTAGTGGTCTACGATCAAAAATATAGAAAATCAATAGTTACATTAGAAAAAGCACAAAAATTATTTGAAAAAAATTATGCATTATTTGAGAATGAAGAATTTTTAAAGGATACTTTACTAAAAAATTACTACACAAATACAGATCTATTGTTAAGACCGCCATTAGTATGTAGCATGTCTTATGACGTGTGTATGGGAAGTGATCAATATACTACACGATTACAATATAAAAATCAATACCGTAATTATTTTGCAGTAACAAATGGAAGTATCACTGTAAAATTATGCCCTCCACGAAACACAAAATTTTTAAATGAAATCAAAAAACAAGAAACACAAGAATTTTATAGTACAATCAATCCATGGAAAGAAAAAACAAAAGTTAAATTTTTAGAAATAACGGTTCCAAAAGGAAAATTATTATTCATACCAGCTTATTGGTGGTATAGTATAAAATTAGAAAAGGATGCATGTGTATGCATCTTTCACTATAGAACAGTTATGAATATATTGGCTACACTTCCAGATCTTAGTTTAGGATTATTACAGCGTCAAAATACAAAAGTTAAGATTGTTCATCGCGATTCTCACGCATCTTCTGACGCGTCTCACACATAAGAGGCCCACGACGGATACCGGTTACTTCCACTGCCATGGTTCGATGCTTTCCCTCCGTCAAAATCTTTTTTTCAAACTCTACATATTCTCCTTGTACAAGATACTTGTACTGATTCTCTGCAACTTGTAGTTGCTGGTGGTGTACAAAAATGTCCTCATTATCAAGGGTAATGAAACCATATCCGGTTTTGTTATTGAACCACTTTACCATACCAATGTTACGGGACATCTTATACTTGTAATAATGCAAAAGTTCTTTAAACTATTTTATTATTATAATTAGTAAGTGATTACACTTTGCATGATAAAACAATATAAATGATTTATCTTAAAAGTAAGTTATGTGTGGTATATTTGCATTGATAAACCCCACTATTTTTGTAAAAACTGTTATGGATGCTTTTGAGATGGGGAAACATCGTGGACCAGATGAAACCGTATTTATTACGTTGAAAAATGTATGGTTAGGGTTTCATCGTTTGTCCATCAATGGTGTCTCGAATGGTTCACAACCTTTTGAAAAAAATGGTATTTATTTGATTTGTAACGGTGAAATCTATAATCATAAAACCCTTTATGATGAAATGAAAAAGACACCGATGACACAATCCGATTGTGAAATTATCATAGATTTATATGAAACATACGGTATTGAACAAACACTTCACATGATTGATGCATCCGAATTTGCCTTTTTTTTATATGATTCTAACAAAAATCTTTACTATTCTGCACGTGATCCTTACGGTGTACGACCATTGTATTATTCTACTTGTGGAAATATGATATGTGTTGCCTCAGAAGTAAAAATGTTTCCAAATTGTTTTCAAACCATTTTGCCAGTTATGCCAAGTACAGTAATGTGCCATTCTACAAATGTAACGACACGGTATGCATCCTTACCTTCTATACAACACTCTTTAACAAGTCCACATTCACGTATACGTGATACTTTGTATGAATGTGTAAAAAAACGTGTATTGAATACTGAAAAACCAATGGCTTGTTTGTTGTCAGGTGGGTTAGATAGTAGTTTGATTGCCACATTAGTCAATCAATGTCGTAAAGAATTAGGATTAAAAGAACCACTAGAAACGTACAGTATTGGATTAAAAGGTGGTGAAGATTTGAAGTATGCACAAACAATGGCTACTTTTTTAGGTTCGAAACATACATCCATTATTGTAGATGAAAATGATTTTTTGAACGCTATACCAGAAGTTGTGCACATGATTGAAAGTTACGATACCACAACAGTAAGAGCAAGCGTAGGAAATTATTTAGTAGCAAAATACATCAACCAACACAGTAAAGCAAAAGTGGTGTTCAACGGAGATGGTGCAGACGAGGTATGTGGTGGATACTTGTATATGAAAAGAGCACCTAACGCCATTGAATTTGATAAAGAATCAAGACGTCTAGTTCAAGACATTCATTTTTTTGATGCACTTCGTAGTGATCGGTGTATTGCTGGAAATGGATTAGAAGCAAGAACACCTTTTTTAGATCGAACATTTGTGGAACTTTATTTATCTATTCCAACACATATGAGGTTCACTTCATGTGAAAAAGAATTATTAAGACAAGCATTTGAAGGATATATGCCCAAAGATATTTTATGGAGAAAAAAAGAAGCATTTAGTGATGGTGTTAGTTCATTGGAACGTTCATGGTTTAGTATTATTCAAGAATCTATTCCAGAAGAAATAAAAAATAATTATATAGATACGTCTATTACTATGGAACAATACTACTATAAGACTTTATACAATACACATTATACCTCACTATTACCTTATTATTGGATGCCAAAATATACCACTACTAAGGATTGTAGTGCTCGAACATTAGAACATTATTAGTTTAATATTAATATACAAAAATGTTATACATATCTATGTATCTTTGGAATATGAACCCGAAAGAAACACGTCTTCCTAATGAAAAAGTGTTTCAACACAATGCACGTTTTTTACCAAATTATGTAGTATTAGGACCCAAAAATATTGAACCATTACTACCTTTGTTTCCGGACATTCAAAAACAATGGGATACAATTCCTCATTGGGTCATTCAAGCAGACATTGCAAGATTACTTTATATTTATGAAAATGGTGGTATCTATTTAGACTGTGATTGTGTCATTCAACAAAAATTACCAAAAGAACCGTGGCTATGTGTAGAAAAAATTGTTTCTGTACATACTTTAGGTCCAAAAGAATCAAAACATCCATCACATTCTATGAGGATTGCGAATTATGCTTTTGGATTTCCAAAACATCATCCCATGTTAAAAAATGCATTGAATGAATGTGCAAAACGTTTATCGATTTTAGAGAATGCTTCTCCAGAAAATATATTATGGGTATGTGGTCCAGACGTAATAACTACTGTGTACCATCAGTTACCATCGGATGAAAAAAAAAAAATTGCACTTTTGAATAAAACATATATATATCATTTGGAAGCAGGGTCTTGGCGTTAAACACATACACGATAATAATTTGTGGTTACAGACGTTTTACTTTTACGATGAATACAACATACCATACCAGGACGCATGCACAGTACCTGAGCAACTGCATCATAACGACTAATAGTAGGTAAATCAGAATTGGATTGTATGTGATATTTTTTGAACAATGCATCTTTTTCTTCGTCTGACAATATAACATGTTTGGGTACGATGGTATGTTTCAATAAATTAAATTGTAACCGTTTAATATTTAGTACAGATACGTAAATTGAAGAGTCATTCCATAATTTATTCATATCTGCAATCATGGTATCATTTGGATCTGATTTTGCAATAATAATCAAATCATCTGATTTTTTTAAAATAGATGGTTCACCATCTATTTCATCAAATAAAGAGCAAGTTACCGTTGGTATAACTAATTTTGTATCTAAATGATATTTAATAAAGACTTGTTTTCCTGACGTATGAGTCAATTTCAAATCTAATCTTTTGTTTTCCATCATGCTACCAATCATAGATAAACTGTAATGATCGTAATTAGAAACATTATACCCTTGATCTTTCAATATCTCGAGAAGATGTGTACGAGACAAATAAACTTGAGTCACTGAAATGTCCATTGTTATAAGTGATTATTTTACTTTAAACTCAATTTTTTTATGTTAACTCATGCTTTTCTAAATTCTATGTGTTTGTTACTATATACATATAAATCACCATATTTTTCATTGTGATATCCATCCAATTGTACATTCGATAATGGTAGTATTTTTTCTAAATGTTTGTAAACATCTTCTATATTACATAATTCTCTACTTGTAAAAAAATAAAAAATTTTTTTTTTACATATGTTTTCTGGTGTGCCATAGTTACTTTCATACCTCACATTGAATGAATTTTTGTAATATTCGAACCATCGTGGTGTTTGAAATTTGTCTAACATATCCAATACAATTTTCAAAAATCGTAAATCATGACTTTCATTTTTTTGTTGACTTACAATGTGATGAAAATTTGTTTCATTAGACAATTGAAATGTAGCGAAACCTTTATCTATTCCACATAATGGATCACATTCTTTCAATGAACATATTTCATCATAGATATCTTTAGAATCTTCTATATCTTTGAAATATGATCTTCCATAATCGATTATTTTTACAATATAAGGTGATTTAAAAGTCACAAATCCAGTTTCTGTTTGATAATGAAATTGAATATACTTTCCAGGTACAGGTTCATATAAAATAACATTTTCTTGATGCAAATCATAATGGGTAAAATGTTTACGCATATGAAAAAGTGGATAATATACTTGAAATAAAATAGGTAGAATATGATGAAACGTATCTTTTGTCAACATTTCACCTACTGTTTGGCAACCACGAATATGTTGTATCAATATAGACATATACTTTGATTCATTGCATCCGACTTTCAAATTGTAAGGTTGATGTTTTAATGAAGCAGAAAATACGGATGGTAACACTTGTTTCGTTTCTTTCATGTGCTTCCAATTCAACGAACTGTTGTACTTGAATAAACCGTACGTTTCTAAAAAACATGGAAACAATAAAGACATTTTGTTCAAAAATTGACCAACACGATATTCATACATCAAATTATCTGAATAATCATTTGTGCTTGATTTTAAAACAGCATAAGAAGTGTAATCATTTTTTGTATAACGTAATTCATTGACAAAACCATTTGACGAAGGCGAACCAATACGTTTGACCTGATCTACTAACTTAAAATCAAAATTATTAAAAAATTTTTTAATTTTCAAACTTTCTATACCAAATGCGATACAGAGTCCAGATTCACTACAAATAGTTTTCAAATATACCCCTCTTCTTTTTTGAGTAGTACGTTTCATGAAAGATTGTATTCGTTTCATAGATTCATCCAGTTTTGGTTTGACATTTTTAGGTCCTGTTTTAGAAGGAATACAATCACCTTGTTTGTTTTTTCTTGTACCGTTGGGACATCGTTTTTTAGGACCTTCAAGTTTAGATTTGATATTTTCTTTAGGAATACAATCACCTTGTTTGTTTTTTCTTGTACCATTTGGACATCTCATTATTATTACATGAATATTATTTTTTCTTTTTTGAGAGTCAATGTATCACTTCCTCCAATAACTTCTATTTCTGTTACTTTTTCTACAATTGGTTCTGGTACTACTTCTTTCTTTTTATATTCTGCAGTAGGTGAAAGTTCTACCGTTAATTTGTGACACCATGAATTCAATGTTTTATTATCCACTATGGTATATTGTAAAGAATTCACACCATCGATTTTCCATTGTAATTCATCTGTAATCAAACGTTCATTTTTGAATTCTTCTATAAACGCAGAGTCTTTTGTTTCAAATATATCATGGATTGTCTCCATTTCTTTCCCTTCTTTTGGTTCGGAAGGACGGTATACTGGATAATGGATACGATGGGCTAAGGCGTCGTCTTCACCACCCCAACCATAAAAAGTGTTGGGGAATCCATTCATATCTTTGAATGCTTGTTTGGAAACACGTAATACACGACCCAAAAAATAATTTCCATCATATTTCGAAGGACTTATTAAATTTCCAAGATGCATAATATCTTTTCCATCATTTGTATAATATTTATTAATTATATCTTGTGTCATCAAAATATCTACATCGTGTAAAACAAACGTCGTGATGGATGGTAAATGTTCAATACAAAAATCATAACCAATGTTTAATAAAGCACCACGATTGAATTTTCTTCCATCATTGCTTTGTTCTATGACTAAAATGGGAATGTTTTTATAATGGTTCAAGAATGTAGTTAATTGTTCTGCACGATTTTGATTACCATCATCACGATAAGGTACTAACAAAATGGTTTCATTCGGTTTACCTTGTGTTGCCTTACATGTCAATATATTCAATTTTGCTTTCGATGGTCTCAATTCTTTTACTTGATCGTATACATTCTTTTGTGGTGTCATCAATGAACCAATTGAATTACACAAATCAGATACATAATCATATATAAAATCTTTGGTAAAATGTGCATGGTAAAATTTCATTGCATTTTGTGCAATTTGTTTACATATTTCATCGTTATCTTTACACCATTGAATGACTTCACCCAAATCACTTAAATCGTGTTTCACACGAATACAATGGGCATTGATAATGTCTTTGTCACTAATAAGTGATTTTTGAATCATAGGTTCAAACCATAACGTATAAATAGAATCTACATTCAAAATACAAAACCCTAGACCTAACAATGGACCAAAACGGTATGCCGCAGAATTTCCTTCTACATTAATAATAAATTTACACCTGGCTTGTTCTTCCATAGAAACACGATGTTCTTCTGGTGTACTTCCTTTGTATTCAACATACATTCCATCTTCCTTTCGTACTGCTTTGATACGATCCGTAAAACGTGTAATGCGTGCATTCAACCCTTGGATGGTACCTTCACGTGTCAATTGATCTAATCTCATACGAGGATTTGTTTCAGGTGTATTTCCACAACCAGTTCCTTGACCTCTCCAGATAAATTCTACTTCTCTCTTTTCCCATGGAAGAGGATTTATCTTTGTACTATCATTTTTACATATTAATTCGTTTTTGTAAGAAGCAAAATATTTATCTTTGCAAATATCTTCCCAATCATCACCTGTTGGAAATGGAAAATCAGCATGGTTTACAGTAGTACTTTGAGCAACTACTGGAATAAATGATTTTCCTTTGTAAGGTTCTTTCAAATCTACATCACCATAAATAGAATCAAACGATTCTTTCCAATCTTTACGTAAATGTGGAAAATCTTTACGTGTCATAAAAAACATACAATCATTGACTTTACGGTGGCTACACGTTTCTACCAACATATCATAAAATTGTGGTAAGTATCCCTCTGTTGGATCTTTATCCATAATTTTTTTCTCTGCACGCAACAAACAATTGGTCGCATGCCATGTCGTTCTATCGTCAGATGTTTGTTTACGTTTTTTCGAAGGCAATGATTCCATAAATTCATCAAAATTTTTAATATCAAAATCATTTGTGTAATTCACATTGTACATCAAAATGAAATTAAATAATTTGTTATTTTTGATGCGAACAAAAATACCCGTTTTCATTTTTGACCAATAATAATCAAGTGTTGTATCAAAACTATCAGGTGTGCCTCGATAAATATCAAAAGAACATCTTTCTTTGTGATGTATTGATGTATATGCAGAAGGTGTAATGTCACGCACAGATACACTAAGCTTTGTTTTTTCTTTTTCTGATTCAATACATGGAAACATGGTTGGATTTAAATGAACATGTTCAAATACTTTAGTTTCATCGAAACAATTGGCAAAGGATTGTCCGTTTTGAACAACCACGGATTCATTCGATACATACAATCTATTTTCTTTGATAGAATATACTTCATTCGATAAAGAAAAGAAAGACGGTTTGGATATTTCACGACCTCTCATTGATTCAAAATGTGAAATGTTATCTGACGTGATCAACCGCATTTGTACATTCATGGTTCCCAATTCTTGTAACAACAACTTGAAAGAATAAGGAACTTGTACTACACTAAAAGAACCTTCATAGGATGCATCTTTATCTAAAATACTACGTTGTATTTTACCTTCATTGAATATTGCGATCAAACCACTATGGTTGTCTACACAAATTTGGTATGGTTTTCGTGTACTGTTGACCAACATAGTACCATCACCACGTGTCATCATGGATTCGCGTACAAACGAAGACATACCATTGGCAATCACACCGTCACGTTCCATTTCACCGATACGCAATCCACCTTCATTCGATCGTCCCTGTACAGGTTGACGTGTCAAAGCCGTATTGGGTCCTCTTTCACGAAAATTGATTTTATCTTCTACCATGTGTTTCAATCTCAAATAATAAGTGGGACCAATAAAAATGTCACTTTCCAATAAATCACCTGTCATTCCATTGTATAGTACCTCAGTTCCACTACTATGGTATCCCATTTTATTTAATTCATCTTTGTAGTGAATCTCATTATTAAAGACGGTGCAATCACTCTTTGTTCCTTTTTCCAATCCAATTTTTCCAAGAACAGATTCAATCAATTGACCTAATGTCATACGAGAAGGAAGTGCATGTGGGTTGATTATCAAATCTGGACGTATTCCTTCCGCTGTAAATGGCATATCTTCTTCATTCACAACTAGACCACACGTTCCTTTTTGTCCTGCACGAGATGCAAATTTATCACCTATCGAAGGTATTCTAGTATGACAAATACGTACTTTTGCAATACGATGACCAGGTGTATGATCTGTAATAAATGTTCGATCCACTTGTCCTAGTTGATCTTTTTTTGGAAATATATTTTTAACACGTGTGCCATTGACCATACGCATCAGAACTGTTTCTGGTGTTACGTTTGTTTGAAGAGGGGCAAGTCCATTTTCATCAGTATTGCTACCACCTTCAAATACCATGGGGGTATCACCTGAAGTTTCTTGCATTTCATATGTTTTAAAATAACTTGTATTGAACATACCTCGTTCTAAGGAAGCACGATTGAATAAAATGGCATCTTCTGTATTGTATCCGGTGTAACACATAATAGCGACTATGGCATTTACACCATAAGGTAATGTTTTGAATTTGGGAAGAAAACTACTTTGAACAAGTGGATCTTGACCATAATTAAGTACAACACCCATAGTGTCCATACGATTTTGATAATTGGTATGATACATGGAAACGGCTTGTTTTGATTGACCACACGAGAAAGAATTACGTGGTAAAGGTGAATGTTCCGGAAAAATAATTTGGTTTCCCATAAATCCGAGTAATAAAGATGAATGAATTTCAACATGCGTATGTCGTGTTATGTTTTCTTTAGAAAAAGCAATAAGTGATGTATTTGTTTCTTCTGTATCTAGATATTCAATCATACATGGACGTTTTTCTGTACCCTGAATGAGTTCTTGCCAAGAAAGTGATGGATCAGGTTCTATCATTTCTCCATCTTCTATATAAAAAAGCGGTCTCTGTAATCTTCCCGCATCCGTAAAAATATACAAAATATTCTCACCAATATTCCAACTAATACTGGTTGACAATGGAAGACGTCCATGTCGTCGACTCATACGTAATAAAGTAACTGCTTGTTGTGGATCTTCCAGACAACCATGCCATTCACCATTGACAAATAATTTGACATACAAAGGTATATTGGCAAACGATTCTAAAGGAATCAATCGAATACGTAACCTGTCGATTTCATCAAATACGACTTGTTTGGAAAACCCTTCCGTAATACGACAAGCAATCGCTAAATGTTTGTGCGCACCTACATCTCCACCATCCGGTGTGTCGACAGGATCATACATACCCCATTGTGACGTATGAAGTAATCGTGGTGCAGTGACTTTTGCACTTTTATCAATTTGTAAAACACATTTCCGTAAATGAGAAATAGAAGAGTTGAAACTTAGACGATTTAACTTTTGTGCAACGCCAACTTTTTTAGTATAAGAGGTTGCACCCCATCTACCTTTGAATCCATTAAGTATACCTTTTTCTGCAACTCGTTCTTCAAAAAATTCATGATAGTTGGTTTGGAACAAGGAAGGAAATAATTCTGGATCATCGTATACTTTTTCATTCTTGTTGTAAGTGCGGTCTATGACACGTTGCATATCATTCAATTGTTTCGAATAAAAATCCGTAAATAAATGTGTCAAAAGAATACCTGTCGTATCTACTCGTTTATAACGGTACGAATCACGATCCGTAGGACGATCAATTCCTACAGCTACACGCAAAAGTTTTTTAACCATGTATCCTAAAAAGTAAGCTTTGTCTACAAAGTTGAGTTCACCGATATGTGGTAAAAAAAGTTCTGACAAAATACGAAGTGAATAATGAATAGAATGATATTTCGTAAAGGTACCAATGAATTGAATCGCCATAGCTTGTGTATAAATACTTCCAGCGTCACAAACACTTTCATGAAAATAAGGAATAAGTGAATCGTCGCCTTGTAAGCATACATCAATGATTTGTTTATCTGATATAATTCCAAGAGCTCGCATGACAATGAATAAAGGAATAGGGTGATGTACATCTGGTAATTCAACTACAATTTGGTGGAGAGATACACCATCATGATTACCATCTTTATCTTCTTTGGTTACCATATATACTGTCGTAGAACGTGCAAGTTTTGTTTCATCTTCAGATTCTGATTTGATGATGGCACCATAATAATATTTATCTGAAAATTTTTTCATCACAACAATGGCATTATTGGCACGTCCTTCTTGACATACAATTGCTTTTTCACTTCCATCAATAATAAAGTATCCACCAGGGTCACTTTTACATTCACCCACGTTGAATCGTTCCGTAGATGTCATGGAAGAAAGAATACATTGTTTTGACTGAACCATGATGGGAAAATATCCTAATAAAACAAGAGGAGTGGTAAATTCATGTAGTTCTTTTCCTAAAATGGTAAAGGTAAATGTAATTTCAGCGTGAATGCTAAATGCATAAGTCATGTTACGAAGCCTAGCATCATTGGGATACATGATTTTTTGAATACCATTTTCATAAAAGAGCGGATTTCCAAAGACAAGGCTTTTTCCATCTTTTCCTCCTATATAAATGTTACATTCATGTTGAAAATCGCCTTGATCATTTTGTTTTTTTAAGATAGTAATTGGATTTTTTTTTTGAATAATTACTGGAATACGATCTAAAAAGTGATTGAAAGATTCTAAATGATGTTGAACTAAAAATCCAGGTTCAGATAGGATTTTATGTACATACTCCATAGAATAGAGAAAGTAATATATTTTTAAGTATTGTCATAGATTATGTCATGGATACTATCGAATTCTGGATCGATGGATTGGCGATCTATTGCATCAGATTCAACAGGTCAATTTGTAGTTGCGTGTGTATATGGTGGATACATTTATAGAAGTATCGATTACGGGGTAACTTGGAATCCACTTGATATAGCAATAGATGGTTGGATTTCCATTACATCAGATTCCACAGGTCAATTTTTAGCTGCGGGTATATTCGCTGGATATATTTATACAAGTACTGATTATGGTGTAACTTGGTATCCGTCGACATCAGATATTTTAGAATGGAATTCAATCGTATCCAATTCAACTGGTGATAAATTAGTCGCAAGTGATGAAAGTGGATATATTTATACAAGTACTGATTATGGGATACATTGGACAAAAAGTGATTCACCAATTAGTAATTCCTATACTATTACAACAAATTTAACTGGTGATAAATTAGCTGCATGTTCATATCGTGGATTTATTTATACAAGTACTAATTATGGAGTAAATTGGATAGCACAAACAGCCACAACAGAAAATTGGTCTTCCATTACATCAAATTCAACGGGGGATAAATTAGCAGCGTGTGTATATGGTGGATATATTTATACAAGTATTGATTATGGTGTAACTTGGAATCAAACTTATAATATAGATAATTGGACTTCCATTACATCAGATTCAACAGGTAATAAATTAGCAGCGTGTGCATATGGTGGATACATTTATACAAGTAGTGATTCTGGAGCAAATTGGACAATAAATGATGATGGACCAAATAATTGGGTTTCAATTATATCAGATTCAAGTGGTGATAATTTAGTTGCATGTGTGAATAATGGTGATATATATTATTCATTATCTAGTACGACCACTACCACAACCACTACACCAACCACAACTACTACAACGTCACCAATCACTACAACGACACCAATCACTACAACGACAACTATAAGTCCAATTATAACATCTGCAACAACAGATAAAAATTTATATTATACTGGAGATACTATATACATAACATGGGAACCTGTAGTTGAAACTTCAACTTCAATACAATTGTTTGATAGTAATTATAATTCTATAGGTTCATTACAAAGCACTCCAATAATAATGAAAGATTTTTCAATTAGTGTAAATGATTTGATAAATAAATTTGGTAATTTGAATGGTCAATATATATTTCGTGTAACTCATAGTTTATCAGATTTAAAATTTACAAATATATTTACATTGGATACAACTACAACATCAACGACAACATCAACGACAACATCAACGACAACATCAACTACAACGACAACGACAACGCCAACTACAACGACAACGACAACGCCAACTACAACGACAACAACCACTACACCAATTGCAAATATTTGTTTCGTAAAAGATACATTTGTAGAAACAAATTTAGGACAAGTACCCATTCAACATTTGATTCCTGGAAAACATACCGTTTTCAATGAATATATTGTTGCTGTAACGAAAACAGTACACGTAGATTCATATATAGTAAAAATATCTGCTTATGCATTTGGTACTTACCCAACCAGGGACACCTACTGTAGTAAAGAACATAAAATCAATGGTGATTTTTCTTTTGAGGAAGCATCTTCTTATGTAAATGGAACTACCATAACATTTGTTCCCTATGATAAAGAACCATTGTATAATGTATTATGTGAACGTCATACGTATATGAGAGTACACGGAATGATGGTAGAAACATTAGATCCTTGTTGTAAAATTGCTTTGCATCATAAATCAAAGAGATATCCTGATAGGTACAATTTTATGAAAAAAATAAGATAGCTTATTTTATGGATTGGATTTATCTAGAAAATTTTCCAGGAGGTTCTAATAATAATATAGCATCAAATCACGATACTTCTTTTTTATATGTATCAAAAAATGGTAACCAAATATATAAATCAACTGATTATGGTTTATCTTGGACAGTAATAAGTGTACCTGTAGATACTCTCGCATTTGTTTGTACAAATTATGATGGTTCTATTGTATATACTGGTAATAATTTACAAAAATCCAATAATTTTTTAAAATCTATTGATTTTGCAAATTATTTTACAGAAACAACTGTATCTTTTGATATGTGGGGTATTTCTACAAATAAAGATGGTACTATTGTTTATGTAGCTGATAATTATTCAACTATACATCAATCCGTAGATTCAGGTCTCACATGGAGTAGCATTGTCACAATGAATGTACCTCAATGGATTACTACAAATGAAAATGGTGATATTTATTATTATACAAATCAATCGAATTCTTTTATTTATGATAATAATTCCACGTTACAATTTCCGAAAAAAAATTGGACAAATTTAGTTACAAATTATGATGGAAGTATCATTTATGCAGTTTGCTATGATTCTTATATTTATGCATCATTTGATTTTGGACAAACTTATTTTACAATACCTACACCTACCATTAACCATATTATTGCAACAGATTACTATGGATCAAAAATATTTTTGGAGAATTACAAAAATGATTGCAAAATAAAGGTAGTGATTTATGATACCATTCAAATTTCATGGAATTTTATTTCAAATGAAATTATTTATTTGAATGATGTTCCAATTGGATCGGCAAAAGGGATTCAATTTATTTATACAGATAAAGAACTTTTGAATAAAAATATTATAAAAATAGGTGATATTAGTACCTATTTTGATCAACCCATTATTTCAGATGTTTGTTTTGCAAAAAATACACTTGTACAAACAGATCAAGGAATATTTCCAATTCAATCCCTTAAAACACAAACCATTCATAAATTACCCATTACTGTTACCAAAACAGTTCATAGTGAACCTTATCTCGTAAAAGTATGTGCTTATGCATTTGGAACTTTTCCAACCAAAGATACGTATATGAGTATGAAACATAAAATATATATGGATGGTCCTATTCAAGCAAAATATCTTGTCAATGAGGATACAGTTATATTGATTCCTTATGATGGGGAACCTTTATACAATATTCTTTTGAAAGAACATACCGTTATGAAAGTACATGGAATGATTGTAGAAACAATGGATCCAGAATGTTTAGTAGCTCTTTTTTATAAATCGAAATTATCACCCAAACAAAAAGAAGCTATGATTGTAACTATGAATAAAGATCCTATACGCGCCAAGTGTTATTTAAAAAGATATCAATAAATGTTTATTATGAGTATTGATTTGAATATTGAACATTATACCAATGAAGAATTAATCATTTTATTGAAACTTCAACCAGGATATACATCTGAACAATTGGAAAAAAATGAAAACGAATTTTATCTCCAATTGATGAATACCATAACGGATATTCCAACACGATCAAAAATATCTCTTTTTTTGAAATTAGCCAAAGAACGATTATTGTCTCTTTTGTATAAATCCACACTTTATTTTAAAGTAGATTCAATTCATAGAGCAATTCATTCAAAACCATTTGATTTTACACATACAATAGAACCAATTATCATTGAATCTTTACAAATTGCACACATTGATATGCCAGTCTATTGGAATGAATTTACAAATTCATCTTTTTTATGGAATCAAACACCAGTGTATATACCAGACGGAAATTATACATTAGGTGAAATGTCAATTTTATTACCAACATTAGTAGATCTATCTATTTCACATGAAACGATTAGTTCTCATGTTCCATTTATAATTGAATTTGGTAAAGGTTTTAAAACAGCTGGATGGATGTTTGGATTTCGTAAAGAAAAATATGAGGGTGAATACAATCCCATGACATCTCTTTATGAAATCAAAGCAGAAGCACCTTACGGAAATCTTACAGAACATATGACGATTGAAGTATATGATTTTCAAGATTTTTTTACAACAGATGTAACCTACATGAATCAATCAAAATATACTCTTGCATGTATTCCTGTTAAAAATCAGACACAAATTCAAAATAGTATTTATCCAAAACGCATGTATACTTCACCTATTAAATTAGAACGGTTGCGTATACGGCTATTTGATAAATTTGGTGATCCATTTTTGTTAAAAACCGATTTTATCATTACGTTTGTGGTAAAATTAAAGTAATTGAAACCCGTACGTTTTCTTTTGCATTTCTTGTCTTGATAAATAATATTGTTTTAAATCACCTTCGACATATTTATTCATACGTCCATAAGTAGAAGGACAACTACTTTGTAAACAGGCTTCTGTTTTGTTATAATCCATAATTGACATTGCATTTTTTTGGAGATAAATTCTATAATTCCAATTGGTTTGAATATTTTCTCTTTTTCTTATTTCTTCATTGATTACAGCAGTAGGTTGCCAATTTGAATAAACACGTCCATCTTCCATATTTGCAGGAAAATTAGAATGAATATTGTTCATATTATTCCTTTTTATTTAAAAAGTCAATCAATTCCTTTTTTGTTCTTAATTTAGGTCCACCTAATGAAGTTACTTTTTCCTTGAGATCTTTTAAAGTCATATTTTCATAATCAACATTATCATCCGACACTATTCTTTTTTCTAAAGTAATGGTTTTTACTTCAGGTAAATCCAATTGTATACTCTCTACTTTTAAATCTACTTTTACTTCTTCTTCTGCGTCTTCCTCTTCTTCTTCTGCGTCTTCTTCTTCTTCTGCGTCTTCTTCTTCTTCTGCGTCTTCTTCTTCCTCTTCTTCTTCCTCTTCCTCTTCATTTTCATAGTCTAATTGATTTAAACCAGCAATAGTTTGAATTGTATCGGTCAATAAATTGACTCTACTTTCCAATGCACTCAACTTTTGACGAACAAAAAGAAACAATACGCCAATCAATAAACCTAGAATGGCAACAACAATCATAGTTTTAAAATAGACTATAATTCATTTATTTATCCGCATAATGTTTAGCTTGAGATACGATAGAAGATGGAAAATTCATTTCTTCCAAAACACGTATTCCTCCTTTTACCAAAGAAATACCTGATTTTAATTTATATCCTTTTAATTGTTTCATTGGTAATTCTTTCATTTCTTTACATAATTCTAAAAAGTGAGTAGTTAATAAAAAGTCAAATGTATCATATTGTAATAAATAACGAAGCATAGAACTACCCGTTGCAATGGCTTCTTCTGGATTGGTTCCTGAAAACAATTCATCAAAGATACAAAGTGTACGTTTTGTTTTATCAGCATCGATAATTTCTTTACACCGTCTTGCTTCCGCTTGAAATAAACTATCTCGACCACAAGTATCCGGTATGTTTACATAACATGCAAATGTATCATAAGGATAAATTGTTGCGGATTTATAAAATCCACATCCAAATTGTTGAGACAATAGTACATTGATCAATGTCATTTTCAAGAAGGTTGTTTTTCCACAAGCATTTGGTCCAGTCACAACCATATTTTTAAGAGTGTATGTATTTTTTACTGGTTTTGAAATGGGATAATATGCTTGTACAAAAGTTGTTTCATTCGAAAAAGTACATGGCTTCAACTTTTTCAAGCATTGTATACAATCGATATATTGATTGAATCCAATGGTATATTCAATCAATTCGGTTACCTCTTTTTTGTGATACAATTCATAAAAAAAAGTTCGATTGCTACCACAATACCACAAATGTGTTGGTATTGACCATCGGTCCAAATATTGTTTCAACAATAACCTTTTTTTCATTAAATTTTGAGAAAACATTTCATAAGAAGATAATGATTGAATACTTTCTTGTAACTCATCCATTCTTGTTAACGTTTCCTTTGCATATATCTTTGCAGTATTCATGACTTTATGAACATGTGTCAAATTTTTGTAAAAACTAAACAATGTGTAAATATTGACATAGAGTTGAACACCAAAAAAGATGAGTGCACCTATCATGTTTGTTTGTTGAGAAGAAGACACTTTACTGAAACTTGATATGGCAAACAACGGATGTTTAGAAGAATACATTTGGAACAATGATATGTAATGTGACCATTTCAATGGTAACCCTTGTCGTAAAAGTAATAAAAAGGGTAATAATAATAAAATAAAAGGTGTGATTACAAATACTATCGGAGAAGTAACGAAATACATGCTAATTAAAAAAAGAAACATTGGTGATTCATTCAAAGGAGAAACCCAAGATGATTCTAAATATTGATATGTTAATTTAAACTCTTTGTTTTCCTTTAGTTCTTTCCAATGATGAACGAAATCCAAAGAAATGGGAGAATAAGAATGGTACAATTTTGTAGATTCTTTTAAAAATACATCGTCTTTAGTATAATAAGAAGCTAAATGTTTTACAAGATCATTTTTTGGAAAGATACGATTGTAAATGGCTATATCCTTAGAATCAATTAGTTCTAGTTCTTCTTTTACAGAAACTGGAACAGATTGATGATTCACATATTGTATAGGTAATGTAAACATGTGGTAATCTTTGAAAAATAAATTAGGATTCTTTCTCAAATGGTAAGGGAAGCTTGTACATCAGAACCTTTGATAAAATTAAACTGTATTTTGTATTGATTGATCAAACTACTGAAAATGTTTCCACCAGGTCCTTTTTTGTAAACATTCCATGCTTGTTGTGGGTTCATAGGTGTGTTCCAATATTGAAATCTAGAAGTATAACCTGAAAACCCACCATCTGGTGTTAAATAAATCGAAGCATCGGGGTTGACAACTGGTACACTTGGTAAAACACATGTTTTTACCAATTTACCATTTACATATGAATCTAATGATTTGTTGTTCAAGGTGATAATAAGGTTGGTCCATTTTTGGATAGGAATATTGGGAACAATACATTCAAATGGTTCTTCTGTCGTACTCATAGTAATGACTGCGCTGTTATCTGTTGGCATTAATGAAAGTGATGGTGTAAATACAGAACCTAAGGATCCACGTAAGAAAATAATTTTTTCTTTTCCATATTGATAAGACCAATCATCAATATAAATCCAAATACTGTAACTATAATTGACACTTCCACTATTTGGTAAAGAAGTGGATGGAATGACTAATGCCGTTTTAGCGTCTGTCATATTGCTTAATGTTTTTGAAGTATTGAATAACCAAGATAAAATATAAACAAGAACTAAAAAACCTATTACAACACTCATTATCATTAATGCTCCCATAGAATAAAGAAAATATTATTTTTTTTAAGAAATTGTATTCATGAAACCATTGGGTTGATCTCTTAACGATACAAGTTTATGAATCAATGATTTATATTCTATTTCACGTTGATAAGGATTCAATGAAAATAAAGAATGATAATATTGAAGAAGTAATGGTTTTAACAAATGTGGTTTTATTTTATCAATTGTTACAATAGGTTCATATTTACATGTAATGAAATTAAAAAGTATTAAATCTTCTAACATTTTTGAACAAACGATAGCCAACTTATTATCATTGTATTCTAATACTGTTTTTTCAATTAAATGTGTTCTTAGTATACCTTCATATTGTAACAAAAATTGTTTCAAATCAAAATTAACTTTTGCATAATAATAAAAAAGTGGATGAATTTTTTTCAAATGAATGTAAAAATAATACAACATATGTTTTGAAAAAGGTATTCCTGTATAAGGATTCTTGATTGGTAATGGATTGACTATCATAAAAATTTCTACATTCAACAAAGAAGAAAAAATAAGTTGACTTATTTCATATGGATGAAAAGTATATTTTCTAGAATCAATCAATATTTCTATACGATCGTCACTAAATGATGAAAATGATAAATCTTTACTGTTACAAGATAGTATACGTTTTTTTCTCCATCGATTGATACATCGTCTTATACTTGATTGTAATTTACACGAATACATACCTATCTTGATAAGAATAGATTGTAAATCTTTCAAAAATATATTTTTTGAAACACAATCTATAAAAGTCGATGTTGTAGAAAGGATTGTCCATAATAAATCGGGTGAATAAAACAATTTTTTTTCTTCACATAATTGTTTGTATTCTTCATCAAATTTTTTTATTGAATAAATAATATATTTTGATTTATATTTTAGCGAATCATTCAGTTCCATTATTATTTAATGACATGTATTTTTTAAATTAAAATAATTGAATCGTATAGTCTACATCTTTGTCTCGGGCAGTCTCAGCAATGGATCCTAAATTATTGTGAATTTTAATGGTATCACATTGACCTTTATCAAAGACAATTTCTTTGATACTTGTTTTCTCTTTTGGTGTAAAAGATGCTAATTTTTTCATATCTAACAAAATACTAAATGAACTAGTGCCATAATATCCTTCTTGACCACACATAACATTTGCAGATACACCACGCATATTGTCTACTTCACCATGTCTCGCAGCTTTCAAAAACATTTCAGGTGTTTCTTCAAATGATGCTTTTGCAATAGGACCAATGTCGTCTTTGTTTACACCATGTCTGAATATAGAAGTCATTGGTGTAGTAGAAGTCATACGATCGGCTAATAATGTTTTGTGATGATCATTGATGTAAGCACCATCGAATTCAATCACTTCTGTAAGTTCAGAAAGAATACTTTCTCTAGCTGCTTCTACACCCAAAATATCTTCCATTTCTTTGATGTCATTACTAAAAGTTCTAGTAGAATCAATACCTTCAAAACCTAGTAAATCCAATAAATTGGTACCAATCGTATCTAACACCCAAATCTCTTTGGTTTCATAATTTCCTTGTGTCCATGCAACATTATTCTTTACCGTACGAATATTTACCTTGGGTATATTTTTGACTCCACGCAAAACCACATTCAATAATTTAGTTTGTACTTCTTTCAAATTGTATACATAATCCATATTGTAGAAAACACTACGATTTTTATTTTTTACTTTTTTGGTATCAATTGGACGAATACGGAAAACTAATTCTTCTTCATTGTAGTCTGAATAAATACATTGTGTCATTTCAATACCACTTTGTTTGATTGCTAAATTCACGTCATCCATGGTAATTCTTTTACGAAGCATTTCTTCTTCATTTAATTGAAGACGGATGACCCATGGTGTATCGATGGTTTGTTCTACGGTAACACAATCTGCTAACAATTCATCAAATTCTTCATGACGTCTGATAAACGCTCTATCTTTAGGTACGGAATCATTGTTTGGATCAAATATAATTTCTACTTTTTTCATAATGTCGGACAATTTTGTATGTTCAATCATATTCATGAAATGATGTGCACGTTCTTTATCGGTTTCATCTACTTCTTTCAAATAAATAGTAACGGATGGATTTTTTGGATTCGCGGAAAGAGACAATATTTCTTCAATACGTGGTACACCACGTGTTACATTGGATTTACTGGCAACACCAGCAAAATGAAACGTATTCAATGTCATTTGTGTTGTTGGCTCACCGATGGATTGCGCTGCAATGATGCCAACCATTTCACCTGGTTGAATGATTGTTTTTTTGTAATGTTGTACAATTTGTTCCAACAAAGTAGTCAATGCAGAACGTGTGAAATGTTTTTTGAGTAATTCTTTTGGACTCAAGCAATAATAATAAACAATTTTGAATAGAAGGCTTGGTTTGTATGCTCCTAATCCTTCTAATTTTGCATAATACTGTTCTAACAACTGGAACATTTCAAAAGGTGTAATGTCGACAAGTACAGAGGACGTCAACAAGTATTGATTCATGAAATGTGACATTAAATAAGGAATACCCACGGGTACATGAATTTTGTACTCATTCTTATGATCAAATACATTTTGATTTAACTTGGTTCGTGCATCCACCATGAAATCAATCCAAAATTTACATCTTTCTTTACATTCAGATTGTTGATTTTTGAATCGAGCTTCCGCTTCTTTAGTATAAGTCCCATCTTGTACATGATAATGGTGATAAATTTGTTCCAATTTCATTTCACACAATGGTAAATGGTACGCTTCTACTTTTCCAGGATCAATATTATCTTCACCATAAGAGTATTGAATGATTTTATTTTTGTTGTTACGAACAGTACCATCATACAAACTAATACAATCTTCCATTGATTTTACCAAACGTCTTTGAATATAACCAGTGGTAGCCGTTTTTACAGCCGTATCAATCAAACCAATACGACCACCTTGTGCATGAAAGAATAATTCATAAGGATTCAATCCACCAATAAATGAAGAAGAAACGAACCCTCGGGCAGGTGAAGAATCGTCATATTTAGTGAAATGGGGTAATGTACGATGTTCAAACCCGTAGGGAATACGTTTTCCTTCTACTTGTTGTTGTCCTAAACAGGATACCATTTGTGAAATGTTGATATCAGACCCTTTGGAACCTGCTTGTACCATGAGAGCAAAACGATTGGTAGGAGACAATGCTTCCTTTCCAATTTTTCCAGCCATGGTGTTTGCCTCTCCCAAAATTACATTGATTCTAGATTCAAACTCCTCCATGTTTGATTTACCAGTTTCATTCGTAAAAGCACCAAATTTGGTTTGAGCAATCAATACATCCACTTCTGATCGTTTCATTTGAATGATTTCATGTATTTTATCTTGTGTTTCTTGTGGTGTCATCAAATCTTGAATGCCTACACTGTAAGAGCTCAATTTCATGTATTCATTCACAATGTATTGAATATTATCAATAAAATCCGCCGATGCCATATTTCCATAATCATTGAAAATGCGTTGAATCAAACCTTTGGTAGTAGATCCTAATACATTCTTGTCTAATCGTCCGCGTTTGTATTCTCCGTTCACAATTTCAATAATATTGTTAGATGTTTCTGGTTCCCCATCTTTATACAATTTGTTTTTCTGATAACTAGTCATTGGTGGAAGAATACACGATAACAATTGCATGTTCGTGATTCGTTCTTGTTGAAACATAGTTTCATCCACTTTTGTCAATTGAACCACCAAGTTCATGGCAGTCAATGCATCAAAATGTAGTGCGTTACCAAAATTATCTTGTTCACGTGTAAATTGAAAAGCACCAAGAAGTGAATCTTGAAAAATCCCGACGATGGATTGATTGGATGCAGGACTGATAATTTGGTTTGGTACCGCAGCCAAATGTTTCAATTCTGTTTCAGCTTCAAGTGATTGAGGCATATGTAAATTCATTTCATCACCATCAAAATCTGCATTGTAAGGTTTTGTATCACCAACGTTCATACGAAACGTATTTCCTTTTTTCATAACACGTACAATATGTCCCATCATACTCATACGATGCAACGTAGGTTGACGGTTGAAGAGAACCGCATCTCCATCCAACATGTGACGATGAAGAATGTCACCTTCTTTGAGTTCTATGGATTCACGATCTGCATATTTCAAAGATATATGAATAGATCGTCCATCATTGACACGTTCCAATAATTTTGCTCCTGGATATACATCGGGTCCATTTCTCAACAATGTTGTCAACATGGTGATATTTCTTGCATTTACGGTAACTGGTTTTGTAATATTTTGTGCGATTTTCAAAGGTACACCTAATTCACGAATAGATAAATTTGGGTCAGGAGTGATCACTGAACGTGCACTAAAATCAACGCGTTTTCCCATTAAATTTCCACGAACACGACCGGTCTTTCCATTCAATCGATCTTTGATAGATTTGAAAGCGCGACCAGAACGTTGTGCCGCTGGTTTTGCATTAGGTATTTTGTTGTCTACAAGAGAAGCGATAAAGTACTGTAACATAGTATGATGATCTTCTAATACTGAAGCCGGAGCATTTTGGGCTATTTTTTCTTGTAATGTTTTGTTGATACGCATGATTTGTACTAAAATATAAGTTAAATCATCTTCACTACGCTGGGAAGAATCATATTTAACGGAAGGACGTACAGAAGGTGGAGGAACGGCTAATACTTGACAAATCATCCATTCTGGTCTTGACCATTGTGGACTGAATCCCATAAATGCAATGTCTTCATCTGAGATACGTCTAAATATTTTAATAAACATTTCGGGAGTAATTTTCAAGGTGACAGCTGGATCCATTTTCCATTCAGCAAGAACGGTTGCAAACCCTTCTTGTTTGTATTTCGTAGGTTGTTTGCAACCACACCCATGTTCATTAAATTCACCACATCTAGTTATTTTGTGACAAAGGGTATGTACTTGATTCCATCTTTTTTCATTGGATAATGAAAGTAAAGAAGAATATTTATTTTTATCCAACAATAGTTTACTACATTTAATACAAATACATTGAATGATTCCTACTATCGTATCCAAATATTGAATGTAAAAGACCGGTCTAGCTAATTCAAGATGTCCAAAGTACCCCGGTGATTGAATATAATCTAACCCATCTGTCGGGCAGATAAGACCAGGATCAAGAACACCCATTCGTGTATCAAATAAACCATTGACAACGGCTTTGTTGTTGACATAGGTTTCTTTGTTTGTAATCTCCGCAACGGATGATTTACGAATGTCTTCAGGTGAAAGAATGCTGAACTGAATTCCTAGAATGGTAGATTCGTTCATTGTTATAATGAAGTATTATTTGTTTAAAATCAATTTTTATATTTATTTGAAAAAAATTGATTTTTTTAAAAACAATTATAGTAAATGAACTCCAAATATGAAGTGTTATTTGAACCATTACGTATCATACATAATGGCAAAACCTATTCTTGTGAAGAAGTACAATGGTATAATTTTACAGAAGGTTCACAATATCTTATGATGCACGATAAAATTCAACGCATAGGAACATTTCAAAGGTTTAAATGGATTGCAATGTATTCGCAATGGTTTACTGTATTTACTCATGTATACACGAATGAACACACAGAATATTGTCAAGAATGTGCTATATCGGGTGGTTTGCCTTATATTTATTACAAATTATATTAGAATCTTTTTCGTGCATGTATTATATGATTCTTATTTCTGCACAACCAGATACCATTTATTTTCATTGGCAAGTAGAATTGTACATGTATCAATTTAGTAAACATGCTATACCTAATTGTCATGTTGTATTTGGTTATGATAATGTACCTTCTTCTAAAGGAATATCACTAGCTGAAAAATATCCTGGATTGATTCATTTTTATAAAGATACAAGAACATCAGAACAAAAAAAATACATACCATCTATACGTCCTCACATATTAAAAAAATTTTTTCAAGATTTTCCTCAATTAGGAAAAGAAGTATTTTATCATGATTCAGATATTTTTTTAGTATCACTTCCTGATTTTCAATCTTTATTACAAGATGACTATGGTTATGTATCCGACACGATTTCTTACATTGGTTATAATTATTTGAAAGATTGTTCACAACGGTACAAAACAAAATATCCAGAGTTACCTGAAAATGATTTGATTCATAAAATGGTAGAATTGTTTGAAATGGATGAAGGTTTGATTCAACAAAATGAACGTAATTCAGGTGGTGCACAATATTTATTGAAACACATAGATTCTTCTTTTTGGGAACAAGTAGAAGATAAATGTAATGCATTGTATGCATTGTTCAAAAAGTATGAAATGAAATATCCAATTGATCACCATATACAAAGTTGGGCTACTGATATGTGGTGTGTATTGTGGACGTATTGGAAACGTGGCAACGAAACACGAGTTCACAAAACATTAGATTTTTCATGGGCAACTAGTGGAACAAAAGAATATTATGAAAAAAATATATTTCATTTAGCAGGTATTACTTCAGAATTGAAAAAAACACATTTTTTCAAAGGTGCTTATACGGATAAAGACATAATAGCTGAATGTAGAAGAAATCCATCCATGTTTGATTATGTTTCTTCTGATAACGCAACATACGAATATATCCAAGTATTAAAAGAATATGTAGATCAAACACCTTTTACAAAAATAGATCGTTTTTTTTTGAAAACAACCAAACACTTTAGTGACATGTACATCAAACAAAGTATCCTATATTTTAATCGTGAATTATGGAGATCACAAAACGGAGAATACATTCTATTTTTTAATGGAACTTGTTGGATTGTAACTGCTTCAAAATATGAATCAGAAATTAGTGAAATTTGTGGTGGTTTTGCATCTAGTTATGGAGATGAACCATATCAATGTATTTGGTAATTATTGACAACACAATACACCACGTCTACGTCTCAACACTCGGATATAAGAATCATACTTTGCTTTTTCATTGGTAGGTTTTTTCCAAGAAGATGTATCCAAAGTTAAAATCATATTGTATTGAGAGGATGATTTACCAGGTGGATTTTTAATGTAATGAAGTGTGGTTGCTTTACTAAAACATAATCCTGAACAACTCATATATTTAAAATATAAATAAAAAATATGAGAAGAAAATATGATATTTTATCTAAAAAAATAGAAGAAAAAGAGATAGAATATGAATACAAATATGAACGTGGACCTCCTGGACAACCAGGACCTCCTGGACAACCAGGACCTCCTGGTCCTCCTGGACAATCTGGTCTTTCAGGTCCTCCTGGTATACCTGGTCCACAAGGTGAAACTGGACCTCCTGCAAATCAAAATCTTGATTCTGTATTATCTATAGGTAATGTGAGTTCTTCCCCTATTCAAATCACGAATAGTATCGATTCTACTTTTATCATTGATCCAAATGCAGGATTTCAAACGCAATACAATACATTACCTAACTATTCTGTAACTAGTATTGGTTATACTAGTTGTCTTGTCAACAATATTAATGAATCATTTACATTGAATTCAACTACTTCCTTTACTATTGTTGATTTTTTAGTACAAGAAATTGGTGTTTGGTATATTCAATTATATATTGATTTTCAAGGATACACCACTACACCTAGTGAAAATTATGTTAGCATTCAAAATTTAACAAATGTAATGAATCCATTCAAATTTCCATTAAGTCAAATTAATAACAATGAATATGTATGTTTCACAACTCTTATTTTACCTGTATCTTCTTTGTCAACTACATTTACTGTAAGTTATACTGCAACCTCGACTAGTAGTGATAGCATCAATACAACAACTACAATCATTGCAACGAGAATGGGATAAAATAAAATAAAAATTGAAAAAATAAATAAATCATATTGTATAACGATGAACACGTGTACCGAATGCGAGGAAGTAATCAAAGGTAAAGGTAATTACACAATATGTTGGAAATGTTTACCTAAATGTGAATGTGGTAAACCTTTAAAACCTCCATTCAAACGTTGTTTTACATGCAACCAAGATGCAAAAAAAGATCTGTGTTCTATATGCAAAGAACCATTTGATGGAAAAGGAAAATATACAAAATGTTATTCTTGTAATAAAAAACAAAAAGTCTAATTATATTAAAGAAATTTTATATTTTTCAATATGATAAAATTATTAGAAACGTTTGGGAATGATTTGACTGTAGTGAATGCTGCGCGTGTATCTTTTCATAAAGAATCATCGGAAATGACAAAAGGTGATGAAAAATTAATCCACTATTTGGCAGATCACGAACATACCAGTCCTTTTTTTCATCCACAACTTCGTTTTCGAATTAAAATGCCAATTTTTGTAGCACGCGAATGGTTTCGACACACGGTAGGTTTCGCACGTAACGAGATTAGTAGACGTTACGTGGATTCTGTTCCTGAGTTATGGTTTCCTACAGAATTTCGTGAACGAGATCCAAATTTGAAGCAAGGATCTAAAGAAACACCTATAGAAAATGAAGATATGGTGAAAGAAATTTATCAACAAGCAATGCATGATTCATTGAAAACATATGATAATTTATTGGCACAAAAAGTTGCTCCTGAAATAGCACGTGCAGTTTTACCTTTGAGTCTTTATACGGAATTCATTGAAACTGGTTCTTTAGCTGCGTATGCTCGATTGTGTAAGTTAAGATTAGATCCAAGTGCACAAAAAGAAATAAGAGAGTATGCACAACAAATTAGTGATTTGATTGAAAAGAAGTTTCCGGTTTCCTGGAAGTCTCTATTATAAAATTCCATTGCTTGTAACATGATTCACGTGTTAAATACAATTTACTAAATTGATAAGCATTGTCTGCAATTTTCAATGCTTCATCGTAATGCTCCATACACCATTTTGTTTTTTCGATCAAATCAGATAAATCACGATGTACAGGAATGTAATGAATCCACTCTTTTAAATATTCAAAGAAAAATTCTTTGTGTGGTCTATCTACTAATAAAAGTGGACGATGAGACCAAAGTAAATGTTTCAATCTACCAGAATATCCATTTCCTTCTATGTCAATAAGTATACTATATGTTTTTACTAAATCAGGTGTAGATATATATTTTTTATTGTGTAATACAATAGAATTTGGATTGATCCACCAATTACCACAATCAAAAATGTCGAATAATGCGTTTTGTTTACCAATGTCATGTAGTGTTGCACGATTCATATTCGTGTTAATATTTCCAATCCATCCTACTTTGTTTATTTCAAATGGTTTTAATCCTGCTTCATCTATTTGATTTACAAATGTTTCATAATCGTGTATACCTACTTGTGGCCAAGAATGAAAATTAAAATCTGATACTAAACGTTCAAATGTATTATTTGAATAACTATAGTCATGATTCCCTACATCTCCTGTATTTATGGTGATGGTTTCAAAATCTTCCCATTGATACAATTTATCGGCTTCACGAATGCACCAAAAAGTAGATGAATTACGTGTTTCATGTCCACCCAAATCGTTCATTATCAATTCACCATTTTGTTTTTTTATAGTAAACATAATTATGAATAAAGAAACCATATTTAAATCAGTTGATTTAACGAATACATATAAAATACCAAAAATTGCTTATATTATTCTTACCTGTGAAAAATATATGAATACCCGCGTAAAATATCAAAAAGAAACTTTTTTGAAAGATGTAAATTATTACTATATTTCATACAAAATGGATGAAAACAATAATATATATGGGTTTGATACGGATGATTCTTATGATAGTTGTCCAAATAAATATTTAAATTTTATTCGTACTATTAATCTTGTATATGATTGGTATATTTTTATTGATGATGATACTTATGTTTTTCCAGATAAATTAGTAGAATTTTTAACACATTTTGATAGCCAACAATGTTATTATATGGGTGTAGATTTTTCACAAACAGGTATTCTTACCCATTATAGTGGTGGCGCTGGTTTTTTATTATCTAATCCAACTTATACTTTATTAAAAAAATATTTACAAAATGAAAAAACAATAGAAGATTATAAAAAAGAATATGTTACACTATATCCAAATAATAGTTTAATACATGGTGATGTATTTATGGCCATGTGGATTAGTGAAACGAATAAAATAAATGATTTACAGATCCAATATGTAAATATTGGAGACTATTTTCATGCCTATCCGAATAAAGATCCATCTTTTTATAAAAAAATGATTACTTTACATTATTTGAAAGAGGATGATTATCAGTTTTATTTTTTGAATACATAAATAAATTCGCCGTGATATGGAACGGGATAACTATAAATAGAATGTACCGTAAATCCGTACTGTTTTGCAATGGAAAGAATAGAAGATATAGATTCCCATTTTATTTTATGTTCAAACCGTTTACGGTTTTTCTTTACAGTAATAAATTCATGATGTTTGTCATATACGTGAGAGGAAGAATACATAAAAGGGCCACGAAATGACGATGTAGGACCGTATTTCCATTCTTTGGAAAGATGTAAAATAAGATATCCTCCCGGTATTAACCATTCTTTTGTATTTTGAAAAAAACGTTCTTTTTTCAAATAATAAATTGTATAATAAAGACACGATATATGCGAAAAATATCCATGAGAAAAAAGTGAAGTATTGCTTACATCTCCGAGTAAATAGTCATGGCTATATTTTTTTTTTGCATATTGTATCATTGCATTAGAAGAATCTATACCTGTAGCTTGAATTCCTTTTTCTTGTAATGCATGTACAAAATGACCGGTACCAGAACCAACATCTAATACAATACTATCTGTAGTGAATAAAGGATCTAAAAAAAATAATTCTTGACTTTGTTTTACACCATCGTATACTAATGTATCATAATAAGTTACATGTTCTTTATCAAATGCATTAGCATAAGAATAAGAAAAACCTTCTTTTGGTTTTGAAAATAAATGTAAAAAAGCTAGGATACATAAAATCAATAGAATGGTTGTAAGCAACATACTTATTCTATTTTTTTTAAAGTAAAAAAGAATACGTATTTTCTTTGAATCCTATATGATTGAAGATATACGAACAATAGATCAATTCAAAACAATGACCTTTTCCAAATACAAACGCACCGATGTGAAAAAAGAATGGTTGAATACAATGAACAAGGGTTTATTAGAAGCTTGTTGTTATTGGACAACAGAATTAATATGTAGTGGTTTATTGTTAGATTTGTGGGAATTACTTTTTTTGTTTTCATTTCGTCATATTCATCGAGGAAATCCAAAATTACCATTGTATTTAGAAATGAGATATCAATCTTTCAAAAAAATAATGGAAAATAACAATGAATTGATTGTAAGAAACAATCCAGAAATTAGAAAATTATTTTTAGAAATAGTATGTGTATTAGCTACTTCAAAAAAAAGTCATGCTTATGAAATAGTACCCATTCCCAAAGAAGAAGGAATTCCAAAAACTAGATTAAAAGCACCTACAATTGAATTTAACAAAGCATTCCAAAAAAATGATCCCAAAGAATTATTCATTCCCATGAATGAATTTTCTTATATGCTACATGAAAAAAATGCGATCGATGCATGTTTTTGGATAGAATGGCTTTTATCTTTTTTTCATAAACATAAATGCCAATTACCAGATAGAACATACTCTCATCCAAAAGATCCGATTTGGTTGGTATGGGAAACGATTTTACTTTATGCAAAAGATCCGTTGGTAGAAAAAATTGTAAAATCTATTGTATCTTTATTTTCTGGTGCTTATAGTTCTTCTAGTAAAGAAAAAAGACGTTTTATGTTGTATTATGCTATTACTTTATGCTGTGAGTCAATTCCATTGGACGTAGAAATTATATCGAACAAAAAAATAATCGAACAAGCTTATATAAAAGGTGATCTTTTATTTGAAGATAAAAAAACACATGAAATAAAGTAGTTAAAAAAAATATGTTTCATAACATTATGGAAGATCCGATCATTACTTTTGGTTCAGAATCATTGATTTTAGAAATGTTACCCGAGGTAGAGAAACCCACTGAACCTAAAACTGAACCTAAAACTGAACCTATAGAACCAAAACATGAAAAGACCGATATTTCTGTAAAAAGATGGTGTATTCTTTCTTAGTCTTTTTCTCATTTAAAACGCCCATTTTTGCATTAAAATAATTTAAAATAAAATAAAATATAAATGTTAAGCATCATTCAAAATATTCAAAATGTTAATACATATCCTCTAACATATGTATTTAAACATATGAAATTACAACATAAGAAAAGATGTAAAAAGAATTTACATACTATTTAGTATGAAGATATCTATGTTATCTATTATTCCAGGACCATTCTTCCGTACAATTTATGTATCAGAATCTTTATTTCATTATGATAGAAAAATAAACAAACAAAGATTACGGTTAAAAAAAGAAATGGGATTGACATGTACAGAAGATCATCATATATTACCTAAATGTTTAGCCAAACATCCTGTTTTATATGATGTGAATATAAATCATTGTAAAAACTTGAAAATTATGCCTACCAAAAAATACCCGTTACCATCTTATGCAAGAACACATCAAAGTCATCCTTCTTATAATTCTTACGTAAAACAATGTTTAGATAGCATACCACTGAATGAAGAGCGTAAATATCAAATTTATTTATTGATATATCATTTAGATTCACACTTAAATTATAGAGACGATATTCCTTTTTAAATAATCACCCAACGTAAATGTAACTATATAGGTTCCTGCTAAAAAACAAATTTTACGATCCATTACAGTAAATGTTTTGGATGGCCATACATCATTAAATTTGTACATTAACAAAATACCTACTAAACATTTTACCAAAAAACTAATTTTTTGAAATAAAACGGGTTCACTTTGTATACAACCAATCCATAATAAAATAGTAAATATAAAAGAGATTATGTTGAAAGTATGAATGGCATGTTCAGTAATCATACTTTGAATATTTATTAAAATCGGGTTTTAGTTGCGTGTCCAATTATCTTTCATATTATTCAAAAATGTAGTAATTACATCTACATATACTACACAAATTGAGAGAAACAACACAAATACCATAATTAATATCCATGGAAGTTTTGATTCCATAGGATCATACCCCCATTGTGTATAAAAAGTTACTGATTTTGGTAAATATCGTAACCATGACAATATTGTATTCGTAAAAAAAACAATAACAGATAACCCCAATATTCCAATTGTTTTGATGATAATATCTTTAGATTCTGAATGTTTGTATGTCATGAGTATATTCACAATAGTAACTATTATAAAAGATATCAAAAATACATTTTCAAATAAAATCCAACCAGATAAATTTGTTTGTTCTTGCTCTGCATAAAAAGCATTTCTATTGTTTATACTAGATTGTGATTCTTGTATTTGTCGAACCCATTTTTTAATTTTATCCAACCATGTTTTTTGTACTTCTTCTATATTTTTATAGTAAGATCTAGAAGACGTATACGTTTGCAACATATCATCTACATTATTCAATTGTTCTTGATGGGCTTTCATCATAGATTGTAACACTTCTTTACTTTCAGAGAGATATTTTTGTCGTTGTACATCCTTATATTGATCACCAAATCTTGCTTTGTAGTAATTTTCTTCTGCTTCTTTTAATTGATCTGGTGCATCTTCATTTACTTTTTTTGCTTGGAGAACTTGTTGATAATATTCATTCACTTTATTTGCGTTATGTTCCAAAGGTGTTTGTTGTAATATTTTTTCACGTTTGATTTGAATCGAATCTAATTTTTGTTGTATATCCATAAAGGGAATTTATATTTTATTTTTCAATGACACAGCCTAACTGATTATCCCAAACTGTTCCTTCATTGCAACAAACAGATCCGATACATACTTTGTCAATTCCTGGACCGGATAATCCAATCTCAGTACTACCAGACCCAGAACTAGAGGTATTGGGTGGGAAAAAAAAGTTAAATTCATCATAATTTTCACTATCACGCATTGCCATATTTAATAATCTATATCCAATCCAAATAATTCCGACGATAATGATACATGTGGTCAATGGTTTGATTTGAAAATACATGGAAAAAAACAAACATATACCTACTCCGGCAATAATTTGCATGAGTTTTTTTTGTGCATCATATTGTTTGCTATAATAGGTAGTGATTTCAATCATTTTCAAATGATTTAATTTTTCATCTTTCAAAGCAGTCATTTTTTTTTTTGATTTATTTAGTTCCTCTTCTAACAATTGTAAAGTTTCTGTTTGTTGATCTAATGATTCTTTCATGGTAGATTCAGTAGTTATTTGTGATTTGTACAAATCGGACAAAGTATTGTACAAATTCACCCTTGCAGAGGATAAAGAGTTTATCTGATCTGTAATCGATTGAATATCTTCTTCGGTAAAAGTGTCTTGTTTTCCTAAGGCAACTCTTTCGGCATTATGTGTCAAAGAAGCATACAATTTTTCTTCGGTTTTTTGTAACTGACTAATTTTTGTAATCGTATCTTGTAAATCCATGGTATAGGAAAATATTATTTACGAATCATTATAATAGCTAAAATAGCTGCACTAATTACAGCCCATACTATGAGATTTGTTTTATTTTGACTATCAAATATGGTCATATCAGTATATTGTTGTTCTAAAGTATCTAACGAAGGCGTATTTTTAATACCTTGGCTTACTTCTTTATATTCGATTGTTTTGGATTTCATCGTATTCGTATTTTGTTGTTGTTGTTTTTGTATTTCTGTTAAATTGGAAAGGTTATAATTGGAAGCCATTTTTTTAATTTTTTTAGGAATTTTTTTACTTTTATAAGGTGGCGGAGATTCAATGACATTGCATTGTCCAGAACCACCGATTTGATAATCTTCACCTTGTGGATAATTTGCAAAAAGTGTAGAATCAATGAATGTTACATTTCCTGGCTCACACGAATTATCTTGAAGATCTACGGTTGCTTCTTTCAGATAAACATCTTGTAATGTAGTTGTAATTTTATAATCACCAGGTGAAGTGGTGGATGTTATTTTTTGCCATGTATTATTCGATGTAGAATGTATAAATCCTACACAATCATCCGTACAATTCTTTTTCAAATCTTCAATATTACATTTTTTTTCAGTTTCTTTATACTGAATTGAAAAAACAGATGATTTCTTAGCTTCGTTCCATGAACCAAAGACAATCATACCATTGAATACATAAGCAAATTGTGGAACATCTTCATTTTTACTAGACATTTTTGTTGTCATGGGATCACCTGACTGATAAGTAGTACAATCTGTCCACTTTATGTGACTTGACCATGAAGAATCCCATGAATTGGCAATGGTTGGATTTGGATACCATCTTAATATATTATCATCTACATAACGATATATACCACCACTTACACCATTGGGTAATTCTTTACCGGCATTACAACCAACCGCATCACCATTATTTAATTTAGAAACATTGAACATGGTTGCGTTTTCTCCCAAAGTATAAGTACTACAATCTGCATCTACAGTGCTTGCCCAATCTTGATTCCAAGAAGATGCAATTTCTGGTGTGGGATAATATTGTAATGTATTATTTCCAGAATAACGAAATACACCAGATGGCATACCAGATGGTTCAGTACCAGATTTACAATTTACCGAGACACCATGTTTCAATTTGGATATATTTGAAGTGTTGACTTTCATCAAAGAAAATGGATCGCCATATTTGATAGGTGTACTCATAGAATACGAACTACCTTTTGGAGGAAGAATTTGAAAAAGTGTAGGTGTTTCACTTCCTGGACCAAAATCCATATAATTTTTTGTTGGATTCACAGATGCAACTTTACATCCCCACCATCCACAATCCGAAGTGTAAGAGGAAGAAGATGTAGATATAGATACATTATCACCATAGTTAATAACTTGTCCTTGTCGGTCTTCTCCTGGTGAAGGTCTAAAAAACAAATTCGTGGATTCATCTTTACGTAATTGTATAAAATTAGAATTCAAATATGCGGTTTGATCTCCTTGAACAAAAACAATAGGTTCTCCGTATCGTAATGGTGGTATAGATTTGGTACAATCTTCCATATTGATACCTGTTACGTTTGATCGTGATAGATATTCTTTATATTTACCTGATGTAAATGGAACTTTATGAAAATTCGAATCTACATCAATATATCCTACTTTTCCCAATGTTGCCATAGAAGACATGATGGTAGCATTTGGTAATCGTCCTTCTTGTTTACCATTGTTGTTCCAATGATCATTTGCTTGTTGTTCTGTGGTGATACCTGCTTCTGTCAAATCAGGATAATTTTGTAAATAAAATTGCCAATCAAAATTGGTTTCAGGTGGTTCTGCTTGTACATAAGTGTTTTCTTTTCCACAACTTTGTCCAGGTTTCATAAGACTTCCTACAGGAAATCCTAAATCACTCCAATTTGGTGTTAATTGTACAAAATCAGAAGGGCAATTATTTTTTCCTGCGGTAGCATTATAATCATCCATAGATCCATATACTTTTGACACACCAGTAGCAGTAACATATCCAATCGTTCCATCTGCGGATTTTACATTTTTGTTGGCATAGTCTTTCCCAGACATGTATTTTTTGAGTGTATTTACATATTCCATTAGTATATAGATTTATTTTCTAGACTGGTAAACTAAGATAAATACAACAGTAATAGAAGCAAGAGTCCATGTGAGAGCATTTACATAATTCATACTGGAAATTACTTCCATATCCTTTTCTTCACCTACTAAAGTAGACAAATCTTCCATTTCTTTATTCAATTCATTAGAAAGTTCTAATAATTCTTTTTGTTTTGTCAATGGAAAAGGTTGTTGTTTGATAAGAGTAGACATTTGTAACAAATAGGTTTGCATGTCTGCATTCAATGATGTAGCTTTTTGGCATTCTTTGGATAATTGATTTCCTAAACAAGATGTTTGAATGGATTCCAACAAAGTAGTATATTCCATTTTGGCTTGATTGAATTTAGATTGAATCGCGTACAATTCTACTTCACTCATAGTATTAGTGCATTTAATTTTTCTTTCCATGGTTTTGTAGGAGAAGGATTCGAAGGAGATTTTATTTTTGCGATTTGAAATTGCAAAAAATAAAATAAAAGACACAGATACCACATATTTATTTTGCAGTTTTTAAATTGAAAGAATAAGTAGGAACACGTCTTACCCCCCTTGGTTCATTGTAGGAACCGGCTACATGAAACATACTGTGTCCAGCACCTACTCCACCTAATTGATTGATATGAAAAATAAGATTACGACCGTATACGGTACCATTCGCTTCCGTTTGTATAGCACTATTCGCCCAATGATCAATGCCTACACGAGAAGCAATACCTTGTTTTTTGCTACCACCAGCACTGTTGACGTTTACATTTACATTATATTTGGTAGATCCAGCACTTCCTGCACTAAAAGTCGAACGTATTCTTGAGGACATAACATAGAATTAGAAAAGTTTTCAGATTTGAATAATCTTTTCCTTAACTATTTTTTCTATTTTGAATAATTCATCGACATAACTACATATATGTTTATCGGAGAATCGATGTTTTAAACATAAAAGTTTTCCGCATTTACATGTAACCAATAGTGTAGTTTTTTTGTTACAATGAACACACTTCATTTTACAACGTTATATTTATTTCTATTTCAATTTAATGATAAATAAAGAATCACATGTATGGAACCATGGGTAGAAAAATATAGACCTTCTACATTTGATACCATTGTATTAGAAGAAACAAACCAATTATTTTTTAAAAACATGTTGGCAAAAAATTATATTCCTAATTTGTTGTTTTATGGACCACCTGGTACAGGAAAAACTACTACTATTTTGAATTTAATTCAAACATATCAAGAAAATCAAGGTAAAATAGATACAAGTTTGGTGATTCATTTGAATGCATCCGATGAACGTGGTATTGATACGATTCGATCTCAAATATATACTTTTGTTCACACCAAACCATTTTTTAGTAAAGGAAAAAAATTTGTCATTTTGGATGAGGTGGATTCTATGACAAAATCGGCTCAACAGGCTCTCAGTTATTTATTACATACACCGGTTACAGTATCTTTTTGTTTGATTTGTAATTACATAAGTAAAATAGAAGATACATTGCAAACTTTATTTATCAAAGTGAAATTTAATGCATTACCCGTAGAAAAAATGTTGGATTTTTTAGAAACCATTGTAAAAAAAGAAGAGATACGATATACAAGATTACAATTGGAAGGAATACAACGTATGTATGGATCAGACATACGAAGTATGATTAACTATTTGCAAACCAATCAATACAATCCTTCTTTACCCATTCAAACAGAAGTATGGGAAAAAATGTATCTATTGTCTTTGAAAGAATCTATGGATTATATGGATGAACTCAGTGTACTACATAACATGGACCCGAAACACATTATAAAAGAATATGTCTATTATCTTGTTCTACATAAAAATATACCTATTTCTTCTTTAGAACTTGTTTTTCATACTACTCTTTCTACGAAAGTAATGATACAATATTTATTATTTGCCATTAAATTGATTTAAAGAACCTATCTTGTTTTAAAACAATGGATTTAAATGATGAGTGGGATTCCTTTTTAAAGGATGAATACACTTCGATTCCATTATCTCTCACGAGTGGACCAACACCTTTATCTACACCTATTTATATATCTACAAATACCATTATATCGTTTTTAAATCAACCGATTGACTTAAAAACGTCTTTTTGGAAAATACCAGTATTACCTTATTATGTTCCCAAGGTTGGCGTCATTAAAAAACAAATGAAATTCAACAATACCACAGAAATAGAAGTAAAAAATATAGAAGAAAATATAAAAACATATGAGTATGGTTATTCTACTATTTTACAACACATTGACAATGCCAAAGGTATGATCAAATACAAAGATATACGTAAAGTAACGATTGGTATTTCGAAAAAAGATATTTTATCTTATCGAATTAAACAAAAGGGTGCTTTTTACAATTGTTTCGTCTTGATCATTCGAGTATTGATTGATGTATTCAAAGAATTTCATGTGAAAATTTTCAATACTGGAAAAATCGAAATACCTGGTGTTCAACAAATGGAACATATACCAGTTATCATTGAAGCGTTATTGAATGTATTGAGACCACTTTATCCTACTATTTTGTACAACAAAAGTTGTGAAGAAACAGTACTGATTAATTCTAATTTTAATTGTGGTTATTTTGTCAATCGTAATGCTTTGTATCAATTACTCATATCCAAATATTCTATTTCTGCCGTATATGACCCATGTTCTTATCCAGGTATTCAATGTAAAATTTATTATGAAGATGGGGTAACCACCAAACCTACCTCTATTGCCATTTCCTTTATGATTTTTCGAACGGGAAGTATTTTAATTGTAGGAAAGTGTTCTAACAAAGTAATACATGAAATTTATAATTATCTAGTTCATATTTTATTTGAAGAATATCAACAAATTGTCGATTCAAATTGCGTGCATAGTAAAAAAGAAGCGCCTTTGCGCAAAATAAAAAAATATATTCTTTTGAAATAAGGATTTAAAGCATTATAGTAAGGTATTATTTATGAGTAAAACCCCTTCAGACACTACGATGAAACATTTAGTAAAGTTGGCGTTAGAACACGACAAGCCAATTTTATTAGATTACTGGAACAAGTCCCTTACAAAAGAGGTAGTCATTGGTGTTCGAGAAAGTGGTGAAAAGTTGTTAGTCAAGAATGAAGAGGAGTACACAAGTCCGATTTCCAAAGTATTCAAAGTAGAAACAGAATATATTATTATGACTGAAAATTCTTTGTATTGTGTATCTTCAGAAATTCCTACCAAACGTATTTCATAATCATTCTAGTGAAATAACTTAAACTTACTTTTCGTTTACAATGAAATGAATATCATAGAAGAATTACGCGAAAAGTACAAACATCATGATTACATGAGACAAAAAGTAGAAGATTACATCACAAATCTTCCAGAGATTATGACAACACTAGAAGAAGAGTATGAAAAAAAACAAAAAATAAAACAAGAATTATTAGAAAAACGTGAAGAATTTATTAGTTATTTTTTGAACCATTATTCTTTTTTTTATATTCCGCAAACAGAAGTATTTGTAGAATATACAGATGAATATAAAATTGTACACGAAGATAGTATTGTACACACCATTTGTTCACTTTTAGATAAATCATTATTGTCTTCAAAAACAAAAATTATTTCGGTTCTTCTCAAACGAATCAAAGAAAATTTATTTTTACATACTACCAATACACATACATCCAAAATGATACGCAACATGTTACCTTTTCCAAAAGAAATTGCATCTTATTTTTTATCTATTTTAGGGGATGTATTATTAGGTAAAAATGACTGTATTTTTTACATAGATACGTCTTACAAACCATTGTTGAAAATGATTCATCAATCTTTTTGTTTTTTATTACACAAATCATTGGATATATTCAAACACAAATATTATGATCATATTTATCATTTATGTAGAGTTATACCAGGTATTTGTAAAGAGTTTGTAACACTTCCTCCATTGGATCTCATTGTTGCATCTGTTACATATTCTACACAATACGGAAATTCGGATGGTTTTTTGAAACAAAAAAATAGAAATGATGTACTTTTATTGAAACACAACACGCCAGAAACACTCGTAACTATTTTTTTAGATTCGTATACCACGAAAGGAGGTTCCATGGCTTACAAAGATGTTTATTTTTTGTGGAAAACATTTTTGAGGAATCATTATTTGCCATTTGTCATCACACAACAAAATTTTAAAGCTATTTTGCAACAAGCCACCATTTGCGAAAATGACGTATGTCAATTAACTACTACAATGCAAACCAATTTACTTAAGTTTAAACATTTTTGGGATAAGTATATGATTCCAGATGAAGATTATTCTTATGAATTACAAGAAATTGTGGATTTATTCCAAAAACAGGAACGTACTACTTTGTCGATTGACTCTATGAAAGAAGTATTATCGGTAGAATATCCTTCTGTTATGATAGAAGGAAATACTATTTTGTATTATAAATGTATGATTTGGAATAAAAATTTAGACATTGATATGGCATTGAATGTTTGTACTCAAGAAGATAAATTTTCTTTTTATGAACAATATACAAAAACACATCACAAAAAATGTGTAACCAAAGAATATTTTGAAAAATATCTTTCTATAATATGAAGTTTTTGTGGGGTGTATTATTACTATCATTATTAGCCTATTCTTTGTTTCCACAAAAAGAACATCCTGAAATTAAGGTTGAATTTGTCGAAAATGAATATGATACCATTCGTAATCCTTATGCACCACCTCTTCGATATTTAGATGCAGATTATACACAATTAGGATATTTGAAACGTCAAGATCGTCGTATTCCTTTGTTTGGTAAACCAGCAAATTTACGTCGTGACCTTTGGTATTATTATACGATGATTGATGGTATTAAATTACCATTTATGTATCGACGAAAAAAAAGTTTAGGATTTCCAGGTTGTGATTCTGTTTCTTCTAAAGATATAGTTCACATAGAAGGAGAAGAATGGATGGTAGAATTATATGAAGTATAAATATGATTTAAGAAAAGGCAACACTTTTATATCCTTCTTGTCCATGTAGTGTCATAACAATTGGAAAAATACAAACATATGCATTTATATCTTTGTATACTGTATTCATCATCATATCTAATGTATAACACTGTACCATATTTAAAAAAGGTAAATGAAGTATGGAATGATTCATCGGAAAACATTTTTCTTTCAATATTTTTGCACCATTCGGATGAATCATATAAGCAGCTGCACCAAACACATTAATTAATTTAGCAATAGTAGTATTTATTTTTGAATGCACAAATTCATTGACATCGATTTTATGTTTACCAAATCTACAATGACAATCTTCTAATGTTTTGAAACTTAATATCGAATCAAAATTAAAATTCAACAATACTATATCCCATTCTTTTGGTAATAAATTGTGTACAATTTGATTGACATGTTTTTTGAATTGTTTGTGTAAAATGGCATCATCTTCCATAATAATAATTGGTTTGTTCATTTCAATGCATTTATTCCATAATTGTAAATGAGAAATAGCACATCCAATCACACCTTTTTCATAATGTACACCTGGTTGAATAATATCTGGTCCAGGATTAATTAATGCACCATCTACTGCTTCATGATATTGATACTGAACATGTGAATTATGTTTATCAAATTCATCTTTGCGATCTTGTGAACGTTTCAAACTGATTACGTAAATTTCCATCACATAAAGACACGTATACTATTTAAGTAATAATTTTAAAACCATGAAAATGTATTATCACCAGTCCATTTACGTAAAATAAGGTTAATTGCACGATGTTCCATAGAAGTTTGATTTTTTTCTTTGGTTGAACAAAATTTTGAAAAAGTTGTTGTGATGGGAAAAATGGTTTCGGTAACTGGTTTATTTTCCAAATCACGTACGTTGTCAAATTCTAATTTCATTATCCAATCATAGTAATCATGTGAATAATGAAAGACACATATTTTTCCTTTGTAAATACCTTTGTAAGAATCACCAATTTTATAAAGTGTATTGTATTCTAACTCGGTGTAATGGATATTTTGAAACATTTTATGTATTTTATGTTTATTGTTTCAATTTTATCTTGCATTCATCAATGCCGCATTGCCACCAACAAAAGAAAGAATATTGTACCTTTCTTCAATGACCAATGTATTAAATACATAATTATATATTTGAATCGCACTTTTATTCACACCTACCGATTGTCCGGTCAAAGGATCACAAATAGAAAAATAACTTGCATTTGCATTCAATGTAGGTGTAATTGTATTTATTTCAATCTCAATTTTTGAATAACGTGATAAATTTACTGCCCCAGATGGTTGTAGTGTAAATGGATCTGTTTTTAAACAAAAATTATAAGTGTACAACCCTGACAAACTTGTAAACCCGCCACCTTGACTTGTCAAATATTGTTGTTCATATTTATAAATAGACGATGGTCTCATTTCTTCACGTATAGTTCCATCAAAAGTAAGACCTAGATAAAGTGGAATATCTTTTTGGTTTTCTTGAGAATACGATGGCATGATATAAATAAGATTACCACTTGGATCTACATTAGTAGTTACTACAACATCATTTGGTAAATAATCAAATGGCCAATTTGTAAAATTACTCCATTCATTGCGATTGGTTACATCAGAGCGTTGACATAAAATCATCCAATTTAATACTAAATCTGTAGAATTTTGTAACCATAATTTATCTGTTACAGAAATATTGTAAAACCATGTATCATATAATTCACGAACTAAATATTTTTGTTCTCGGCTTGCAAATAAGTAAGCTTCTTCTTCTGATAAAAAACAATAGGTACAAGATAAATGTGTATTTTCATTCCATGAAGTAATCTTGGAATATTGATCTAGAGTTTCAGGTGGTGATTGTAAAAAATAATAAAACTGATGTGCTGGATTTGTAAATACAGGTGCAATTACGGATTGTGTATCAGTAACGTCTTTGATTTGAAACAATTCACGTATTGGTCTTAAAGTCACTTCAATTTGTAATTCATTGTATTGAAGACATACAAGAGGAAATGCTTGTTGTGCATTCAATGCCCACCAAATAGGTAAAGGTACTCGTAGTTGTCTACCACGAATGGATGGTTCTGACCCATTTGTTTTGTAAGTATCCGTAGTTTGATACATTGCATTGGGATAAATGCCACCATGATATGCGGACGGATTGTACAACTCGGGTACATTTCCAATCATATCATCCCATTTTGCTTTTTCTGTAAATGTTAAATCACGATTGGCTAAAGCAACAATGTCATAACCGGTTATTTGTTGAATCAAAGCACCACCAATAGTAAAACGTATAGATCGAATCATCATAGCACCAATATTTTTAATCCATTGAAATTCATAAGGAATATAATTTGTTCCGTTGTAATAGAGTGGACTGTAAATATCAGGTAATTGTATGACAAAAAATGTATCTTTTAATAACTCAGCATAACGTTTTACTTTAAAACTATAAATCGTATCTGTAGTTAATTGTAATTGTCGTAATCCTTCATATTCTAATCTAAAGTTTTGTAATCCAAAATTTGTAATTTGTTTGTATGTACTTAACCAATATGTTTTTTGTGGATTCCCGTACATGATTGCATTTTGTGAACCACCAGATACTAAATTTAATAATCCTCCTGCCATGAATAAGTAAGATATTTTGTATTTAATAGGGTAGGCGGTTTATATTTTAATAAATCTAATGTTTTGGTAGTCGTTGGAAATTCAGAATATCCATAAATATCTTGTAATAATAGCCATTCAAATAAACCACCTGTATAAAGATATACTTTTCCCCCTAATTTTCTGATTTGTTCATATTTTGAATAAATGGTTTCATCATTACTATGTCTTCCATAGACAAATACAGAATGTTTTTTTGTAATGGCTAGTTCTACTGCCTTTATTTCTTTTTCCCATGAAATGGTGTTTGCAATCAACACACCTTGTTCCGATGAAGGTAATGTACTAATAATCAATGAATCATTTTTTTGTGCCAATTGCATGTCTTCAAAATTGATACGTTGAATAGGTATGTTTCCCATTCTATTAAAATAATATTTAATAAAAAATGGTCAAACACAAAAAAAATTGAAATCGATTACTATAACATTTTTAAAAAATGATTCTTCCACCTATTCTCTCTAACAATGGTGTTTTGGTAAAAGAAGCAATTGAAAATTATCTTGGTATACAGTGTGTCAAAAAAGTAACAATTGAAGAACAGTTTACACATGTAACTTTTCTTTCCGTACCCATTACAGATAAAATAAAACAGTTTATACACGATCTAAGCAATGTAGTCACTATTAGTTATGGAAATCAAACATACAAAATAACTTCAGAATATTTAGGGTAAACTATTGTTCAACATTTATAAAATTGAAATATTTTTTTTACAGATTATAAAAAAAATGTTGCGCATGTCTAAACCTATCGAATTTGTAAAAATGTATGGAATCAAATTATACTCAAAACAATACAATGCCGTTCTATCTCCTGCATTGATGAAGGCAAACAAATATTATGAAGAAAATTATGGACCTGATGTTCATAAAGAACACATTACTTCATATATTCAACATTGGGGTATTAAAAATTATATACGTATGTGCTCACCACTTTCAACCTATGCATCTGTTACAAATGATATTGATTTCCTGGAAGCACAAATGATTTATCTTTCACGTGTACATTCATACAAAGCAACTATGGAAAACGCCATAGACGAAATGTATGATATTGGATATTTCAATGAACCATTCGATCCATATCGTAATCGTATTCAAAATTTGAATGGTGAGTTGGTTCCAGAGCCATACAAATTATCAGAGTTGCCCATTGTATGGTTAGACATTGATGAAGATTATATATATAAACACGGTATTGTTCATTTCATGTTACGTACTACTTGTAAACAAACACTTTGCGAATTACTTTCGAATCGTCCTGTAGCTACTTGGCAACAAGCTTATATTGATACAAACATAATTTAAGGCAAATAAACTTTTATTTTGTAAGTGTATGGAATTTAAAAAAATGGGTATGATTCAAATTCCGCCCTCTTATACAGAATACTATAAACTTCAACATAAATATAAAAACAAATGTCCAAATTGTGGTAAAAAAGGATCACTTACATTTTCAGAAGAAAATAGAACGTTAACGGTAGTTTGTCAAACAGTTCACTGTAAAAGCAATATGGCGATTGTGATTCCTACTTATCTTACATTTGATCAATTGTACAAGAATCAAAAACAAGATTACATTGATATTACGAATCATGTACTCAAAGAAAAATTTGATTTAATGTTTGAATATAAAAAAACAACTGACCTTGCTACATTAAAAACAAATTTTTTACAAAAAAAAAGAGCTTATGAAGATACACAACGTAGACATGAAGAACAAAGCAAAGAAAGAGAGTACAAAAAACAAGAATTAGAAAAACAACGTGAAGAGATGATACATGCATTGCGTAATGGAAAAACAATCAAGGAAGATTTAAACTCAATATTAAATGATATACATCGAACTTCCTATATTAAAATTGGTCAGGAACCTGTACGTATTCCTGAATTTGAACGTGATATTTTAAGCTACACTATGTAAACTTTGTGTATAAGGGTTTTTCTTGAATGCATCTAGTAAATCAGGCGTATTTCGATCTGGTTCTACATATTTATTTGGATTTCGAATACCTCCATACATTTCCATACTAGGCGAAACATTGGTTAAAGAAGAACCTACACCTCCTGTATAAGAGGTATGCATAGAAGATCGATTGGATGTAGTTACTTGATTGATACTTGGTTGAAATGTTTGTATATTTCCACCTGCAATACGACCATGTGTCATACGATTGGATGAAATAGAAGCGTTCAAATCAGCATGGGTAGACATCGATTGAGGTAATACGCTCATACCTCCACCCATATAAGCTACCGAAGTTGTATCTCTTTGATTTTGTATGGGTTGTTGATCACTGACTTGATATCCACCATCTGTAATAGGCGCATAAGCACGACCACCTGCATCATATGCATTATACATGGTACCTTGTTTGATAGTAGGTGGAACATAAACATCTTTCATTGTTGGATTGGATACTGTAGAACCTGCATTTCCTTTTCGTGTCAATCCAACAATATCTTCTTTACGTGTAGGTCTTACAAAATCAGTAATAGGTGCCGTAATAGCACTAATGAGACCACCCATTGCACCAAACGAGGATGCATTTTGAAAAGTACGATTTGTAGGAACTAATGGATTCATAGATCCGTATCCTACTTTTTCTACAGGTGCTTGAGCTGGTGTGAATGCTTCGGTGCCTAACTGTTGTTTATGATCTGCACGATACATGCCATGTTTTGGCTGACTTTGTACACCACCATTACCAGCTGGTCCTGAATAAGATTTGGTGGTGGTTGCACGGTGAATGGTTGGATTTGGTTGAATAGACATTTGTGTAGGTCCTAATGTAGCACCCGTAGTGGTCAAATATCGTTCTGGTGAATTAATGTAAAATTTATCAGGTAAATATTTTTCTACCTTTCCTTCAATACCCAGATTTTTTACCAATGTTTGTGCTGGTCCTTCATGCTGATCTAACGTAAAAGTAGTTTTAGGTTTCGTTGCAACTCGTAATTCATTGACTGTTTTATCAATCCATTGTTCTCTTGCTTCTGTACCAGAGTTGAACCCTCCACTACCTTGTGAAGTATATCCTTGATTCATACCAGGTGCCACATGCATTTCTTGAAAAGGTTTTACATTGTTCATATTTTGACTTAAATTCACACGTGATTGATAAAATTCACTTTGATTTGGTGCACCGTTTGCCCATTGTATATTTTCTTGTGGTTTGAATAAAGGTGCAACTGCTGTTTTTGTAATTTGTAAAGAACCACTTCCTACTGCATTGTCTAAAATTTGTTCTGAATGATTTAAATCTTTCAAAGAATCGCCTATATTTTTAGTTTTTCCAAAAAAAGGCACCATATTTTCAGAATAATCATTCAAATTTACTTTTCGTCCTGCTAAATCTGTAAATTGTGGTTTGTTAGATTCATTTTCATAGTCAATATTTGGTTGAAAATATTTATCGGTCACTTGATTTGGATTACGATATGCATTTACAGAAAAAGATTCTTTTTTTTTATTAGAAATAAGATACAATCCACCTAGGGCTACTAACGGGATAGCTATTTCCATATCATACAAATACATTTTTATTGTAACAAATATACAGAATACAAAGAATAGAAAAAATAAATATTTTTGTTTTTTCTTTCCAAAGACGTTGTAGTTTTGTTGGTTTGGATTCAAAATGTTTTAAAAAATCATCATAATGTTCTTGTAGCGTAATCGTGGGTTTCTCTAATCGTGTATTGATGACATTATGAATATAATGGACCCATTGAATAAAATCTTTACGTGTATCTAAATAAGGAGAAACTGGATTTTTTTGTAATACTTTTTCATAAATAGTAGCTATAGATTTGTTTGGTATGAATTCATGAAAATGATGAACCAACCGATGATATATTTTTTTTTGAATACTTGTTGGATGCAATGGATAATGAAAAGCAACCGTATGTAAAAAAAACCAATAATGTGGTCCCCAAATTGTAGGATCCATTAGTATTATTTTACAAATTATATTTTATAACTTACGTTTTGTTTTACGACCACCTTTTTTCATTTTTTGTTGTATACCTCTAATATAACTACGTAGTTCATCAATAATTCTATGAATTGTATCATCTTTTGAACTTGGTTCATATCCTGCACGTTCAAAATCAATCAAATAAGCTTTTTTTGTTTTTTCATTATAAACAATATTTTCTTGTGAAATATCATTATGAAAAAATCCACTTTCATTCATAACAATAATTTGGTCACGTAATTCTTCCAATGCATGTAATAGTTCTTCTGCATTTCTTAATTTTTCAGGTGTAATTTTATGTTTATGAGCTTCAAAATAATAATAAATGTATTCTAAATCGTTTGCTATATATGTTTCTATTGAAACACCACCATATTTAGATAATGCAAGTGTATCATACGTTAAACCTTTTACTTCTTCTATGATTGGACTTTTACATAAATGTTCTACATAGATGGCACCGTTTGGAATATATCTTTGAATAATACTTGCAAATTGTAATTCTTTTTCTGCTATAGCAGAAGTGGTCAACTTGGATACATAATCACCTTCATATTCACATAGTGAAGGATAATATACAATTCCGCTAATACCTCTACCAATAATCATAATATATATGTATAAAGTATGGACGAATGTGGAAGATTTGTGTATAATACTGAAAAAAATGACCCAACGAATTGTCAACCCAATTATAGGAAATGGTGTAAATTATGGAAACAAAATCCCAAATATTCAAAATTTGATCCAGACATTTATTATCATAGTAAAGGATGGTTTGGAACACCAGAACCAGAACATTGTAATGGCCCTTTAAATACGACTGCAGCCAAATTGTACTGTAAATACAATAAAGAACAGTGTTCAAAAAATCATCCTACAAGAAATCAAAAAGAATACGTACATTTCAAAGGTGGAAAAACAAAAAGAAGAAAGGCATTAAAGAAATAAACTATTACAAGATATGTGGCATTTTGTACAAAAATGGATTCCCAAAAAAATGCCAACTCATGTTGGACGTTGGAAATTAGAAACTTGTAGTAAGAAATTAAATAATAAAATAGATTTATCCAATGAAGATCACTGTGGACCATGTGGACAATATATCATAAACAAAAATAAACATAACAAATCTAAGTAAAATATGTCAAAAGAATTAGTTGCTTATTTTGCAACTAGTACTTCATTATCTGGAAGATTTATATTCATGTATTTGTTGTATACGAAAAAATCTACAAATATATTTTCTTTGTCATTTTCTATTGTCAATATAGTATCTTCTTGTTTATGGATTGTGTATAGTCAAATGATACTAGATACACCATTGCTAATAAGAGGATCAAGTGATTTATTATTGTTTTCTATTTCAGCAACCTATATTTTATATAATAGAAATATGATTGAATAAAAAAGATTAAATAGAAATAAATGAAATACAAGAATGAATAAATGTAATAATTGTGGTAAATCATGGCATGTCTATAAACAATGCAAAATGCCAATTGTAAGTATTGGATTGATCAATGTAAATGAAAAAAAAGAATATTTGATGATTTGTCGTAAAAAATCATTAGGATATGTAGATTTTTTGTGTGGTAAATATTCATTGACATCTATTTTACATATTATGAATTTGATTGATGAAATGACACTAGATGAAAAAAAACAATTGATTGAAAAAACATTTTATGATTTATGGGAAGATTTATGGTGCAGTAAACCAGACGGAAGTTCTGAAGAATTGAATGCACAAGAAAAATTTATGATGATAAAAAATGGTTGTATGATTGGGAATCAATGGATTACATTGAAATCATGTATTGAAGATAGTAAAACAGAATGGAATGAACCAGAATGGGGATTTCCAAAAGGAAGAAAAAATCATTATGAAACAGATTTATTGTGTGCTTACAGAGAATATGAAGAAGAAACAGGTTATGATCGTAAAGATTTACAATTGATCAAAAATATAGTTCCTTATGAAGAAATTTTTATTGGTTCCAATTACAAATCTTATAAACATAAATATTTTGTTGCAAGAAGTAATGAATCCTTACAAAAAAGACCTTATCAAAAAACAGAAGTAAGTGATTTAAAATGGTTCACGTATGAAGAAGCGATGAAATCGATAAGACCTTATAATGTTGAACGAAAACAAATATTAACTATGATTCATACCATGTTAGACGAATATATTGTTTTATAATATGGAATATGAAGATTTATTTCAACAATCAAGTATTTCAGGTCATTGGTTAAGAAGTAGTACAGGTACAACTTCTTGTAAACTATCAGCACTACTTTATATTTTAATACATTTTATGAAAGATAAAATATCACCTTACAGAATTCCTAGTTTCACTAAACAAATAGTGAAAGACATACAAAGTGATGAATCGAGTGTGCGTCATTTGAAACACATTTTATCAAATCGTTCTATAAATGGAACTATAATCAAAGACACAACTTTTTTGAAAGGTGACATGTGGTATGTAGGATTAGTAAAACAATCACAAGATATGACTTTACCCGGTAATGTAATTGATCATTATTTTGTCATTGTTCGAACAGAAGATGGATTTAAAATTGTATCTTCTTATGGATGTTCATTTGTCTACATCAAACAATATGAAACATTCTTAAACATAGACGAATTTGACGGATTCATAAAAGCATTAGACAAAGTTAGAACAAGAACTTCTGAAGAAGTAATACGTAATTTCATAAGAAAATATTTTTTAAATTTAGACCATTATATAGAAAAAAAAGTAGATCCAGATGAAAATGATGGGCGTACTACAACAAGTCCTACATTGAGAGAAAGAGAAGTAGAATGCTATCTTACATCTAAGTATCATATGGAATTTTATCCTATTATGGATACTTTACAAACTATGATAGGAATACGACCAAAAAATACAAGAAAAGGTAAACGTAAACAATATGTACATTTTACTCGTGATCGTCATAATTCTTTTTATAAGAAGTAGATTTTGGTGTAAACAACCTATGCGTCACTTGTGGGGATTACCTACTACAACATTTTATCGGAATAATGCATTCTGGAACACATATTGTAATACGATACGTGTTCAACCAAGTAATATAGAAGAGGTACTTTCTTATCACAAAATAAAACATGAGATGTATTTACAAAATTCATATTGTACTGTCTATAAAAATCCTGACATCAAAGGTTGTATAGTGAGTAGAAAGGTGAAATTTTTTTATCCAACAATAAAAGATGCTTATTATCATGAAATCATACTAGCAGATTCAGAATCCATCAAACAAACACTGTTTCAAACCCATGAATATTTGAGAATGAAAGATACAAAATGTATGATTTCATTGTTTTCATCTCCTACACGAATATCTTGGTTAGTCCCCGTAACGAGATATCCAATTGAATGGATACGTAGCTATTGGTTTCAAAAATATCCTATTCCAAAAAAATGCTTTGTCAAAGGTACCAAGGAGAATTTATATCTTCTTTATGATAGTTGGAAAACACCTTTTTTATGTCAAATGTCTCCTTCGTTGATCTCTTTGGCAGACATGATGGAATCAAAAAGAATATCGATATTTTATTATTTTCAAGAATCATTAGTTGCCATTTTTTTTTTCAAAAATACAATGGAATTAGACAAAAATGATGCTATTTTAGATTGGATTGGTACGATTCATTTTACAAAAGATCCAATTGAAAAAGCAATTTCTACTTTGTTATACAGTTTTCGTAAATTATATCCTATTCTACGAATTCATCAAGTATCACATACGCCTAGATATCATGGATACAAACAATCCCATTTACAACATTACATTTATAATTATGGAACAAAACGTATTTCTCCTAAAGATTGTTTCTTTTTGTAACGCATTTTCAAGCAAAATATAATATATAAAAAATATACTTAAATAACTACTTCTATTAAGGGTATAATGCCTAAGAAAGCTGTAAAGTCCGAGCCTACACCTGTTACTCCCGCACCTGTCACTGTTGAGACAGTTGTCAATCCTGTTACCCCTGAGGTAGTCAAGGAGGATGACCTTTCATCGGCTTACTCCGATGTAACCGCCAAGCTTTCTGCAGTTCGACAGCAGATGTCTTCACTTATCCTTGAGTTCAAGACTCTCCACAAGCGTGCGGAGCGCGAGCTTAAGGCTGTACAGAAGGCTGGTGCTAAGCGAAAGCAACGGAATGCTACACGTGCTCCCAGTGGTTTTGTAAAGCCTACTCTTATCAGTGATCAGCTTGCAGAGTTCCTCAACAAGGACAAGGGTAGCCTTATCGCTCGTACTGATGTAACACGTCAGATCAACGCCTACATTCGCGCCAACAAGCTCCAGGACCCTGCGAATGGTCGCAAGATCAACCCAGATGCCAAGCTTAAGAAGCTTCTCACACTCAAGCCTACTGATGAGCTTACCTACTTCAACCTTCAACGGTACATGAGCCAGCATTTCCAAAAGACGGTAAAGCCTGTTGTATAAGTGTATCTAAATAATTAAATTCTTCTGATAAAATCATAAATTCTTTTGTATTCATATGAACAATATTTTTTTCATGGGTTAACCATTGATGAAAATTCACTTTTCCTGATTTTATGAACTGATAATACCATTTCATATAATCATATATCGTATAATTCGATTCTGTATAATCTGTACCAGATAACATACAGATCATTTGAAAATCTTCTAGACTAATTTGAAGTGCATGTAAAATGTTTTCTAATTGATACAAAATAACTGTTTTTTCATGTAGATTTACTTGGCGGAGTACATGAGAACAACCATATACAAACATATCCATATCATCACTCATGCAATATTGTGCATTACCTTGTTTCATTATACGCGCGCATACTTCATCTGCTTCATGTGGTGCTTGTATATATTTTACTTGTCTACTATTCATAAGTTCTTTGATTTGTTCTACATCTCGTTGACTTACACGTATAAAGTTTTTTTTAAGAGTTTGGAGTACCTCTGGTGTTTCTGTATGAAGAACTTGTTGATATTGTTCCCATGCAATTTGTTTTTGTTGTTGTCTTTTTTGTAAAGTATGTTTTTTATTTGTCTTTGGTTTTCCATCAAAGACAAAAATGGGATATATTGAATATTCCTGAAATAAATCAATCAATTGAGTCATGGATGAAACGAGAGAATCCAACGATTTGAATTTGTATAAATAAATAGAAGTATCAATTACTACCGTAGAATTAGATAGTGTATCAAACAAAATAGTACAGATACCTTGTTTACATTGTTTAGTAAGGTAACCATTCAAATAACGTATTCCCATTATGCATTTCTTTTTAATAAAAAGATCAATTTTTAAATAAAAACATGTCTAATGAAGTAGATACGCAAAATATACGATGTAATATGATACCAAATATGAAAAATCCTAAAAGAGTATACAAATAAGGCCATTTAAATAATTTTGATAAAAACCATGCACCAATAATGGTCATAATACAATCCGCAATAGCTATACCAAATACATGTTGGTGTATTCCTTTTCCAGGAATACCTAAAGCGTTCTTGTATTGACAAAGCATATATTATGGAAATAGAATGTCCCCATTGTCAACAAAAAATATGGATTGAAGAAATCAATTGTGGTATTTTTCGTTGTGGTGTTCTAAAAGAAAATGGAGAACAAATACCTTCACATGCAACAAAAGAAGAATGTGAAGCTTACATCAAAAGGGGAATTTATGGGTGTGGAAAACCATTTCAAATCAAAGAAAATGTATCAAAGTGTGATTACATATAGTTCCATCGAATGGGTATTTTTTCCTTACTTTGATATACACAAAGTGATTTTTCAATTCGACACAATTCTTTACACAATTTACGAAACAATGAAGTTGTAAACTCTTTTCTTTTTTCAATGATTTGTTTTTTTGTCAATGGTTCATAATTTGAATAATAATCTACAAAATCATAATCCGTATGATATTTATAATACATTGTTTTTTGTATTCCTTTTATATATTCATTTGAAACTAATTTGTCTTGATATTCTCGTATTGTCTGTAATAAAGTATGGAATGTTTTAACAGCATTTTTTGTTTGTACATCAATTTCTATTTCGGTAAGTACACCACAATTCGAAGGTGTACAATGAATAATAATATCGTAAATGTATTCATGTTTTGTACGAAGTTCATGAAATAACAAATGATGTAGTAATAATTCAAAATAAGGTAGAAAAAAAGTTTTTTTCGTAGAAGGAAATCCTAAAAATAAAGTAGTATTTTCTTTGTCATATTTTGTATATAAAATATCATGACAATAAGTAAAACAATCTTGAATGGGTATTTTTTTTCCAGGATGTGGAACAAGTTTTTTTTCAAAAAGAGAAACGATGGAATGATCAAAATCACCATACACGACAAATAAACAATTTTCTGTATGGAATTCATCATATGCAGATTTTATATCTTTCATCGTCAATGTTTCTACATTTTTTATTTGTAATGAACAATCTTCCATATATTGTAATCCTTCTACCGTATAAAATGCCTGGTGAAATACATTATATATTTCTTGTGATGGATTATCTGCAAGGGTTGACAATTCTTCGATAACTGCTTTTTTTTCTCTTTCTAACATAGATGAAGAAAACATAGAGCGTGTTATGATACTAGAGATATAATCCACCATTTCAGGAATATCTTTTTTATCTCCTTTCACGTAATATTTCATGATAGTATCATCTGTAGACGCATTTACTAATCCACCTTTTTTATCCCAATAAGAATTACAAGATTCTTTGCATTTTTTCCATCCAGATACCAATACGTGTTCCAACAAATGATTTACTCCTGAATTTTTTTTTGTTTCAAACACAAAACCTGAATGAACCATCACTTCTAGATGTATCACTTTGGAAGGTTCATGAATAAATAAAAAAGGATAACCATTGATTTGTTTATGCATATTTATAACATGAGAAAAGGTTCCACTTTTGTTTTCATAGAATAACACGCATGTATTCTTCCATAACGCAAATAGGATTCATCCCATATATCAATATCTTCTTTGGATGTATTACTTGTCAATATCAAAATCACTTTTTTGTAAAAGATCATATCATCTAAAAAGGAAGACCAAGTAGATTTATTATACACAGAAATTGGTATTTCAACATGTTTTTGAAAATTATTTTTGTGTATGGTCTGTATCATCGTATCTACTTCTTCCATAACAAGAATCAATGGTTCATCATCACGTTGAACATCAACAATCAGTGTTGACAATTGATCACCTGGATCAGTTGGATTGAACGTATGACAGTAAAATCCTTTTAATTCTTTCGCTAACAAATAACCCATTGAACTTTTTCCAGCACCGGTTACACCATGCAAAAATACCGTTGCTCTACCAAGTTTTTGATAAATGTCAACAATGCCTCGCATAATTTCTTCTTGATCACCCAATGGTGTAATGTGGGATAAATCCATCTTAATAGGTGTATAATATAAATTTTTATACGTACCTTTTCTTACATATACAGTAACAGAAGATTCAGGTATGATATGTTCAGGATTTGATTGTGTAATACAAGGCATCGTAATTAATTGTTTGTACATTGTTGGATAAGTAAGTAAATGTAACTCATTTTCTTTTGAAATATATCCAATGTAATTTTTTCCTACAAAATAACCAAAAGGAACATCTTTATCGACATGCTTTATGAATGGTGTAATAATATTTGGTGAAATTTTTTTCAAAATAAAAGAAGTCAATTCACGATTTTCAGAAATAATATAATATTTTATTTGAAAGAGTGAAAGAAATAACATCATAAAATAAATTGGATTCATAGAACATACAATGTATCCAATTGCGATTTCATACACAGAAAGCATTTTCCCACAATCATAGTATATTTATTCAATTTTTAAATTATTTTTTCTAATTGATCAATCACTTCTTCTGACAATGTAGGGAATTGTATATCAAAATTAATGATCAATTGTCCAACTAATCCTTCACGTTTCATACCCATATTTGGAAGTATTTTTTGATATGTTGGATGAATAATGTTACCTTTGACATTGTTAATTTTAAATGTTTTTCCTTGTAAATAAGACAATTCAAAAGAAAAACCACACAATGCTTCTTTCAATGTAATAGTATGCGTGTAACATAAGTCTAACCCTTTTCTAACTAATACGTGTGGTTCTATCTGAATAAGAACACGTACATCTCCCATCGAACCGTCAGGTGACATATGTCCTTTATTCATAAGAATCATACCTTCATTGGAATCAATCCCTGGTGGAATATCAATATAATATGTTTCCTTTTCTAATTCTTTGATATGATTACGGTGTATCCATCGCTCGATCTTGATCGGAATTTTACAACCTGTATAGGCTTGATCTAGAGTAATCGATACATTCATTGTCAAAGGTGGTGGTTTCATCAAATTTTGAAAGATAAATCCTGGAAACCCTGGAGGAAATCCTTGCGCTTGAAATTGTCCAAAAGGAAATCCAAACATTTCAGAGATATCAACTTGTGGATTATCATATTGTTTTCGTTTGGACTCATCACTTAATGTTTCATATGCTTCATTTATTTCTTTAAATTTAGATGCATTACCACCGGGTCGATCTGGATGAAATTCTAAAGATAATTTACGGTATTGTTTTTTTATTTGTTCTGGTGTTGCATGTTTAGGAATACCTAATATGTCATAATAGTCCATACTTTAGACCATACTATCTTTCTAAATTTTAATTTTATACTTTGAAACAAAATTAAATGTATGGCTTATTATTATTCCAAGGTTCAGCTGTACCGTCTTTATGCCAATTTTTATCTTTATGTTTTCCATTGTTACAGAATTGTTCTAAAGCTTGACCATTGTAATTACCGTTTTTTTTAAAACGATTTGTACAATTCATATAATTCTCAGTCCATGTTTTTAATGGTTTCAATCCAAATAAACCTCCGCGTTTCGTTTTTACACGTCTTTGTCTATTTTGTCTTTTCGTTGCCATATTATATATAAATAAAATGTTTCATTTCATATCCATTGAAACAACTGGCTAAAGTATAAGCACCATAATTATCTACATACAAACAATCACCAATTTCTAATTCAGGTAATTTAGCTTTATCATCTATCATATCAAACGAATCACATGTTGGACCATATACAATAGATGGCCAATAAGGTCCTTCACGATCAGATTGAAGTAATGGTTTTGCATGATCAAACAGTGTGCAACTAAATGTACCATACAACCCATCATTCAAATAATAAATTCGCACTTCCCCTTTTTTCTTTTTACCAATAACATGTACATGTAAACGATGTGATGATTCCACTAAATATCGTCCCACTTCACTTATAAATATTTTGTTTGTAAATAATTTCATACCACGTCTTACTTCACTTGCACATGCCTCAAATGTATTTTCTTGAAATCCACCACCAATGTCAATTGTTGTAATTGGCATGTCAAACTCTGACGCAATATCGCACGCAATTTTACATAAATTGAGTGCTTCATAATACAAACATGGTTCTATGCATGGACTTCCTACATGAAAACTAAATCCAATGACATTCATATTTAAATTTTTTGCTTTGTACAATAGTAAAGGTACATCCAGTATTTCAATACCAAATTTTTTAGACAATTGTGAAAAACCAGTGTTTCTTACTGCAATACGAAGCAAAAGAGAAGCTGTAGGATAATACTCTTTTATTTTTAATAACTCATTTATACTATCAAAAACTAAAACAGGTATTTGATTTTCTTTCGCATAAGTAATATGATGGGGTAACTTAATAGGATTGGCAAAAAGTATATCCGAAGATGACGCTATTCCTAATACATCTTCTATTTCTTTTTTAGAAGCACAATCAAATTTTACACCAAGTGAATGTACATGTTCAATTATCTTTGGATGAGGGTTACATTTTACTGCATAATACATATTCACTTCAGGTAACCATTGTTTCCATTTTGTATAACAAGATGTTATTTTTTTTGTATCCACAGTACAATATGGCTCCATCTATAACATTCAATAAAGTTCTTTAAATACTATTCCCTATCCGGGAGTCGAACCCGGGTATTCCGCGTGAAAGGCGAACATCATAACCGTTAGACCAATAGGGATACGGCATCCGGGAATCGAACCCGGACTTTCTGCTTGGAAGGCAGATGTGATACCCTTTCACCAATGCCGTTAAAAATATGAATAAAATATGGTTAATGTTTACATGAATAATGCTCTATTATTGTAAAATCGTTGTCTACTTTCAAGAGAAACATGATTCCCAGTTGCATTTTCATATTGTTGTGGTGAATCAAAAAAAAGTCTTCTAGCTTCCTTATAATTCAATGGATCATTCTCCATGACTACATAAAATCGCAGTTCATCTTTAGAACCAATACGATAAGGAAGTACTTCACCCGTTATCGCATGCATAATATTTTTGGAATAGGTGTTGATTGGTTGATGAAAAAAAGTAGGTTTTTTCTTCATCTCCCATGCAAACTTACGACCTCTTCGTGACGAAGTAGGCACTTTTACTTGTGGGTCATAATAATCTGGATCAAAAAGCTCATCGGCCCACATCTACAATAGATAGACATTATTTCTCTTTAAATACTTATGATTGTATTATTTCTACATGTACACGATCCCCTACCTGAAGACTTAATAAAAAAGTTTGTATTTGCGCATTTGTCCAATCTTCAATGATGCCTTCAAATATTACATTATCTTCCGCACCACGTATGTGATGTATTTGTATATGTTCTTCTAATACAGTTTCATCTTCTGGTTCGTCTTCTTTGTAATCATTTACAGATTGAATAAATAAATTTCTTAAAAAATCAGGTCTAGAATATGTAAGATCAGGTCTAAATTGTCTAACAGTACCAGGGTTCATACCTGTCACTGTAAATGTAATCGTTTCTGTTATTGCTGCTGGAGATCCACCCCGCTTTTTCGATTTTCTTGATTTTCTTCTTTTAAATTTTCTAGATTTTGACATATTATAACAATATATTTTATTCAATATCAACATGTGTTAAAAAATGCCTACGGCAACACGGCTTGATAATTCCTAATGTATCCATCATATGTCCTTCGATTGATTTTTCTTTAGTTCCTTTTGTAAAATAAATGGGTTCACCATCTATCCCTTTTCTTGTTTTTTCTTTTTCTACTTGTTCCACATAAAATCGGTATTTGTCTGCAATCACTTTCCCGCAGGTAAAACATTTGACTGGAATAATCATCCTTATTCATACTAGATAAAAAAAGAATCAATTTTAAACATTTAAATACTTTACGATATTATAGTACAATGAATAAAGAGGATGATATCATAATTATGAATAATGAAATTTGTTTTAATCCTTATAATCCTAAAAATAAATGGATTAGTTTGAACCAAGTTCAAACTATTCTAACAAATTATGGAATCACAACTTTACATAATTTTGATTTTTACAAACAATCTTTCATACACCAATCTTACTGTAAACGTCCAGATGTAAAAACATGTTCATGTCCAGAAAATTGTATTGAGTTACAAGATAAGTCAAATGAACGATTAGAATTTTTAGGGGACGGTGTTGTAGAATGTATTACCAAATATTATTTATACCGTCGTTTTTATAGAGAACAAGAAGGATTTATGACTGAAAAAAAAATTGCATTGGTAAAAAATGAAGCCATTGGTAAATTAGCTTATGATATGGGACTACATGAATGGTACATTCTTTCCAACCATATGGAAGAAAAAAAAAATGAGAACTAATTTAAAAAAATTAGGATGTTTGTTTGAATCCTTTATTGGTGCCATTTTTATAGACCTTGGGTTTGAAGCTTCCAAGACTTTTTTAGAAAATGTATATGAAAAACATATTGATTGGGCGGAACTTGTATTATGTGATGACAATTATAAAAATATATTACAAGTAAAATTACAAAAAAAATTCAAAACAACACCTGATTATCTAGAAATCAGTTCACATGATTTTTATCACATGGGTGTGTATTTATGTATAGGTCAACCTATTTGGAAAACGTCTATCAAACAAGCAGTCCCTTTTTCCAAATTTGGTTCGTTTGAATCAATACAAGAATACACAAAACATTCATCGGTTCTTATATTTTTGGGAGAAGGTAAACATAAAATAAAAAAAAAAGCAGAACAACTTGCATGTGAACAAGCGTTACAATTATTAGATTAAATATTTGGAAATCTAGCAAATCCAAGACATGAAATTGTAATGGAGGACCAAAGAATTATACAGAAAACATCATTCATCGGTTTTTATTTTTGTGTCAACGTAAAGCACAATCAATTTAAATAATCTTGTAAATAAAACCATATATCATTACATTCTTTCCATTGGACTAAATCAAACATTTCTTGATTCAATAGATAAACAGAATTCAATATATTTTGATCTTTTCCTATAAAATGTCCTATGGAAATGAAATATTCTAGCATATCATAGTATAAATCATTATATTTTAACAATACTTCTTTTCCTCCACCAAAAATCGTTGCACCAATACGACGGTATTTTCGATGAAAAACAGGTAATGTTTTCTTGGTGCAGTTTAATTCTTTTTCTTCAAATGGTTCAATTAATAAAGACAATATTTTAGAAGAATCCAATGATTGAATACGTTCTGGATTTGGCCATTCTATATATTTTTTTTCTCGAAAACAACCAATATCTACCCATAAAAAATAATTACTTTGAAATGGATTCATTTCAATAGCTAATTTTACAAAATGTATTTTTTCTGACCATATCAAATACAATTCTGGTGTATGACCAATATTGACTTCAAAATCTATTTTATTATTTTCATAAAATGTATCGATATATTTATAACTATAAAATTCTTCTAATGAAGTAATAATTATTTTTGTATTATTCTTTCTTTGTGTATCAATAAATGAAAAAGATTCTTTATCGCAAAAAATAACCATGGGATTGTCTATGGATAACATATTTTCCATCCATGTTTTATATTTTTCATGAGAATGTTTTGAATTTATTTTAAAATAACAAGTTACAATAGTAGTCATAATTATGTATCATTCATATTATTCTAATATTTATTATAATTAATATTTTCAGTTTATAGGCTGAAAAAATATTGTAATAAAGTATGAAGACAAAAAAACAAAAGCAAACATTCATCACTGTTTTTTTACGTATCTTAGATTTGATTAAATTATTTCATTGGAACACTAAAGATTATTCCAAACATAAAGCTACCGATGCTTTTCATGAATCACTTAGTAAATTGGTAGATTCTTATGTAGAAAAACATTTTGGTGAATCCGGACGCGTTGTAGTACATGAAACGATCCGTTGTGATACATTATTGGACGATACATTTTTAAAGGAGCTCAAACAATTCAAGGAATATTTAATTCATATGCGTAATCCTAGTACAGATTTGTCCAATATTCGAGATGAAATGTTAGGAGAAGTGAATGAATTTCTTTATCTTTGGACGCTTCATTGATTTACGTTTACCACCCATACTTGCTTTACCTGATTTGGAAGCACTTCTAACTGTATAACGATGAGAAGTAGCCGATTCTGCATAAATTCCAGCACAACTATTGTCTATAATTAATGGATGAACATATCCTAAACTAAATAAATATTCTACTAATTCTTTTCTATTTAAATTTGCAATGTGATGTTTCAATTGTGTACCTGTTCCAACATGTCCTTTTGTATCTTCTATTACAACAAAGGAAAATTCCCATTTTGGATCTAATCTATAATGACGATTCACGAAACGTTTAGATGTATGCAAATTCCAACCTTGAATTCTTCTAAATGCATTTAATTTTTCTATTCTGGTTGTATCTCCACTTTCTAATTCCTTTTGAATATAATCATGCATGGCCCCTTTTTTTTCTTTCAATTCTATTTGTTTTTTTTTTCGAAACAAAGTTTGTAATATTTGGATGAATTCTAAAGATGGGAATGTCTCTGAACCTCTATATTCATCATACATTTCACGTGCTTCAATATGCCACAATTCATCTGTAACATTGATAATCCCACAAGGTACAGCTTCTAAAATACTTACATTTTTGGCAGTAGTTACAAATTCACATTCTACGACTGTTTTTTTTGAAGTACTAACACATCCATGTGCATGAATCAATACAACAATATCAATATATTCTGTTTCATCAAATTGATTGTTGTATTTTTTTAATACTTTATTGAATAATATTTCTATTTCTCCTTGTTGTTCTCTAGTTACACTAGGATCGAATATACATATTCCTACATATTCTTTACCATTAAAACGTATCATAAAATCTACATTATCTTTCAAAGGCCCTACTCTTTCTTTCATAGTAGTAATGATTTCATCTTCCATAATTTACGTTTCGTTTTTTTACCACCAAAATTGTATTCTGCCAAAGCATTTTTGTGTATTTGTTTTGTAATGGTTTCTCTTCCAGTTTCATAACCATTACATCCAAGATCAATAAATACAAAATGATTACCGTACTTTGAAGCTCTTTTTATTATTTCGGTTTTATTTAACACAAGTGATTTTCTATCTGTGAATGGTCCCAATTCACTTTCATCTAGTAATGAATGCATTTCATTTCCAACATACAAAAATGCGCTACCAGTATTTTCATATCCGTGTTTCCTTTTTTCTAAAAATTCCCATTCTTTTTCATAATATTGTGTTCTACTACGATTTATTTCTACAGTAGATCTTAAAAATGTAGGCAAGTCTTCATCTTCGCGATATTTCGTATCTATACGTAATGTGGAATCTAATTCTATTGCGATAGTGGATACTTTTGATTTATTTACTCTTTTAGCGAATTGATGTATACTCGGCGTATCTACAAAACATGAAGTACCTATAGGTGCACCTAATATAGTTACTACTGATACATCTTCGTATGTTTTTGGTTTAAAAAATTCAGCCCTTACATCTGAATGACCTATTACAAAAATAATACCGTCTGGTTTGAAATCATCATGGATAGATAGTTTTATTTTGTTTTTCTTCGATACTTTCGGTTTAGGTGGAGGCATTACATATGCCATAATACAATATAAAACTATTTTCTTTACATAGAATAATGGCAGACCTCTACACTATGTTTCCAATCCAAGATATGGATGCATGGACCATGTACAAAAAGCAAGTAGACTGCTTTTGGCGTGTAGAGGAAGTGGATCTTTCCAAAGATATGGTTCATTGGAAACAATTGACGGAATCCGAACAACATTTTCTTTCCATGATTCTTGCTTTTTTTGCATCTAGTGATGGTATTGTCTTAGAAAATTTAGCTTTGCGTTTCATGGCGGATGTACAATCTTCAGAAGCGCGTGCGTTTTATGGTTTTCAAATCGCCATGGAAAATATTCATTCAGAGATGTACAGTGTATTGATCGATACCTATGTAGAACAACAAAAAAAAACATCCCTCTTTCGAGCCATTGAAACTTTTCCTTGTATCCAGAAAAAAGCAGAATGGGCATTGAAATGGATCGGCGATTCTTCTTCGTTTGCGACACGTTTGGTTGGTTTTGCATGTGTAGAGGGAATCTTTTTTTCAGGAGCGTTTTGTAGTATTTATTGGATGAAAAAACGCGGATTAATGCCTGGTCTTACTTTTAGCAATGAATTGATTAGTCGTGATGAATCTATGCATACCGATTTTGCTGTATTGCTTTATAAACGTCAAGTACCTCTAGGTGAAGAAGTACTACATTCCATCATCAAGGAAGCAGTTACTATTGAAAAAGAATTTATTGTAGAGTCTTTACCATGTAAATTGATTGGTATGAATTCTGAATCCATGAGTCAATATATTGAATTTGTAGCAGATCGATTGTGTACTCAATTGGGATATCCAAAGATATTCCAAGCAACCAATCCATTTTCATGGATGGAAATGATTTCTTTAGAAGGAAAAACAAACTTTTTTGAAAAAAGAGTTGGTGAATATGCATTAGCGAATACGGTAAAGACGGATGATATGTTTACTGCGGATTTTTAGAATATCACCTACCAATTGTAAATTTATTTATAAGAATTGAAAACACGATCCCAAAGTTTGAAACGTTTACTATAATTACATGATAATAATGTATGATGTAAATCATGATCTTCTGTTTTTAATTCTATATGAAAGAATTTAGGTAACCAAATACATTGTACAAATCCGCATGAATTTGTATATTTTCCAGAATGACCAGCAATTTCAGAAAAAGTTTTATAATTTAATATTAATAAATATTGAAAAGTAGTTATATCAAAAAATAATTTTTGAAAAATAAATAAAGAAATTAGTTCTGGAATAGATACGGCAAGAATAAAATCAAATAATGTTTGATCAAATGTAACAATACTAGTCAAATGATAATGTGTATGATGTTTTTTATGTATAGCATACAAAAAAGGATTCATGTGAAAACTACGATGAATCCAATAATGAAAAAAATCAAACATAATTTCATATAAAAAAGATACAGGTATAAATAATAGTAAGTCATATTTGCTGATAGTATCTAAATGCAGACAACAAAAACTAATTGTTTCAATACCTGTAATTTTTAATATATTTATTTGAATCTCATGATTATTTATTTTTGAAATACCTTCTTTTATATTTTTTTTATTTTTTACATTATAGTCAATAAAATATATCATAAAATAATTACGAAATAAAAAAACAAAATATATGAAACGATAATTTACTATAAAATAGTAAATTAAAAATGTTATTGAAATTAAACTTCCATTGATCAAACTATAATTTTTTAAAGATTTTAAGCTCATATAATATACTTATAATGAATTCTTGTTACAAAGTAAATGTTCCTGAATCTGATACATTAATTGTATCTTTTGCTGGAAATGCAAAATTATTTGGAGGGTTACAAAAATTTGAATTTGTAAATAGTTTAAGTCAATTTCATATAAATAAACATTTTTATATAGATGAATATTCAGATTCTTATCATAAAGGAATAGTAGGTATATCAAATACAATTGATGAAACTGTCAGTTATTTAAAAAATGAAATAAAAAATTATAAACATGTTATTTTTTTAGGAAATTCCGCAGGTGGATATGCATCTATTTTGTTTGGTTCATTGTTGAATGTAAATACTGTTCTTGCATTTGTACCACAAACGATACGTCGTAATGAAAATATTGATGAAAAATATAGAGATATTAGTACTTTTATAAACGATACAACAAAATATTATATTTATGGAGATACAAGTATTATGGATTCATTTGATTGTCATCACATGTCTCATTGTGAAAGAATTTCTCATCATTCAAATGTTATTTTTATCAAAAAAAATAAAATAAATTTAAAAATGATGAGAGACAATGGAGAACTATTTGAAATTTTAAATAAAATCCTAGATATTCGATAGTTCACTGTATTTTTGTAAAAATGTTTTCAAAAACTGGAATTGTAGTACAGCCAAATTCATAAGATATGAATATTCTATTGTTATTTTACATTGGCACTTTTCTAATTTATCTTTCAGTAAAGGCATATAGTTTTGTACATTTTAAATAATCATATAAATCATGTATCCAAGTATTCAACCACATCACAAAACAATGATCCACGTAGATACTCTTCCAAATGGAAAAAAAGTGGAACTTTACGTAGAATGTTCTGGAAATAAAAATGGTATACCGGTTATTTATTTACATGGAGGTCCTGGAGATCATATTACGCCTGGTCATCGTCGATGGTATGATCCAAAAGCATACCATATTATTCTTTGGGATCAAAGAGGAAGTGGTCAATCCAAGCCGTTGAATCATACAGAACGAAATACATCCAAACTATTGATTCGAGATATGGAAAAAATAAGAGAATATGTAGGATGTGATAAATGGGTAGTTGCTGGTGGTAGTTGGGGTTCTTCCCTTGCGTTATTATATGCTCAAAGCCATCCTCAACGTGTTCTTGCCATGATACTTCGTGGTATTTATGATTTATCACAAGAAGATGTATTGGATGATATGTATCCAGAAGAAAAAGATAAGTTACACCATTTATTAAATATTAAATCGGATCGTGAAGAACAAACAAAATTTAACAAAACCTTATCTAGAAAAACTAAAAAACGTCGACAATTGATACATTTGATGACGAATGAAGAACCCATGTATGTGATGACAACCCCTAAAAAGTTAGGGTACAAAGAAACGGAAACCATGACCATTATAGGGAATCATTATGATTCACACAAATACTTTGTACCCAAAGATACCATTTATAAAAATATGCATAAAATAAAGCACATTCCAACGATTATGGTAGAAGGACGTTACGATATAGTAACACCTATGCGTATTGCGTACGAATTATCTAAAAGGATGGACCATTGTGAATTAGTGGTGGTTAGTGCAGGCCATACCGCCAGAGAAGAAAATATTTTGAAACAATTAGTAAAGGCATCCGATAAATTAAAAAATAAATTGTAATAGTATGTATTCGAACATAGACGAAATGCCAAGAATAGGAGATTATGTCATTCTACAAACAACCATTTATCCTAAAACTTGAATGAAAATGGTCAAGTATTTAAAGTTACAGAAATTACGGGAGATTCTGTAAAATTAAATGGAAGAATAGTTAAATTTCCTTCCGAATTATATTTTGTACATAGAAATAATGTAGATACTCAAACATTAACATTAAAAAATCCTCAACAAAATCCAAATACTTATGCAATGCCGTATCTCGAACCTTTACATTCTATCACACCGGACAGTAGGACAACTACACCTAGTGATTGGTCATCTTTTTCTTCTGAATCACCATTGGATGTTTCTATTACACCTAGACGTTTGTTTGATGAAGATTGGGAAAGAAGTGGAGGTAAACGTAAAAAGCGTACAAAACGTACAAAACGTACAAAACGAACTATTAAACGCCGGAAGTAAACTTTTTACGTGTTCCACCTAAAAAAGAAGATATAAGTTTATTTGTACGCGTTCTTGTAAATGGAACTTTTGTTTTCATTGTTTGAAATTTAATACGATCCATCATATGTGATTTTAAACGTTCTCTCCCAATAGGTGGTATTTTTTGATCAATCATACATTGTATAAATTGATCATTTTCATCTAATGAAGAATCAATATAAGAAAGAATTTTTTTTAAAAGTGAAACCCTTTCTTCAGGTTCCATTTCTTCAGGATGTGAATTACTATATATTTCCTTGGTAAAATATTCTTTATATTTTTTAATAGCAAAACATGCTATATCAGGATCTGCCTTTAAAGTTTCAGATGCAAATTGAATTTGCATGAAAGAAGTGTTTATAGAAGCAATGACCACTTCTTTATCATTTTTAAATTTATCTAATACATATTGTAACACATAATCATTTGTCTCAGAGTTTACTGCAACCATAACTACTTCTTTATCATTTTGTAATCTTTCAGATGCATGATTTATGAATGTTCCATTGATTTTAAGAGATTCTATAACTACTTCTTTATCATTTTTTAATTCATCTGATACAAAAGGTAGTACAATACAATCTTTGAATTTTAGTAATTCCATAACAAATGATTTATCATTTTTCAAAGCATTTGATGCATATTTAAATGAATAAGCTGGAGAGTCACCATATCTTTCATTTTCATCAGCTTCTTTTTTCACTGCTATCATTACTACTTCTTTATCATTTTTCAAAGCATCAGATGCATAATTCAATACTGGAAAATGAACTAAATCATCATCATCATCAAGAGGAAAAAATTCATCGAGTGAATCACGTTTATGCTGTCTTATAGCTGTTACCACTACTTCTTTATCATTTTTTAATGCATCCGATGCATATTGTAAAGAACGTGATTGTTGATTAACTGCTATCATTACTACTTCTTTATCATTTTTCAAAACATCAGATGCAAATGCTAATGCTAACCCATTTTGTAATACAGCTTCTGTAACAACTTTTTTACTTGATGTAAATTCACTATATTGTAATGCCATACCATTTTGATATACAGCTATCAATGAAGCTCTCTCCCTCTTTTTATATTCAATAGTTGAATATTTATTTGGATAATTCTGTTTGAATGCATATTTCAAAGCATACCCATTTTGTGTTACTGCTGGTTCAATTACTTCTAAATTATATTTCAAATTGTCAGATGCAAATATTAATGCTAACCCATTTTGTTTTACTGCTAGCATAACAACACGCGGGTCATTACGTAATCTAGTAGTTGCAAACTGTAAAGCCCAAGCATTTTGTTCTACTGCTTCCATAACAAGATACGGATCATTACGTAATCTAATACTTGCATACTGTAAAGCCAACCCATTTTGTTTTACTGCTGTAAGAACAACAGACTCATTATCACGTAATCTAACACTTGCGAACTGTAAAGCCATACCATTTTTGTTTACTTCATCCATTAGTTCATAACGTTCAAAATCCATATATTATTGTAAGATTTGAAACCTATTACATCAAAAGGATGAACCCTTATGGTTCGGGCGTACATGTGAAAACATGACTAAAGAATTAAAAAATAAATTGTAATAATATGGAACTTTATTACTTTAGTATTATTGAATGGTACACAATGGAAATCACCTTTACAATTAAATTATTTACATCCAAATAATGTAAATACTCAAACATTGAGATTAAACCTAATCAAACACCAGATACCTTACTTCTTTTACCTTCGTATTCAGATTATACTTACAGTCCTTCTCGGAGTAGTTATGATTCTATCTTGTTTTATAATCATATTGTTTGAAACTTTATAGGTAAAAGTTACGTTTTACGTTGTTTGTGACGATAATTTCTTACTCCACCACTACCAGTAGATAAACTGTTCGATTTATAAAATACCATTGTGTTATCTGTAAAATGCAATTTAAAAGAAGGTAGAGCACGAGGTACATTGATCCAGTTTGGAACCAATACTGTATAATTTGTATATGTATATATTTCACCAGGAATGTAAATTTTATCACTTGTATTATTACCAATGGGCGAAAAACCATTTTTTATTTTCCACCCACCAAATTTTTTTCCGGAAGGAGGAGACCAAATTGTTTTATCATCGTATCCCGTATTGTTTGTATATTGTACATTATAATTGTTTGTACTTACTGGAATAGGAGGTGGAATATTTAAAATATATGCTTTTGATGAATATGAATAATAAGTTATATTACAATTTGGTTCTAGATCTCCATCCAAAGGATAATAAATGATAGATGGTGGACCACCAACTGCAAGTCCTGTTTCACTCATTGGACCCATAATCAAACGATCTTTTTTAGTATCTACTGTAGAATGTGATAACCCTTCACTAAATATATGAGCATTCCCTGCAGAAATGGAATAATGTTGTCCATCCACAATAAATTCACCATCACTATCCGTTAAATAAATTAAAAAAGTAGTTTCAAATGGAGATATTCCTTTATCCACATGTTCTACCGTATCTCCCCGTACCCATGTCATTGGAATCATTTGAGATACCTTGATTCTTTTTTCTAATTTTGTTTTGATTGTTTCATACAAAGGAATAGAAAAATGAACCATAGGTGTTTCTGAAAGCCTATGTTTATGTAATGTTACATTGGGATCATTCATGATATTGGTTATTTCTTCTGACGATAAAAAATTAAATAAAATATCGTTCATATATTATATTTATATTAAATAGACAACCAAAAGTCTATATTTTACAATTAGGTAAAAACATATCTTTTTCTATCAGTTTATACACCTTTTTACATTTCAAACGCCCATTATTTGTAACCTTTAAATTTGGTTCCTTTTGCTTCAACATTTGTTGGAGTAAACGTTGAAACGCCCAATAATTGTTGTCCTGAATTTTTTATGTATTGTTGCGCTGATGGATTTCCTTTGTTTGCTACTAAATTCTTATTGTTATTATTGATTGCCATTTGTAAATTAGCCATATACGCTTTTCTGTATTCTGGAGTGTTCATTCTGTGTGTTGTGTATATAATGATTATAAATATTTTCATTTCAATTTTTTTATTTGATAGTGGGCGTTTCAAATGAGAAAAGGTGTAAAAACAAAAATATTCAATTAAATTTGAATATTTCCAAGAAATAGAATCTGATTTTTTTTTTGAATATAGATAAAAATCGTACGATGTAATGGTTGAATATGTAACGAAAACATGTCTTTCATTATATCTATTACAGATACCATCCATTGATGTAGATTATTTTTTACATCGAATAAAGATATGTGAATACGTACATCTCGTAAATCATTTACATCACGAAGGATATCTTTGATCTTTCGTATAAATCTATGTACATATTGGGTAAATGTACCTTTGTCACATTTATGTTTAGGGTCTTTCACATCCACACCAAAATAAGTTTTACGTGTGTAACAAGAAACAATAGAATAGTCCATTTTAAACATAAAAGATTAACGTATTCAATTTTTTAAGGAAAATTTATTGACATTTATGTTTTAATGTGTTGTCTATTATTTCTGGATAATCATTTGATAACAAATCTTCCAATTTATACTTTTTATACCATATATTATTTTTTATTTTATTCAAACAATTTTCTATAGAAATTATTCTATAATGGTAACATAATAGGTAACCTTCTTCTATATCTATTTCTCTTAATTTATGATAAAAACAATCTAGTTTTTGTTCTGTATTTTTAACACTTTCGACTATTTTTACGTTATCGTTTGGGTTTAAAGGATGGTGATCAGATATATCATCAAAAAATATTGGTTTAAAAATACATTTAACTTCTATCATTTTGTATCTACATCTAAATTTATTTTCTTTAGAATTATTTTTATGTTCATTATCATGATTCCATCTATAAATATTTGTTTTCAATAAAGATTCTGGATTCCTTAGAGTTGAATTACAAGACATCATAACCCATGGTACTTTTATACACATACAATCTTTGAATGTAGTTTCTAATTCTTTTTTAATTGTGTTATTTATATTTTTTTTGGTTGTTATATATTCATCCATATCTACATAAATTATCCATTCATAATTATTTTTAATTTTCATATATAATTTTTTAATTGAATTTTTTTCAATAATATTGTTATCAAAAATAATATTTACTTTTTTATTATTCATAACATCTTTATAAATTTTTTTATTAGAATTATCATCTATTATATATATCTTATCTACTCCTTGTTTTATATAATAATTTACAAATTCAAATACATAAGGTTCATCTTTACATCTTACAATCAATCCAATAAAATTCATTATACTAAATGAAGAAAAATCAATTTCTTTAAAAAAAATTGATATTTATATAAATAATACATGTAACAATGGAGTGGTATACGCGATGCAAGAGTTTATGGAAACGCGCAAATGAAGAACAAATCATCGCAGTAAATAATTATTTAGAAACTTATGAAGAAAATCAACCCGTTGGTCAGTTCAAAGATGTAAAACGTAAAGAGAATACCATTTATACAGTATACATGTTCAATGATAATTTAGTAGAATTATTGTACGACGAACCAAATCATGTTGCTTATATCAATCGTTTAACAAATAATTGTTAAATATATGAAAACAAAATCACGTAAATACAAACGTAAAACTAGAAAAGGTGGACAAGAAGTAATCGGTGTCAAAGGTTTCAAAACAGAACCAGACACTTTACATGATAAAGATTGTGGAGCAAGTGTAATTAAATTTTTAAAATATGCTACACCTGATATAGGAAATTATTTAGCTGAAAAAACACCAAATGGTATTCCAGGATATATGATGTTGACATTATTGCGTCGTTCTTATAATGAAAGATTAACATGGGTCAAAATAGATGATTTTTCTGAATTGAGACATACCATGAAAAAAAATGAAGCTACTATAGGATCTTATGGTACAGATGGGAACGGACATTATTTTGTTGTATTTCGAATGGGTGAAGGTCTTTTTATGTTTGATCCTCAATCTGGAAAAATTTCATCCTTGGAAGATTATTTAGATACATTATACAAAAAAGATACATTTTATGTTTGTGAAAGTGAGAATGAACCAATTCAGTATGGTGATTCTAGAATTACGAAAGAACTAATAGATGAATTATTTCCATCTGAAGGTTGAACTATTTACTCATAGAACGTATTTTACTCATAATATAAGCACGATCTTCTTCATTTTTTTTTGCTTTTTGTTGTGGTGTCATTTTTTCTTTTTTTTTCATATAAAGTACACTTGCTAATATAATTATAAATAATACAAACAAACCAATATTTACTACTTTGGTGTAATAATTCATTTTGTACTCTTTACATTTTTCAAATGATTCTAAAAAATAGGCTTTAATACCTGGTTCTGTCAGGTGTTCCATGGTTTATTCTTCCTAAAAAATATATAGAGTTTAAACTATGATAGCTTCTTCGATGGGCACTTTTTTCTGGTTATCTGCCATTTACTTTTATTTAAAGTACATCATGAAATTTTCTAATTATGCACACATTCTCTTTTTTATTATTATTTTGATTTTCATGTATTTTATCAACATTGCTATTATTCAATCCAAATGTAGTTCTCCTATGCCAGTATTTAGAGCAACGTTTTTACCATGGACATTGATATTTGGTTCTACCTTGATTGCATTGTCTTTTTTTCCTGATTGGAAAAAACCATTTTCTAATACATTTGGATATCTTGTAGCAAGAATAGTTGGAGGTACTAAAACACTTTTAGAACTACTTATTCCAAATGAGCCTTTACAATATGTGTATGAAGATCCTTCTTTACTCTTGAATCAATTTACAACTACGAATTTTGAAACCATGTTTGCTTCCATGAAAGGTGTATTGTTGGAAGATGAATCAAAAAAACAAGCATTGTTTCAAGTAATACGTCTAAAAGAATTAGTATCTGAATGGATATGGTTTTTGTTAGCAGGTAGTGTTGCCATTAGTAGTTCCTATACTATTTTAATGAATACGGAATGTACCAAATCGGCCGAAGATTATGTATTACAACATAATGTTGCGATGGCAGAAACAGAAGAAACACCAGAACCAACTATGTATACAGTTACAGATTAACGTAAATAGATGCAGTATAAGAAAAAATCGCCAACAAAAATACAACTAACCATAATGGAGTTACCGATTTTTTACGATATCCTATTCCAAAATTTCGTAATGAACCGTCTGGTTGATAAATCAATACGGGTTTCAACCAATGAATAAACCCAAAGGATGCTAAAAATAATAAAATGGCAATCGTCAAACGATTCATAATACAAGGTTTGATTTTATTTTTTATTGATTGTCGTCATAATCGTCATCTCCATTCCCATCTGTACCAAAATCATTATCATCACCCATTTGTACCAATGATAAATCTAAAGGATCAAAATCTGGTAAACCAATGGCTTCTGTATTTACAAATTCATTTCCTTCATAACGTTCTACAATATAGTCACGACTTCTTCCAAGTTGTGCCTTTTTTGTTAAATTGGTTTCTTCTAAAAATAAACTGGTATATTTTTTCTCAGCATCCATACCGTTGAACATAACACGACGTTGATTTGCTTCTGTAGCACGATCTTTTAATGTTTTACGTTGTATGTCTTCATAACTCAAATAAATACCCTTGTGTTCACTCGTAAATGTTTTCATGTACAATGTTAATAAAGTGATGGTTCGTGTTCGATCTCCGTAATCTAAATATTTTTTAAAAATTAAAAATATATAATATTCACATTGTGAACGATTGCATGGTCCATTTAATGCCTCCATTATTTCAATTATTTCAGTATCTTGTAATAGTTTATCTAATCCAAGACCTTGTGGATCAAATGTGCGTAATTCTGTAAAAATTTGTTTTTTCATCAAGTCATTTAACTTTTGTCGATGTTGTAAAGATAGGAATGAAAGTGACAAAGGTATTTCTTGAAATGTAATGGTATGTGAAATATACGATGGATACGTACGTCCAATATTTTTTACAAAAGTTTGTAGATATAAAAGAGGTATATTTCCAGGTAGTTCAACTGGTATGATGCGTTCAAGTTCACGTTTCAAAGGAGGAATCAATAATCTAAATTTCTCTTCATCTATATGAACTTTTTTCTCTTGCACTTTTATTTTTTCTAGAATAATAGGTGTTGACAACAATATTACAGGTTGAATGACGGCAAAAGAAAAAGGTATGGTTTTCATACGTCGAGATGGAACAATAGGTTCTTCGGTTTTGTTGGGTAATTTACCAATCCAACTAGTAATTTTGGTTGTTTCCATAGGTTTTACTTTTTTGACATGTTCTTGTAATTCATACATTTTTTGAAAGGGAGGTTGATTTTTTATGTGAAGAGGTGGTAAAAAAGTATTCCAAAAAGATGATTTATTTACTTTTATCGTTTTTGTTTCAATCATTTGAACACCATATTTACTAGAAATACTTTTCATTTCATTCAATATATCCTTTTTGGAGAATTCTTTTGATTCTACATGAAATCTGGAAAGTATTGTATTAAATCGTGGTTGTTTCTTTATCAACAAAGAAATGACATCATCAACATTCGTTCGGTATAATAATTCAGCCAATTTCAATACAAAAGCGATACTTTTTACAAGAATATTAGTTTCTGTTACCAATTCATGTATCATGTAATTGTAATATTTAGTTAAATTGACTTTTGCTACCGTTGAGGTTTCATTCAACAATTCTACAATCAAAGGTGTATTTGGATGTGTATCTCGTGTTAATTCCAAAAAGAAATCTTCTACTACTGTACTTCGTACCATATCATCAAATGAAGAACTACTGTCCACAGGAGCTACAAAAAAACCACCGACTGTAGTAACAATACTATCTTCTTGTATTTGTAATTGACCTTGTTTTTGTAATTCTTCTATTTTCGAAACGTAAGTATCCTCTTCATATGCATCTATCAAAATATCAAACACCAATGGTAATAATCTAGTATCTGTCTCTTCACAGTAAAACCATAATGGATCTTCCTCTTTCAAAGCAATACGTGTAAATTGTTTTATAAATTCTTTTAATTCTTTGTAACGTTCTTGATATGGTTTTTGTAAAATAAAATACAACATATTTGCGTAAGGGGATTGTGTAAGGTGACTTACTGCCGTTTTTTGAAATCGATCTGTGTACATTGTTTTTTGTCTCTCTTTCAAAATCACCAAACGTTCTACTTCACGTGTAAAAAAATCTTTTTTCTTTTGTAAATAAGCCGTACGTTCCAAGGATGTTTTGTAATACTCTATTTTTACTTCTTGCATCATGCTAGTCAACGTATTTTGTTTTAATTTAAATACAAAATCATCACATGGTGGTTCACATTCTGGTTCTGCGTAACAAATATAAGGTCCAGAACATGTTTCATCTAATTTCCAATTATCTTGAACACGTTTATAGTATTGGTCACCTACTTTGGCATATTCTCCATTAACTACGCGTGTTTTTTGATTCAAAAAATGTGGTGCGTAAAGAGACGCTGTAGAAGGTAACATTCGTTTTGTTTTTATCAAATAACGCATCATCTCTTCTATTGTAGTGTAAGGTTCCATTTCTTCATAATTTGTACGATCCAATTCTTTATCATGAAAAAGGATACCTTTGTCACCTTTCAACTCTTTTACTGTTTTATATTGTTTTACAATAGGTGGAGATATTGATTTACTTGTATCTATTTTGTCTACAAATGTTCTTTCATCTAATTGAAAAGCCATGGCTTCTGTGGTTGCATGCAAAGGAACTTGATCCATGGTAAGATAATTGGGTAATACAGTAGAATGATAAGATGGGTATTTTTTGGGCTTGTAATTTTGAACAGCTCTTTCTAATGGATAAAACCCTAATTCAATTTCTTTACGAAGATCATTTTTTTGAATATCATAAGGACCCAAATATTGTAAATAATGATGGATGGAAAATAAATCAAATGTTGGAACACAAGAAGCCAAATTTGGTAAAACAATAGTATCACGTTTTATACCATCTGTGTATCTAAGACGGGGTACAATCGATTGATAATGTATTCTTTGTAACAAGGGTAACTGTGGTGATTTATATTGGTAATATTGTGGTGAAAAAGTCAAGTATCCCTTGGGTTGAATTGTTTCAGGAGGTGTATTCAATAAAGAATAAGGGTGAGTAACCACTTGTGGAATAAGCCTGGCATGTTTTTCTACACATTCTTTTTTGTAACATTTACATATATTATCTTTGGCTATAAAAGTCATTTTGTTCTCTTTTACCGTTTCACCTCGTACATTGACAAAAGGTTGAAACTCTTGCACGATTTGTTTATAAATTGTTAAATAAGATTCTGTTTTTTCTTGAAGAGTTTGTATTTTTTGTACCCATTGATCTGTATCTACGTCTAAAGGATATAAGTTACGTTTCAAAGAAACAATTGGAAAAACCCATGGATATTTTTTATCACGAGTCCATTTTGGTTGTAAATCTGGAGTAGAAAAAGTATGACGTAATTCTTTGAAACGTTGAACAATTCGATTTACATCTTGTATGTGTTTTGTGGTTTGTTTTGTCAACAAACGGTCCATTAAATCACTTACTTGACGATCTAATGTAAATCTAGAATTACTTTCAGAAACAAAAATATCCATTTCTTCATATTCTATTTCTAAACCTCCATCAAGAACAATTGAAAGAATAGAAGAAGGTGGTCCTTTGTATTCAAAATCAATGTAAATCGTTTCACCACTTGTCAATAATACTTCAATTTGATCTTTTTCTAAAGTTTGAATGATTCCGTAAAGTGGATCCGATTGAAATTCTACTTCGATTCTAATTTTTTTTTCTGGTAAAAAACCTCTTGTTTCTGCAAATCCTGCGACAATAGCAGAATGAACCAAGACAATTTCTACATTTTCTACAATACCATCACGGATAGGAATAATATGTTCTTCGTTTGGATTTCTTATTTTCATGAATGTAGGTGTTATTTCGACAATTAAATAAAATCCGTTGTATTCATCAGAGGTAAGATGGAGAATATCTTGAGGTTTTAACTCCATTGTATTACCTTTAGAAAAAGTATCTAAAGCGATTCAATGAAAGAATAGAAAATGGTGCCACAAGATTGTATTCATATTACCACGGGACCTTATACTTTGGTGAAATACCCACCAGAAAAGAAATATGATCCGCTCTATCGTAGTCTGCGTTCCGCGATTTACAAAGGAGATACACTTGTTTGTATGTCTCCTGGTAAATCTGTTTCATTGGATGAAACCATTCCTATTCAAGAGTATATAGTCGAAGATTTTGTGGAAGGTATTATGATTAATTTATTTTATGATGAAGAATGGAAAATCGCTACAAAGTCTAATATAGGTGCCAACTGTACGTTTGATTCCACACGTACATTTGCTGAATTGTTTGAAGATTGTAAACAGACAATGGGGTTATCCTATGATCAATTGAACCAAAATATTTGCTATAGTTTTGTCATGCAACATCCAGACCATCGTATCGTAACATTGACAAAACCATCTTTGGTATGTGTTGCCATGTTTCATGGTAAAAAAGAAATTATTTCTAATATATATCCTCCCACAAGATATGACTTTTCAAGTTTTGAAGAAGCAAAAATATTTGCACAAAAAGGACTCCGTAAAGGGTTAGTCTTTAAGCATAATGGCTTACGTTCCAAGATAAGAAATGTAATGCATCACTCTATTGAAAAACTAAAACAAAATGTACCTTTTTCTCAACGATATGTCATGTTGAGAAATAAGCCTATACTAAAAGAATACTTGTTTTATTTTCCAGAAGAAAGTGTGAAAGTAAATGAGTTAGAAACAAAGATACAAAATAAGACCACGTTACTATATAACACATATCGATCATGTTTTATGTTCAAAAAAGAAAAAGCAAAAGAACATCCTATGAAAGAGGTATTGTATGATTTACATACCATTTATTTACAAGAATTGTACCCATGTTCTTTATCTAAAAAAAGAGTAGAAGAATATATTTGTAAACATCTGTTTCTTTTGAAAGATGACGTAGGTAAGAGTTTATTCTAATAAAGAAGAAAATTCTTTACATTTTTTTAAACATTCTTCTGATGCATGTTCTACCATTGTACGTATTGATTCTGAAGTGGCACCTTTTGAAGCAATGCGCAATATACCTACAGTATCATGTGGATGTTTTTTATAAAAGGCTACATAAGTAATTTCTTTCGCTAAAAATCGTTGATATAATTCATATTCTAATAATTTACCGATTGTATAATCTCCTTGCATAGGAATGGTAATCGTACCAATTGTATAATCACCTGTAATAGAAACATCAAAACAATCTTCGATTGTCGTGAGAGAAGGTGTGATAGTAATCGATTGAACACATTGTTCTAATTGCAACATAAGAATGGACACAGATAATTTTACTATTTCGTCATTTGTAAACACACCGATTGTTTCAAGTATAAAATCAAATGAATTTGGCACAATGTAACGTTTCCCATCCAAGAAATCCCAATCTTCTTTGGTAATAGTTCGTTCTTTTTCTCCCCATGCGCGTTCAGATGCATCTACATCTTTCGTACATCCATAAGAACATGTAGCAACTGAATTATAGGCACCACATTGATTTGCCGTACCAATACTAGTTTTACAAGTAAATGAAATTTCTTCATCTGGACGAAGACGTATCCAATCGATATAACGTTGTTCTTTAGTTTTATCTAATCCTATCATGGTTGTAGGTGGAAACAAATCAGGTTGTTTAAATTCTTCACTTGTGACATACATTAAATGGGTGGTCTCATTTTTTTTCCTACATTCAATTGTAAGTTGCTTGTTGATATTTGTTTCATGAATGGGAATACAAGATAGTCGAACTTTGATCATTTCATTTGTAAATCGTGATGTGTTTACATGAATGACACAATCTTCCGGTTTCATTACTTGAATAGGAATGTTACCTAATATTGTTCGACGAATCGCATTCGCAAAACTTTTATCAACATCTGACAATTGAAAATAAAGAATACCTTTTTCTTCCTTTTTTGAAAACTTCATTCTTTATAGTAATATCGTTTATTTTTATATCAATTTTTTAACGTTTTCAAAACTCTAATTAAGGAATAAATTTAAATAATAATTGATTCTATTGTAATATGTCTATTGTGTATTACAGTAATTATTGTGACCCTTCTAAAAAATTACTTCAAAAAATAGCAAAAACAAAATTAAGTCAAACAATACATTTTGTTTGTATCGATCGAAGACAACGTGATTCTAAAGGAAATACTATCCTTTTTTTAGAAAATGAACAGGTTATGCTACCTTCTCAAGTAACTAAAGTACCTGCATTGTACAAAATGGAATCCAAACAAGTTTTATTTGGAGATGATATTTATTCTTATTTGTTACCTAAAGAGCTTGAAATCAATCATCAAGCAACCCATGGAAATGGTGAACCGGAATGTTATTCTATTTTTAGTATGAATAAAATGTCTGATTCTTATAGTTATTGGGACCAAAGTGCTGAAGATTTGACCGCAAAAGGATCTGGTGGTACAAGACAAATGCATCAATTTTCACCATTGGAAGAAGACTTTAAAATTCATACACCATCAGAAGATTATGTACCAGACAAAGTTGGTAAAAATGGAAAATCATTAGAAGAGTACAAAGCAGAACGAGATAGTCTTATTCCCCAAGTAAAAAGAGTTTAAAAATTGATTTTATTCTAATAAAACATTGAAATGGCACATGTGGATATTCCAGGTACTGCGTGGTTTTATATTGAACAAGGACCAACCAGTATAGAACAAGTAAGGGAAGTGTTTGACAATGCATTTTTAAATAGTGTGAGTCAAATTGTAAATACTGGACCATCTTATTGGGTTTTTGTAGATATGGGTCGTCAATGTTGGTTATTAGAAGAGGCAAGAAAACAAATAGAAAAAAATACTTTTCAATTGAATGGATGGAATATAAAATGATAATATATGGCATCCGAGAATGAAAGTATCGATGCATTTTTAGACAGTTTACAATTTTCTAATTACAAAACCATTTATGTTTCATATGGTTCTAAAAATGAACGTGGTCGCCAAAATTCATTTCCACAATCGAATCCTTTTTTTTTACAATATTTAGGCCCTTATTTATCTATTGCAATAGATCCACAATTTGAAAATATGGAGTTTGAAGATCATAAAGATCCAGATTTTCGATTTGCAACGATTCCATTGAATAAAATGTCTGATCAAAAAGCATTGGAATTATCTGAAAATGATCAAAAAGAAAAAGGTGGGAAAGGCAGACCCTATATTTTTTTTAAAATGAATCATAGTATAAATCAAACATCAAAAATTACAAAAAAAATAGTAAAATTATTGAATGGACAACGTGTATTTTTTGTAAATTTTATAAAATTTGTAAATCCAGAATCATATGATGCTTGGGTAGGAAAATATGTTGATATTGAAAAAAATTTAGGTCCATTTACAAAGGATTATTATGAGTGGGGTGGTTATTTATATCCATCCGTCATCATCAAACAACATTCTACCATATCAACTATATCCGTTCCATCTTTACTTAGTTCAACTCATTCTTATTACGGATTCGATAAATCACCATCTATACTAGATAGAATGTATAATGATATTACAAATAAAAAAAGTAAATTCAACTCTGTAGTAGATGTAGAAGTTGCACAAAGATCGTTGTTAGAATCAGTGATTGATATTACAGGAAGTAGTGAAGCATCATTCGATCAAAATAGAATTTTGTCTGAAATGGCAGGTGGTAAACGTAAAAGAAAACGAACTTACAAACGAGTAAAATTACTTGCTTTCAAACCACATTTATTTTCATCCTCTCGTGCTAAATCTGTAAAAGAATGATACACTTTACATTTTCCTAATTGATCAATGCGTGATTTGGGATAAGGTACATAATGTTTGCAGTTTAAACAAGATGGATATAAAAACACCCACCATTTCATACTATAATATGAAATGATTTCTTTGAGTTTTTTTATAATTACACTTTATGAACCCAATAGGGGATGTAAGAGGATTTATCATAGATGTGGTTAAAAATATAGCCATTGTCTTTGGCATAGGATACATGGGTGGTTCTTTAGTTGCATTGACACATCTAGATAAAGATACACTAGATAAAATGTTACCTATCGATTTACAAAAATCTCCTTATGTAGGAACAAAAAATGGGTTTTCTTTCACGGGTTATGCATTTCCTTACACCCTTTACACATCCAATCGAGATTTTTTTTCAAAGGTAATCAATTGGTTAGTGATTACATGTGCATTAGTATTTTCTACAATTCGTTCTTTCTTTCGAACCATTGCATCTATACCAACACGTAATACATTTTATGATTTTTTACTTTTTTATATTGCACCTTATCTATTAGTACAAGTAGCCATTCACGCGAAATCTCTAATTATTCTATTTACGTTATTAGTAGCATTGTATGGTTGTTTTTTTGGTGAATTCATAATAGAAGAAGAAAAATTAAGAGATGGATGGTTTTATGCAATGGCTCCTATTTCTTTTGCATATGCTACTTTTCGTGGAGAATTGCAACCTGGTTTCATAAATTTAATGATTCGATTGTTTATTACAGGATTATCCTTTCTTTTTGGTTGGATTGCAATGCTTTTATTGTACCCTTTTTGTTGGTATATGATTGCTACTGCAGGTATATTATATTATATTATATTTTTATTTTTGTCTCCATTACGGTATGGTTTTGAAAAAGTAATTATTGAAATGAGTAATCATCGTTTATCTTTGACATTATTGTTTATGATTTTGACTATTCTATCCTCTAAGTCTTTTTTAGTTTCCTTAGCAACCGCAGGTGTTGTAGTAGGTAGTATCTATATGTTTTATTTATTAATTAAAAATAAGTTCAAGAAATAATGCTTGTTTCTGTTTGCACCGTTACTTACAATCGTAGACCATTTATCCCTTTTTTAATTCAATGTTTTCAACACCAAGATTATGTAGGAAATGTAGAATGGATCATTGTGGATGATGGAACAGATCCTATTGAAGATTTAGTCAAAGATATACCCCAAGTAAAATATGTAAAATTACACGAAAAAATTCCTTTGGGAAAAAAACGTAACATCATGCATGAACATTGTTCAGGAGACATACTTGTCTACATGGATGATGATGACTATTACCCACCTACACGTATTTCACATGCTGTAAAAAAATTACAAGAGAGTCAATGTTTATGTGCTGGATCCAGTATCATTCATGTTTATTATTCACATTTACACAAAATCTTAGAATTTGGTCCTTATGGACCCAATCACGCAACTGCAGGAACGTTTGCTTTCAAAAAAGAATTACTTGCCATAACTTCTTATGAAGAAAATGCAAGTTTGGCAGAAGAATCTTATTTTTTGAAAGGGTTTACTATTCCTATGGTACAATTAGATCCTACACAAGTTATTTTAGTTGTATCACATTCACATAATAGTTTTGACAAAAAAACTATTATCAAACAAGGTAAAGATACTGATAAGTTGATGACTGATTGGATAGAAAATCCAATACTATACCAATTTTTCAAATATGATATTCAATGTTTACCACCGAAACGTGAAGAATATTCTATACGTATAGGAAATACAGTTATGAAAGAAGAAGAAATTTTGAAAACATTAAATCAACAACATCAATATATTTTATATTTATCGAAACAAATAAAAGAGTTAAAGGTCCTATCGGGAATCGAACCCGAATTGCCAGATTCAAAGTCTGGAGTGATAACCGTTACACTATAAGACCACACTATAGAAAGAATAATTTTATTTATATTGTTTTAATATATGAATTATATAGATAGTGCATCTTTGTATGCATTGCAAAATAGTAAATCATTATCGAATATTGCTTACAAAACAGCATTAGTATCTACTGAACCTTTCGCACCTGGTATGTTACATTTTTTTTGTATTCTTTATAATAAAATTTTTAATGATGCATCAAAAGAAGCAATTCTTACATTATTCAAAGAAGATTCTTTATTGAAACCATATTACAAAAAATATGAAATGCTATCAGTACTTTGTCAACATGAAACCATTGATCCAATGGTTTACATACATGAACATAAAAATATAGTAGATCCATTATTGACGTATTTAGGATTAGATAGAGAGGTCACACAATCATTTGAATTATTCAAAGAAACTATGAACAAAAATATTTTACACATTTTAGATTATATCAAATTAAAAAAACAAGATATCATTTCAATGCTTTCTTTTATAAAAATCAAAGGTGGAACACGAAAACATTCTAAACGTAAACATTCTAAGCGTAGACTTTCTAAACATGGATAATTTCTTTCATCAATGAATTTTCGCATAAAATCATTCCTCCTCCACCTCTGGAGTGTTGTGATGTCATACGATTCATATCACCTACTACCATCCATCCTTTATCTGAATATCCGTACTTACTATGGTCTTTAGTATACGTATATTTTACACCATTTTTCCATTCAATCGCATGAATCATTTTACACTTTTCTGTATCATCACATGCATGACCACGAATCCATGTTTCAGTGTACAAACACCCACCAAATTGTGGAAGAATCAATTCTTCATAAATGTCTTTGTGAAGAAGAGGTGACTTTGCTACATGGCATATGGTTGGTGTAATTGAATAATTACGAGACATAATGTTTTTATGAAAAGAAGTATATTTGTCATACGAAATGGTACTACTATATACAGTTGGATTCATGATAAATATTTGTGTTAATATTTCTTCTAAATGTCTTATTGGCATAGTAACAAATAAAAACGACTGACCATACATCAATTCACTTGGTGAAATAGTAATATGTTGAAACTCTGTTGGAAATTTTGGAACAGAATGTATTAACCAACTTACAGTAGTACGATTCCAAGCCAGCACACCTTTTGCATGAGCACCGGTACTGACAGTGTGTAATGGTGTTTCATCATTGTATAATATCCAATGATCAAAGAAAGTACTATACCATTGATGAAGTATAGTATGTAAATCTTCTTCGTATACCCATTCTTTACCAGTAGAATGAAAACATTGTTTACCATGTGGTAATTTAAGAAGAATATGATAGGATGGTCGAGTAAACGTTTGAGAAGTACAAATACCCATGTTTCAATAAAGTGCTATTCAAAAAAATCAATTTTAAAAATTTATGTTCTTTATTGTATGGAAATCCAATTTAAAAAAATGGGTACAATTTTATTGCAAGACCATAAACGTTATACCATTGTGATTCCAATGATAGACGAATACCCATCTTTGGAAGAAGAAGATTTTGTTACTAGTTTGACCAAATTTAAAGATTTCAATATCAAAGGAAGAGTACATCATGCATCTACACCAGAAGAATTGATACAAGTAGCCGATCGTTTGTGTAATGAAGAGTTAGAATTGTCTACTTATCAAACAGTGATTCGTAATTTTTTATCTAACGATACACCTTACAATGGGTTGTTGTTGTTTCATGGATTAGGTACAGGAAAAACTTGTTCTGCTATTACAGTTGCAGAAGAACATCGACAATTTTTAAAAGAAAGTGGATTAAAACGTTCTATATTTGTATTGGGTGGTTTAAATATTCAAGATAATTTCAAAAAACAATTATTTGATCCAATACATTTGACACAACACGGTGATGAATGGATATACAAGGGATGTGTAGGAAATTCTTTACTTCGTGAAGTCAATCTATTAGGTACAAAAAAAGATATCATCGATCGTATACAAGAAGTAATACAAAAACATTATCAATTTATGGGATATCGTCAATTTGCAAATTATATTCATAAACATCGAAGAGAATTAGCAGAATTAGAACATTCAATGATTATTATTGATGAAGTACACAATGTGAAAGATGAAACAGGACGTGGTTTTACACCGAGTAAAGCACTTGATTTGATAACAAAAAAGACAACTGTAAAATTATTATTGTTGTCGGCTACACCTATGTTTAACGACCCAGGTGAAATTATATGGATTATGAATTTACTCAATCGCAATGATAAACGTTACGAGTTAAAAGAATCAGACATTTTTACAAAAGAGGGTGATTTACGTGAATCTGAAAAACAACGATTTTTACATCATATTCGAGGATATGTATCTTACGTAAAAGGTGAAAATCCATTTACATTTCCTTATCGTGTTTATCCTTCTTATTTTTATCAGCATACTATGAAACCAACAAAAGCATTTTCTATGTTTGATACGGATACTACTATGGAAGAAATGAAAACACAAGTATATCCAGTTGAATTAAGTGATTTTCAGAAAAAAACTTACGAAAAGGTAATATCATTGGCATCTAGTTCTAATACATTATCCATGGGTGATTCTATTCCATTTCTTAGTGTACTGAATATGACATATCCAAAAGGAAATAGTATTGAATACATGCAAAGACAAGGTGATGTATATGAATATTATCCTACTAGTGAAAGATGTTTTGATGAAATAAATTTAAAAAAGTATAGTGCAAAAATTGCCGAGATTTGTAAACAAATAAAAAAATCAGAAGGCATTGTAGTTGTTTATTCACAATTACTAGACAGTGGAGTAATACCTGTAGCACTTGCTTTAGAATCCATGGGTATTAAAAATTGGAATAAACCATTACTGAAAGGATCTACACAAAAAGGAAATTTTTCTTATTGTATGTTGACTGGATCTCCATCTTTATCTCCTCGTCCAGAAGAAGCCATACGTATCATCAATACACCTGAAAATCAAAATGGAGAAAAAATCAAAGTGGTTTTGATTACAAAAGCCGCATCAGAAGGTGTAGATTTGAAAAATATAAGACAAATTCACATTATGGATCCTTGGTGGAATTTAAATCGTGTAGAACAAATTATTGGAAGAGGTATTCGTTTATGCAGTCATAAAACATTACCATTTGAAAAACGAAATGCTCAAATTTTTTTGTATACTTCTTACACTGGAGACGTAGAAACGGTAGATCATTACATGTATCGCTTTGCAGAAAAAAAAGCAAAAAAAATAGGCATCATTACACGTTTATTGAAAGAAAATGCAATGGATTGTGTGATGAATCATCCACCTTCAATGAAAATATTGACTGTACCTCAAACAATATCTACGGGTGAACGTATTGATTATAAAGTAGGGGACATGTCTTTGTCAGTATTGTGTGATTTTATGGATTGTGACTACAAGTGTAATTGTGATGAAAAAGAAGCTAATATTGAACCTACTTTGTACAACAAAACACGTACCATAGAACGTATACGTAATCAATTTCGAAATGGATATGTGTATGAAAAAAAAGAATTATTTCGAGAATTAAATTTATTTTTACCGACTTCTATGGAAGAAATCGAAGATGCATTGTCACAAATGATTGAATTAAAATTAGATTGTTGGGATATGTTTCATCGAAAAGGTTATTTAGTAAATCATGGCACGTATTATTATTTTCAACCAATTGCTTTACCAGAAAATATACCTCTTTATGAAAGACGCATTCCTTCTTACAAAACAAAACATTCTATTTGGATTGAACCCAAAGAAAAAGATACACGGACGAATATAGATGAATTAGTACATACATTGAAAGAAAATATGTTGAATTCTAAAAAAGAGGGGTATGATTGGTATGGTAATGCGTTTGAAGTACGAAAACGCATGCCTACAATAGCACAAAAACATGGGTTTGAGTACAAAGATGACGTATTTGATGAATGTATCTTTGAGCATATGATTGAAATGTTAAACTACAAAGAATGTTTTGCGCTTTTACAGCAAGATGAATTCAAAGAACAATTATTGAAATTTTTAAAACCTTTTCAAAATGGTACTTTAGTTCATTTATGGGATCATGCAAAAATTATTACGTTATATTTAGAAGGTACATGGAAAGAATATGAATATAAACTTGTTCCCAAAAAAATAGCCAAAGAAGATTTCGGTACCGTGGTAGGAGGTATTACGAATAAAGGAGAAGAACGTGTATTCAAATCAAAATATATGGATGATCCAACGATTTCTTATGGACAAGTATGTAAAAATGCAGGAAAAACTACAGATTTAATACCTAGGATAAACCATGTATTAGGTGATGATTATTCATCTTTTTCATCAAATAAATTTTCATCAAAAAAAATTTGTTGTGAACTGGAACTATTGTTAAGGTATCTAGATAAAATAAAATACAAAGGTAAACGATGGTTTTTAAATGCGATGGAAGTCATTGAAAATAATGATGATACAATTATCAACTTAATTAAAAAATTGAAAACTTAAATGTTGGTTTATACTAACAAACATGGACTTTTATCATGAATCGCTTCTATCTCGTTCTATATCTATTCCAATTGTAGAAATGGGAGGAAATATTGATGAAGTATTATCTAATGTAATTTCTTCTTTAGAAGGAAAATGTTTAGAAGAAGGATATTTAAAAAAAGGAAGTACTGAATTGATAAGATATTCTTGTGGTGTATTGAAAGGATCACATATTCATATTCAAGTCATTTTTAAATGTAAAATTGCAAACCCTGTACCTGGTGATAGATTTACATGTATTGTAGAAAATAATACAAGAGCAGGAATCAAAGGTCGATTGGATGCAGAAGAAAATCCATTTATTGTATTTCTAGCAAGAGATCATCATCATCAAATACCTAATTTTGGTGAGATTCCAGAAAATAAAAAAATAAAAGTAGTTATTTTAGGACAACGTTTTGAAATCAATGATCCAAAAATATCTATTATTGCAGTATTAGATGAAATGTATAAGGAACCTGAGTTACCTCCAGAGGAACATTTGCCACCTTATATACCGAAAGATGCTCCAGAAAAAGAGATACAAAAAGATATTTTCGTATTCAAATTTAATTCTGCAGACAAAGCACCTGGAAAAGGTGTAAATGAGAATTTAGTCAAAGGTCATACTTATTCAGAATTGTCTAAAATTAAAGATTGGAGACGTATGTTAAGTAATTTTGATGTTGCAGAATTTGTATGGTCTGGTGATGATGTCTTACCAGAACCTTTCCCACCAAACACGAAATGGAATTCTATCGAACATGCATTACAAGGTTCTAAATATTGGAACACTCATAAAAAAGAGGCAATGCGATTTACACTAAATTCTGGTGATATGATTGGTAAAGGAGATGGTTCAGAAGCTCACAAACACAAGGATTTAGTAAAAGTTGATTTGACGGAATGGGATGAGTCCACAATAATTAAAAGTATTGCAGAATCAAAATATAGACAAAATCCTGAAAGAATGCGCATGTTGAAAGCAACAGAACCGGCAGAATTGTTTCATTTAGAAACACAACGCGGTAGAAAAACAGAACTTGTTCCATATAAACATTTAGAATACATTCGAACATTATAATATATTTTATCTCATCATTACATGAATGCAATTTTTATGGGTATCATTGCTGTAGTGTGTATTCTTTTTTTTGGATATATGATAAGATTATCTATTCCTCCAAAAAAAACAACTTCTAAATTGATTGATTTGTATTATTTTTATACATCTTGGTGTCCTTATTGTAAAAAATCATTTGAAGAATGGAAAAAATTCAAAACAGAATGGAATCAAAAAATATATCAAGGATATACAATACAATTTCATGAAGTAGATTGTGACATACAAGAAGCATTAGCCACAAAATATGACATTACACAATATCCAACCGTGAAAATGATAAAAGATGACATGGTGATACATTTTGATGCAAAACCTACTTTACATTCATTAACACTTTTTTTGACATCTAGTTTTGATTGATCTATTTGGAAGTGTTTTATTTTATTATTTTTTTTTTACACCTTTTAACATTTCAAACGCCGATTTTTATATAGAGCAAATTATATAAAAATTATTTGTAATTTTTCTGGTCGTTCGTAAGCACCCTTAAATATATTTTCATATTTTTCTTTCGGTATTTCACTTATTACTTTTTGGATATTTTCTTTTAGGTTTTCATATTTTAACCCATCTAACTTTTGTAATCTTGATTTCAACATACTAAAATAATTTTCTATGGAATTTGTGAAATGTTGATATGGAACAGCATATAAAATATTATTATGTTTATTTACCAATGCTTTTATTCTTTCGTTTCTGTGTGATGAAGCATTATCTAAAATAATTAATTTATCCCTTAATTTACTTGTAATGTTATGTTCTAAAAAATCAACTAACCTATCTGTATTTATTCCTCCCTTTTCATATAAATCCCAATGTATCACACCATTTACCGAAATAGCAAATATTCCAGTATATTTTTTGAATACTTCTTGTGATTGTGTTTTTATTACACATCTCTTACCTTTATTACTATAACAATGGTTTCGTTTTTGTAATGATTTTATACTTGTTTCATCAATACAAATAATATCCTCTATTTTGTATTTTTTCACTTCATCATAAAATTCTTTTATTTTGGAATTTATATCAATATCTTTCCCAAATCGTTTTACTGGTTCGTGTCTAATTCTTGTAAGTTTCAAAGT
>Ga0164297_10000108_pt1 | contig 102286 bp, 99 predicted proteins | sample GEODES058metaG_FD_113539 | JGI IMG/M metagenome (GOLD analysis project Ga0164297, IMG submission 113539) | Dystrophic lake water microbial communities from Trout Bog Lake, Wisconsin, USA - GEODES058 metaG | ecosystem: Environmental > Aquatic > Freshwater > Lake | place: USA: Trout Bog Lake... | reverse complement strand
GCCCGCTGAAGGGTCCGCGCCGCATCGGCATGGATGCCCTCTCGAAGAAGTACGATCTGGCGGGCGCGTGCAAGATTGACGTTCGGTTCCTGCACATCGATGCACACCAGGTCGACACCTCTCTTGGCAAGTTTCAGTCTGAGGATGTCAAGCATTTGCTGCAGCTGGAATTCACTCGGGCTCTCCATCGCGATCTCATTTTTGGTGCGCTCGAATCTTGAATTCGAGCCCTTGAAGTCAAAGCGATTGTCGAGTTCGCGATTGGCCTGCGTGACCGCATTTTCAACCTCATGGTGATTGAGTTCCGATACCACATCAAATGAAGGCATGCCGTGCCCCTTGCCCGTCAGTGATCATTTCAAGCCGGCTCATGCAGCAGCTGGTCGATAAGTGCGGTGAATTCAGTCTTGAACTCCGTGTAATGAGCGCCGGTCGCAGGACCCGAGAAACCGGCGTGCACCCGGCGAACTTTTCCATGGCGATCGATTACGAGGGTCGTCGGGAAAGCGTAGATCTCCCCCAACCCTGGGAGCTTGCTCGCTGCGTCATCGCGCTTTGAGATGCCGGCGATCAGCACGGGCCAGGTGATCGCGTATTTCTTGACGAAGCGCTGATTGGCGGCAACGGCTTCGGCTGGCTCTGAAAAGTGCTCGAATTGCAGCGCAATCACCTCGAGACCTGCGGCGTGCCGCTCGGCGTAGAGCGGCGTCAAGAACGCGGCTTCGTCGTGGCAGTTCGGGCACCAGCTGCCACCGATGGCGAGAATCACCACTTTTCCGTGAAAACGCTCGTCAGCCAGCGAGACGGTCGTTCCGGAGAGATCCCGGAAGGAAAATTTGATATCGCCCACCGTTTGGCTCGCCGCGGGATCCACCAAGGTGGCCTTCTCGTCCCGATGGCCTGCGAGCTGCATGACCGCCCAGGCGCCAGACCACCAAGTGCCCGACAGGGTTCCGTCCTGATTGATCGTCGCGTGATAGAGAAAAGCCGAGCCACCATCGAAGCGTGACAACAAGAGTTGCGAGCCATGAATCTCGCCCTCTAGAAAACGATGGTCACCCGTCGGATCGAGAATCGTCCCGGTCACCCGCGTGCCCGACTGATTGAGCTCGGCAATGGCCGGGCTTGTCGAGCCGTCGGTGTCCATGACGCTAAGCGCCCACCGTCCCGAAACATCAATCGTGGCATCGCCCGAAACAGGCGAGAAGCGCCATGCCTGCCCACGCGTCGCGACGAACGGAAGTTTGACGGCGCTCCCACCCGGCCGCACCATCACCGCATCGCCACGATAACCGTCCGCTGCCGGCGTCATCTCAATGCGATTTTCATAACCAGGTATCCGTAGTATCGCAGTATCGCCATGAGTCTCTATTTCAGTGATCTCGACGTTTTCGGCCCCGTTGACGATAGTGGCAGACGGGCGACCGTTTTTCGTCGCGAACACCATCGTGAAGGGAAGATCACCCCCGGGTAGCGCAAGTACCGCGCGATAGGTGCCATCCACAACGACGGGCGATCGTCCGCAGCCGGCGATGGCCATCAGCGCGATCATCATCAATGCGCCCGTACGTAGTCGGCGCGAGTACTTCTGTAGGGTCACCGGGGACTGCTCCAGTACGGATTTACAATGATGGCAGATCGATATCGGCAAATAGTCGGTCGAGTTCCTCGCCCGAGCCCGCTCGTATCGCCTGATCGACGAGTCGTTTCGAAAGGTGCGGCGCGAAAGCCCGCATGAACTCGTACATGTAGCCCCGCAGAAGCCGACCGCGCCTGAAACCAATCCAGCTGATATGCGAAGCGAAAAGATGTGAGGCGTCCAGCACCACGAGATCCTCATCGAGATGCGGATCGATCGACATGCTGGCAACAATCCCGACGCCTAGCCCGAGGCGTACGTAGGTCTTGATCACATCCGCATCGCTTGCCGTCAGTGCGACATCGAGTTTCAAGCCGGCACTCTCAAACAAAGCGGGTAGTGAAGAGCGCCCGGAAAAGCTGAAGGTGTAGGTCACGATCGGATGCTTTGCCAGTGCGCTCAGAGTGAGTTTCTTCTCCTTCGCGAGCGCATGTCCGCGCGGGACGACTACCACCCGCCGCCACTGGTAGCAGGGAAGAAGTACCAGTCCTGGAAACAGCTCGGTGCCCCCGGTGGCGATGGCAAAGTCGATGCGATCTAGCTTTGCGAGTTCGGCGATCTGCTCGGTCGTGCCTTGATGAAGATGCAGATCTACGGCCGCGTAACGGGTCCTGAACTGCTGTATCACGGGCGGTAGCACGTAACGCGCTTGAGTATGGGTTGTGCCTATGGACAACGAGCCGCTTTGGTCGTCCTTCAGGTCAGAAGACAAGCGCCGGATGTTCTGCGCCTCTTCCAGGATACGCAGTGCTCTGTCCACCACTTGTTGACCGGCTGGCGTGACGCCGGTCAGGTTTCGACCTTCACGCTCAAACAGTGGGAAGCCCAACTCATCCTCGAGCAGTTTGAGCTGCTTGCTGACGCCGGGTTGTGAGGTGTGCAGCTTTCGAGCAGCCGTCGTGATGTTGAGGCCGTTCTGGACGACCGCCGCGAGGTAGCGCAGTTGGTGGAGCTTCATAGGGGAATGCCGTTGAATGCCAAGCTTGAGTATAGACGGATCACTGATAGCCTCGCGCCTGGAGGCTGAAGAGATGCGCGTATTGTCCCGCCTGACGCATCAATGCCTCATGAGAGCCTTGTTCGGTGATAGCGCCATCCTGCAGCACCACGATGTGGTCTGCCATCCTGACCGTCGAGAAGCGGTGCGAAATCAAAATCGTGATCCGACCCTGGCTGAGCTGTCGAAAGTGTTCGAAAATTTCCGCTTCGGCGGCGGCATCCATGGCGGCCGTGGGTTCATCAAGCACCAGCACATCGGCATCGGTGCGCATGAACGCGCGCGACAAGGCGATCTTTTGCCACTGTCCACCCGATAACTCACGGCCATCCCGGAACCACTTGCCAAGTTGGGTGGCGTACCGGCCGGGCATCGTGTCGATAAATGGTTGAGCGAGGCCCTTGGCGGCAGCCGCTTGCCAGCGGTCCTGGTCTTCGAAGCGACTGACATCGCCAGCACCGATGTTTTCGCCGATAGTCAGCTGGTATCGCGCAAAGTCTTGGAAAATGACGCCGATGCGCGCTCGCAGTACTTCGCGATCCCAGTCCTCGAGGTCAACGCCTTCGAACAGAATCCTGCCCGTGGTTGGCTGATAAAGCCGGGTGAGCAGTTTGATCAAGGTGGTCTTGCCGGAGCCGTTCGCGCCGACGAGCGCCACGCTCTCGCCGGGTCTGATATGCAAGCTGAGGTTGTCGATCGCGGGCGTCGTGGTGCCAGGGTAGGTGAAAGAAACGTCTTCGAAGCGAATTCCATCCTCGGGATGAGCGCCGACCGTGATGTTGCCGCGCGCTGCCGCGACGGGTTGACCCAGATAATCGTACAGGTTCGATAGATAGAGGTTGTCTTCGTACAGGCCGCTGACAGCTGTGAGTCCTTGAGACAGTGCCGCTTGTCCCTGGCGAAACAACATGAGGTACATCGTCATGCCACCGAGCGTGATCAGCCCTTGGATTGCGCTCATCGCGATCCAGCCATAGGCGCCGTAGAGGCTGAGGGTGGCGACGAGCCCGAGTAGAAAGCCCCACGTGTCACGCCGAAGCGTTAGCGCCCTGTCCTCCCGAAAGAGGCGCCGATAGATGTCTTCGTACCGTTCGAGCAGACGCGGCCCTAGCCCGAACAGCTTGACCTCCTTCGCATGGTCTTCGCGGGCTATCACGCTTTCCAGATATGCCTGCATCCGGGTATCCGGCGAGCGCCAACTGAAGAGGCGGAACGCGTCGCCGGAAAACTTCGTCTCCGCGAAGAATGCGGGCAAGCCCGCCACGAACAGCACGACGACGGCGATCGGCGAGAATTGCACCAAAATGACGCCATAGCTCGCGAGCGAGATGAAGCTTTGGAACAAACCTAGCGTGCGCATCACCATCGATAGCGGACGAGTTGACGCCTCTCGGCGGGCGCGCGTGAGCTTGTCGTAGAACTCTGAATCCTCGAAATGCGAAAGCTCCAAGGTCAGCGCTTTTTCAAGAATCATCACGTTGACGCGCTGACCAAGTTGAGCGCGTAGCAGCGACTGGCAGGTCGACAGGCCGCGATTGGCGGCTGCCAGCGACGCCACGAGAGCCGCTTCGAGTCCGACGTAGGCGAGGGTGGTGTGGTAGACCGCGGAGCCCATCGTCACATAGCCGCGGCTGGCCGCGACCACGGCGTCGACGATGTGGGCGCCCACCCAGGCGATGCCCGCGGGCAAGCTCCCGGCGACCAGCGTCAGTACCCCGAGTAGCAGGGTCAGCGATCGGTTTGTCGTCCAGGTGAGCTGGATCGCTGTCCGAACATAGCCGAACACGCCGCCGATCTTCAGGGGGTTCGCGGGCGGTGCTGCGAGTTGTGGTGTGGCGGTTCGACGCACGCGGGTATCCGAAGGTGTCGAGCCATGGCTCGATGGGAAGCCATTATAGTGTGTGTCTGTAGCCGGTTGCCGACTCTCACTTCGACGACGCCCTAACACCGCCAACCTATGACCAATATTCCGGATATTGCAAGGCTCGACGACTATCTCTCGGTCCACATGCCTGAGTGCGGCAAGCTGCTGAGTGTGCGCGCGCTTGTCGGCGGGCAGTCCAATCCGACATTCGTATTGGCGTCGGCCGACCGCGAGCTTGTGCTACGCACCAAGCCCGCACCGGTCGCTGAGCTATTGCCGTCGGCGCATTTGATCGAGCGCGAGTATCGAGTGTTGACCGCACTCGCGACAACCGATGTTCCAGTACCGCGCGCACATCATCTTTGTACCGACGAGGCAGTGATCGGCCGAGCCTTCTACGTGATGGACTTCGTCCCGGGAAGATCATTCGCTGATCCATGTTTGTCCGGGCTAACGGCCGTTGAGCGTGCGCGGTTGTTCGATGACATCAATGGCGTGCTCGTCAAGTTGCATCGTCTTGATCCCGGGACCTTGGGTCTTGCGGATTTCGGCAAGGGCAGCGGCTATCTCGCCCGGCAAGTGGCACGTTGGTCTCAACAGTACCGCGCCTCTGAGGTCGACCGGATCGCATCGATGGATCACCTCATTGATTGGCTGCCGACGCGCTTGCCGCCGGAGGACCGGGTGCGGTTGGCGCATGGCGATTATCGACTCGACAACCTGATCATTGACGCCCAGGAGCCGAGGGTCGTCGCCGTGCTCGATTGGGAGCTCGCCACCCTGGGTTCACCGCTCGCGGACCTGGCCTATCATTGTTGTATGTGGCATTTCCCCGTGGGCTTGTTTCGTGGTCTCGCCGGGGTTGGCGTTTGGCCGGAAGGGATACCCACGGAGGCGGACTATGTCGCCACGTATGTGCGGCGTACCGGGCACTCGCCTGGCACTCACTGGGATTACTACATCGTCTACAATTTTTTTCGTATGGCAGCCATTATGCAGGGGATTGTGAAGCGGGCCCTGAGTGGCACCGCGGTCGCGGCCGATGCATTGGAATTCGGGCGAGGCGCCAAGCATCTGGCGGATCTGGCGTGGCAGCGGGCGCGGGATGTCGAGAAGCGCATGCAGTGACCTGTCGGGAAGTCAGTGACGTCTTGCGTAGTACTCCGGATCGGATGCTGACAGTCCCTTGAAGCGGCGATGAATCCACCAGTATTGCTCTGGCATGGCGAGTACCTGTCTTTCAATACGATCGTGGTACTGACGTGTATCCGCAATCGGATCACCGCTCGGCCAGTTTGGAAATGCGGCCTCGATGGTGCCAACCCAGCCGCGATCGCCGGGTAAACGCTCGGTGGCATAGTAGAGGACAGTCGCGCCGGTCATTTGCGCAAGTCGCGGCGTAAAAACGTTGGTGGCACAGGGTATGCCGAACAGCGGCACCATCGCGGCGCCTTTCTTGCGATAGCTCTGGTCGGAGGCGTACCAGACGATTTCATTCTTCCTCAGGGCCGAGATCATTGATCGAACATCGTCGTGTTTGATCGTGCGATGGGCGTTTCGTCGAAATGACGCGCCGGAAATCCACGCCAGCAGTTCATTTTTGAGCGGTCTGTACAGCGGATCTATGGGGATGCGGTTGTTCAGTATCCGCGCACCGATCGACAGCGTCGTGAAGTGCGCTGTCAGGAGAATCACGCCCCGACCACGCGCCAGTGCCGACTCGAGCTGCTCGAGACCGCGAATTTCGGAGAGCGCATCGATGCGTTTCTTCGAAGCCCACCAGGTGATCGCTGATTCGAAGAGACTGATCCCGAGCGCCTCGAAGTGGCGACATGCCAAGGCTTCCCGCTCGGCAGGCGTCTCGGCCGGAAAGCACAGGCGGAGGTTGGTGCGGACGATCTCTCGATATGGCAGCGGTAGTCGGTAGACCAGCCGTCCGAGTACGCGACCGGTTGCCAGAACGACCGGAAACGGCATGCTGGCCAGCAGCCGGAGCAGGCCGAGCGCCAACCAGGTCGGCCAGTAGCGGGGAGCAAAAAGGCGGGCAGGGATGGCTGTCATCGGGCGTGAGATGGTGACCTGAGGTCTAACGTACCATGACTATCGTCGCCGGACCGCGGAGAGCGCTTGACCGCTTTTCCCCGAACGGGTGATACTGGCGCCATGAGCTCCGCATGCAATCCTGCCATCCAGCACGTCGATTATGGCTCGACCTGGTGGTGGCGTCCCTCCACGGAGTGGGCGCGCGGGTTCAGGGCTTAGCAAAAAAATTCCTGATTCATCGCAGAACCCATCTCCGACAGTGCCGGGGATGGGTTTTTTGTTGCCCGCTCCCCCGGCCAATCCGACGAGGAGCACATGCAGTCACATTTTGACATCACCGCAGACCTGGATACGCCGGTATCGGCGTTTCTGAAGCTGCGACCATTCCAGCCGCGCTTTTTGCTGGAAAGCGTGGAAGGCGGTGAGCGTGTCGCTCGCTACTCTTTTATCGGCTTTGGCGATGCCCTTGAGGTCAAGCTCGACGCCGAGGGTTTTTCGGTCAGGTCGGCCGGCGGGGAGTTGGAGCGTGCCCCGCGTCCAGCGGATGGCGCGGCCCTGCTCGATCTGCTGAGGCGGGCTCTGGCGCGCGCGCCACGCCCTAGTCCCGCCATTCCGGGTTTACCGTTGCCCGGTGGCCTCGTGGGCGCCTCGACCTATGACCTCGTCCGTCATTTCGAACGGGTCCCCGGTCGGTTACCGCGCGAGGCTGGAATGCCGGAGGCCCACTATCTTGCCCCCCAGTCGTTCCTCGTCTTCGACCACGTGACCCGGGGTATTGCGCTCTTGCATGCGGGTTCCGAGCAGGAGCGTCAAGCGCTCAGGAGCGAAATCATCAAGACTCTGCGCGGTGCATTGCCGGTCGCGCGGGTCAAGACAGCGCTGGAAGCCCCACGTCCGAGCCTCAATCGCGCGGACTACGTCCGCGGCGTGAAGCGGGTGCAGGAATACATCGCTTCCGGTGATGTCTATCAGCTGGTCTTGTCATCCCGCTTTGAGGGCGCTTGTGACCTCGATCCCTTCGAGGCGTATCGGGCGCTGCGCCTGCTCAATCCTTCGCCCTACATGATCTACTGCGAATTGGGTGACCGCACGCTGGTGGGGTCCTCTCCCGAAGCGTTGGTGCGGCTCTCGGGCGGCATCGCCGAGCTTCGGCCGATCGCGGGCACGCGGCCACGGGGCGATAGCCCAGAGAACGACGTGGCGCTGGAGCAGGATCTCCTCGCGGATGTGAAGGAAAATGCCGAGCATGTGATGCTGGTCGATCTCGCCCGTAACGACCTCGGTCGCGTGGCGACACCCGGCAGTATTCAGGTGGCGCCCTATCGCGTGATCGAACGTTACAGTCACGTGATGCACATGGTCAGTGGCGTAAAAGGCGTGCTCGCGCCAGGTCGAGATGGCTTCGACCTGTTCGCCGCGGCGTTTCCGGCAGGCACGCTGGTCGGCGCGCCAAAGGTAAGGGCGATGGACATCATTGAGGAACTCGAGCCGGTACGGCGTGGGTTCTATGGTGGAACGTATGGTTATTTTGGACACGGCGGCGACATGGATCACGCAATCACGATCAGGACTTTGATGTTTCACGAGGGTCGCTATCGATACCAAGCCGGTGCGGGTGTGGTGGCGGACAGTCGACCGGATGCTGAATACGACGAAGTTCTGGCAAAAAGCGCCGTGCTGCGCCGTGCGCTAGAACTCGCCGTCGAGGGGCTATGAGATGACAACGACGCGCCTACTGTTGATCGACAACTATGATTCCTTCACCTACAACCTCGTCCAGGCGTTTCTGGTGCTCGGCGCCGATGTCCTCGTTCATCGTAATGACGAGATAGATATTTCAAAGGCCGAGGCGCTTGCGCCCACACATCTCTGTATCTCCCCAGGTCCGGGTACGCCCCGCGACGCCGGTGTGTCGATGGCGATGATTGAGCATTTCGCGGGCAGAATTCCGGTGTTTGGTGTTTGTCTCGGACATCAGGCGATCACCGAGGTATTCGGCGGACGAGTCATCCGCAACTGGCGCCTGATGCATGGCAAGACTTCTCGAATCGATCACGATCAGCAAGGCGTGTTCGCCGGCTTGGCGACGCCTCTGGAAGTGGGTCGCTATCACTCGCTGGTCGCCGACAGTGATTCCTTGCCTGACGTACTTGACGTCACGGCGCGCACGACGGATGGCGAAATCATGGGCGTTCGTCACCGTGATCTGATGGTGGAAGGCGTGCAGTTTCACCCGGAAAGCGTGCTCACGCCGGCCGGTCCGGCGATGATGCAGAACTTCCTTTTGATGTCGGCGGGTCAGCGTGCATGAACGCGCCGAGTTTGCGTCCTACCCTCGAGCAGCTAATCAGAGGCGAGTCGCTGTCTGAAGCCGCGGCTTTCGATCTGCTGCAGGCTTTGACGGCCGATACATTGTCCCCTGCCATGGCAGGGGCATTGTTGACCGCTCTCGACATCAAAGGCGTGACGGCGGATGAGCTTCGTGGCTTCGCGCGCGGTATGCGTGCGCTCGCGAGGAAGCCCATGTTGCCCCCGACCGACAAAGCGCTCGACGTGGTGGGTACCGGCGGCGACGCCTCACACAGCTTCAATCTGTCGACGGGTGCCGCATTACTGGCGGTCGCCGCCGGCGCCACCGTCGTCAAGCATGGCAATCGTTCCGTATCGAGTCGGTCTGGCAGTGCGGATTTGCTCGAGCAGTTGGGTCTCCCGATGCCGCTTGGCATCGACGATGCGGGTCGCTGTCTCGGCCTGCTGGGCTTCACCTTTTTGTTTGCGCCTTACTACCATCCCGCCATGAAGGCCATCGCCCCGGTTCGTCAGGCGCTCGGCATTCGTACGGTATTCAATCTACTCGGGCCCCTGACCAATCCGGCGGAGCCACCTTATTATCTGGTCGGTGCTTTCAGTCGCGAGACGGCACGGTTGATCGCCGAGGCGCTCGCGGGCTTGCCCATACAGCGTGCCTTTGTCGTGCACGGCGAACTCGGCTGGGACGAGCCGACGCCCGCAAGCCCGTTCATTCTTTTCGACGTGCGCGATGGACATGTGGTCGAAAGTCGTCGTACCGCCGCCGACTATGGGTTGGCGGTCTGCACCGCCGAGGCGTTGCGCGGCGGCGATGCTTTCGAGAATGCCCGTGCGCTGCGTGCCGTCTTCGAAGGCGTCGACCACGGTGCGCATCGTGATGCATTGCTGATGGGCGCCTCGCTCGCTCTCGAGGTCACGGGACGAGCTGTCGATGCTCGTGAAGGTGTCAGCCTTGCAGCGGCGGCGCTCGACAATGGTGCGGCTAAGACACTGCTCGACCGGATGCAGCGCTCGAAGGAACTCTTCGCGTGATTTCCCAGCAGGACATGGGTGACTTTCTGGGCAGCATGGCTGCCGCGAGCCGCGCCCGGGTCGACGAGGCGCGTGAGCGCGAGCCGGCATCCCGTCTCCAAGCGCGCGTCAGTGCGCTGGCGGCTCCGCCGCGTCTCAAGCTGGACGGGCGCTTTGATCTGATCGCTGAGCTCAAGCTTCGATCGCCTGCTTACGGTGTACTGACCGAGGATGGGCTTGATATCGCCACTCGTGTCGAGCAATACGCGCGCGGTGGTGCGGCGGCCGTGTCGGTGCTCACGGAGCCGACCCGATTCGACGGCGCGCTGACCCACCTTGCGGAGGCCAGCCGCGCGCTGGCTCCATTCGGCGTGCCGACGATGCGCAAAGACTTCCTCGTCGATACCTATCAGGTGCTGGAAGCGCGCCTTCATGGCGCGGGTGGAGTATTGCTGATCATTCGGATGCTCCCGGAACGGATCCTCAGAGACATGATGATGGCCGCGGCACAGTTGGGCCTGTTCGTGCTGCTGGAAGCATTCGACCAGGACGACTTGGCCGTGGCGCATCGTCTCGCCAGGGAGTGGTCTGGGCGTTCGACGGATTGTCTGATCGGCGTCAACAGTCGTGACCTCGTGACGCTTCAGGTTGTGCCTGATCGGTTGGAGACTCTGGTAGCCGGTCTTCCCGATCAACATCCCAGGGTTGCGGAAAGCGGTTTGCAGTCGGCTGCTGATGCGGCGCGACTCTCCCGCGTGGGTTATGGTCTGGCTCTGGTCGGATCGGCGCTGATGTCCGGCCGCGATCCCGAAGGCCTGGTTCGAGAGATGATCGACGCCGGCCGCGCTGTGGTGAAAGCCAAGTGAGTCTCTGGATCAAGATTTGCGGCTTGAGGTCGGAGGCCGCCGTGACCGCGGCCCTCGAGGCAGGTGTTACCGCGGTGGGGTTTGTCTTTCACGAGGCTTCATGCCGTCACCTGAGTCCGTCCGCCGCTCGCCGCTTGGCACGCTTGGTGCCTTCCAGCGTGCTCAAGGTGGCTGTCACCCGTCATCCCGAACAGTCTCTGATCGATGCGGTGCTGGCGGAGTTTTCGCCCGATCTCTGGCAGACGGATGCGAGTGACGTGGTGAGTTTGCGGCTTCCTGTGAGCATCCCGTGGTTGCCTGTGCTCAGGACCGGGGGTGTGGTGCCGAGGCCATTGCCGTCGCGATGTCTTTATGAGGGCGCCGATAGTGGCCGTGGTTTGTCCGCGGATTGGGCCGAAGCGACGCGGCTCGCGACGCAGACCGAGGTCGTGCTGGCCGGTGGACTGCATGCGGGAAACGTCGGCGCGGCGGTACAGGCGATACGGCCGTTCGGTGTCGATGTGTCGAGCGGCGTGGAATCTGCGCCAGGCGTCAAGGATGCGCGGCTGATTCATGAGTTTGTCGCTGCGGCACGCGCAGCGTCGATGACAGGTGAAGCGATTTATCATTCTGGAGCAGACTGATGGCCAATGTATTTGAGCTGGGTGAGGCAGCGGCGTTGCTGCAACGCGAACTCGCGGGCGAATTTCCTGACGCGCGAGGTCGTTTCGGTCCGTTTGGTGGCCGCTATATCCCCGAAACCCTGGTGCCCGCTCACGAGCGTCTGGAAGCGGGCGTCAAGCGCTGGCTTCGCGATCCGGAATTTCTCGCCGAGTTCGATGATCAACTGTCGACCTGGGTGGGTCGGCCGACGCCACTCAGCTATGCGCCGGCACTCTCGCGGCGCTGGGGCGCCGAGGTCTATCTGAAGCGGGAGGATCTCGCGCACACGGGCGCCCACAAGATCAATAATGCGATCGGTCAGGCGTTGCTTGCCAAACGACTGGGCGCGAAGCGGATTGTGGCGGAGACGGGCGCGGGCCAGCACGGCGTGGCGAGTGCCGCCGCCTGTGCGCGCCTCGGTCTTCCTTGCACGGTCTACATGGGGGCGATCGATTGCGAACGTCAGGCGCCCAATGTGGGTCGCATGAAACTGCTGGGTGCCACGGTCGTCCCGGTCACCAATGGTGACCAGACATTGCGAGCCGCCATCGACGAAGCGATGCGGGATTGGGTGTCGGATCCGAATGGCACTTATTACCTGCTGGGCTCGGCGGTTGGTCCGCATCCGTACCCATATCTTGTGCGTGAACTGCAGTCGGTGATCGGTCGCGAGACGCGCGCACAGATGATCAAGCAAACGGGCGGGTTGCCGAATGCCGTGTTTGCCTGCGTCGGCGGTGGCTCGAATTCCATCGGCATGTTTCATCCCTTCATAGGCGACGCCGCGGTGGATCTCGTCGGTCTGGAAGCGGGCGGACGCGGGCCCGCGCTTGGCGACAATTCGGCAACGCTCACGCTGGGACGACCTGGCGTGCTGCAGGGCTCTTATTCGATGCTACTGCAGGACGAGCATGGCCAGATCCAGGAAACGCACTCGGTATCCGCCGGGCTCGACTATCCCGGAGTGGGACCCGAGCATAGCCTGCTGATGGCGATCGGTCGTGTTCGATACGAGTACGTCACCGACGACGAGGCGCTCGAGGCGCTCTCGGAATGCGGTCGACAGGAGGGCATTCTGTCCGCCATCGAGACGGCGCACGCCTTTGTCGGTGCTCGCCGCTATGCGGCCCGTCATCCTGGAGCGCGCCTTGTGATTTGTCTGTCCGGGCGCGGTGACAAGGATATGCCAACGCTTCAGAAAACCCTGTTGAAGGGAGTGCTGTGATGTCCAACATACCTCAAGGCTCATCGAGCCTGCACCAATCGATCGGTCAGGCGATCGAACGTGCGCGAGCGAGTGGAGAACCGGCCATCGTTGCCTTTATGACGGCAGGCTTTCCAAAGCGCGAGCATTTCCTCAAGAACCTCGCACGCGTCGCCGCTGCGGCGGACGTGGTCGAGATCGGTGTGCCGTTCACGGACCCGATGGCGGACGGAATGACGATTCAGCGTGCCAGCCATGCCGCGCTCTCGCAGGGCGTCTCACTCGCGTGGATCCTGGACGAACTCGCTGGAATGACGCCAAGACCGAAAGCGCCGCTGCTTCTGATGAGCTACCTGAATCCGCTGCTCGCCTATGGATTGGATCGACTACCGAAGGCCGCAAGCGCCGCTGGCGTAGCTGGCTTCATCGTGCCGGATCTGCCCTACGAAGAGTGTGCCGAGCTGCGAACCGCGCTTGGTTCGGAAGGCGTTGGCCTTGTACAGATGGTGTCGCCCGTCACGCCCGCGACTCGACTTGAGATGCTCTGCCGGGAAGGCGAGGGGTTTATCTACGCCGTCACAATGACCGGTACGACGGGCAAGCAGGTCGCCGTGCCGGACGAAGTGATCGAGTATCTCGCTCGTGTGAAGGCGCTGTCTGCGATACCGGTGTGCGCGGGATTCGGCATCCGTAGCCGCGAGCAGGTTGAGCGGCTCAAGGGGCACGTGGATGGCGTGGTGGTGGGCTCGGCGCTCGTCGAGGCGTTGGAGCGCGGCGAGGATCCCGAGTCGTTCTTGCAAGCGCTGCGGGGTCGCTAGTGTTGAGCGAGTGGTCGATGGGCTCGAGATCGGCCACTCTGTCTTGATCGGCTAGCGTCGTCGGAATATCAGGTAGCTTGCGGATCCGAAGAGCAGCAGGATGCCGGGCCAACCAAGCTCCTCGGTATTGAGCGCCAGCATGCCGATGATCATGGCGCCAAGGGCGACGAGTGTGCGATCCCGCCGTCGGGCATTGTCTTTCAATGCGGCCACGATGCGATCCGTGTCGACCGAGCGTTCGAGAGCCGTGCGTTTGGCGGCCTCTCGGACCTGGCGGCTCACGAGCGGCGGTAGCGCGCGCAGCGTGTCGACCAGTTCGGGCAGATGCCGTCGCGCTTCCTGCAGCAGCCGACGAGGGCTCATCCGCTCCCGTTGCCAGGCGTGCAGCAGGGGACGTGCGGTCTTCCAGAGATCAAGGTCGGGATAGAGGTCCCTGCCGAGCCCCTCGATGTTCAACAGTGTCTTTTGCAGCAGGACGAGTTGCGGTTGCACCTGCATTCTGAAGCGCCGTGCCGTCTCAAAGAGACGAATCAAGACCACCGCGAAGGAGATTTCCGAGAGAGGCTTCTGGAAAATGGGTTCGCAGACAGTGCGCACCGCGGTTTCCAGTTCGTCGATGCGGGTGTCCGCGGGCACCCAGCCGGAATCCACGTGCAATTGCGCGATGCGACGGTAGTCTCGTTCAAAAAATGCCAGAAAGTTTCCAGCCAGATACTCGAGGTCGCGTGTCTCGAGTGTGCCGACAATCCCAAAATCGACCGCGGCATATCTTGGGTTGGCGGGTTCTTCGGTCAGCACGAAGATGTTGCCTGGGTGCATGTCGGCGTGAAAGAAATTGTGGTGCAGCATCTGGGTGAAGAATATCTCGACACCATGTTCGGCGAGTTTCTTGAAATCCACCCCGAGCGCTCGAAGACGCGCGATGTCGCTGATTTGCACGCCACGGATGCGCTCCATCACGAGGACGTTCTTGCGACACAGATCGAAGTAGACCGTGGGTACGTAGAGCAGCTCCGATCCTTGGAAGTTACGCTTGAGTTGCGCTGCGTTGGCAGCTTCACGCATCAGATCAAGCTCGTCCATAATGGTTTTGTCGTATTCGCCGACCACCTCGACCGGCCTCAACCGATCGGCGTCCGGCAGATAACGAGCGGCGAGTGCGGCGAGCGCGTAGAGCACCTCAAGATCCCGTCGAATGATCTCGCTCATCCCGGGCCGCAGCACTTTGACGACGACTTCGCGGCCATCGGCGAGTGTCGCTGCGTGTACCTGAGCAATCGAGGCTGCTGCGAGGGGCGTGGCATCGAAGGTGGCGAAGATTTGTTGAACGCTCTGGCCGAGTGCGGTCTCGATGGCTAGTTGAGCCGTCTCACCCGGGAAGGCGGGCACCTGGTCCTGGAGTTTCGCCAGTTCGTCGGCGATATCGACCGGCAGAAGGTCTCGTCGAGTCGACAGTGCCTGTCCGAACTTGATGAAGATCGGGCCGAGTTCCTCGAGCGCAAGCCGAAGCCTTTCCGCCCGTGACGCGCGACGCTGTCTTGCAAACCATGTGGTGGGTTGCAGGAAATACAGAAACCGGAGCGGCCTGTAGAGATGCGTCGCGGTGACGAACTCCTCGAGTCGGTGACGTACCAGCACGCGCTGGATCTCGAGCAGGCGGCGAATCACCGGGAGTTTCATCATGGTGAGGGGGTCTCGTTGCCACGGCGAGTGATGACCCATTGAAGTCTTGCCGCGAGGCGATCGGTATCTTCCCGGAGGCGATCGACACCCCCTAGAAAGCCGTCGAGTTCGGCGCGCGTCACGACATCACGACTTTCTTCGGTCAAGTATTCGCCAGTGCTTCTGAGTAGGCCGCGTGCGGCCTGACTCGCCCAGCCCAGTACAGATCGTGCGGCCACACCAGCAAGGTGTGCCGCTCGGTCACCGACGAGGCGGGCAAGCTCCGCTTCGGCATCCGGATGGGCATGCTTCAGTAGTTTTTCGAATGCCGCCGCAGTCTCAGCGTCGCCGCTGATACGCGTACCCGAATTCGTGAGTCCTCCGTGGCCGCGTGCGAACAGCATTGTCAGCAGACCGAGCGGCGTGCCGGTCACGGTGGCCTCGGCACGCTCCTCGTGATCCAGCAGGAGACCCGTTTCCGAGGCCTCCATGGTCAGCGTCAACAGTCGAGGCGCCCCGGGGGCCTCGACGAGGATCGCAAAGCGCCGGCCGGTAAGGGCCTTCAGTTGGGCACGCGCGGGTGTCGATGACAGTAGTCCGCGGTTCAGGAGATTTTGGAGCGGTGTCAGTAGCGATGGGGTCATCAGTACACCCAGCCGCGATGAACGGCGACGATGCCGCCGGTCAGGTTGTGATGGCGAACGCCCTCGAAGCCAGCGTCACGCATCATCGATTCGAGGGTGGGTTGGTCGGGGAACATGCGGATCGATTCCGCAAGATAGCGGTAGCTGTCGGCGTCGTTCGCGACCCATTTGCCGAGCAACGGCAGTACGCCAAAGGAATAGGCATCGTATATGGGGGCGAGTCCCGGGGCTTGCGGTTTGGAGAATTCGAGCACCAGAAGTTGGCCACCCGGTCTTAGTACCCGTCGCATGGAGCGAAGGGCTGCGGCCTTGTCCGTGACATTACGGAGTCCAAAACCGATGGTGACGCAGTCGAAGCTTGCGTCCTTGAACGGTAGCGCCTCGGCGTTGGCCAGCACGAAGTCGACGTTGCCGGCGACACCCGAGTCGAGCAGATGGCTTCGACCGTTGGCCAGCATCGCGGCATTGATGTCCGACAGCACGACTCGACCCGCGGGGCCGACCTGGCGGGACATGCCGATCGTCAGATCGCCTGTGCCGCCGGCGACATCGAGCGCCCGGCCGCCGGGGCGGAGGCCGGTCTGCGAGAGCACGAAGCGTTTCCACAGCCGATGGATGCCAAATGACATCAGGTCGTTCATCACATCGTAGCGATCGGCCACCGAATCAAAGACCGCACGAACACGGCCAACCTTGTCCGGTAGCGCGACGCGTTCATAGCCGAAATCGATGGTGTCTTGGGGAGTCGAGGGGTCGGGGGCGCGAGCCATCGCGGAGCTACTCTTGTGTTAACAAGGAATTGTAGCGCTGGTGCCGGTGCGGCGCACCGGCTTGCCGGTCGCGCGGGGCTCAGGCCTGAGGTCGCAGGGGGTCTGTGTGTCCGCGGGGTGGTCTGGGCGTGTCCAAACCTTCGAGGAAGTGGCGCATCACGGGTGTGAATAGACCGGATTCGGTCAGGAACGCATCGTGGCCGGCGGGGGAGGAGAGCTCGACGTACTGCGTGGTGACATCGGCAGCCGCCAGGGTCTCGGCGATCTCCCGTTGTTGCAGCGCCGGAAACAGCAGGTCCTGCGTGACCCCGATGATCAGTGCGCTTTCGACCTGCACCCGTCTGGCGGCGTGGCTCAGTGTGTCGCCGAAGCGTGCGAACTCAAATAGATCCATCGCCCGGGACAGCTGCCAGTACGACCATGGATCGAAGCTGCGGGCAAACTTGTCGCCCAAGTGGTCAAGCCAGTGCTCGACCTCGAAATCGGTGCCCGACCCACTGCCCGAAAAGGGCTCGCTCTGCATCCTTCCGAACTTTTTTTCCAGAAGTTCGCCGCCAATGTACGATAGAACGCCGATTTTCCTGGCAATTTTCATCGCATTGGCAACGGCCTCCGATCCTTGGCCGGCGCGCAAGGCGGAGCCGACGATCTCTCGCTGCAGGCTGCGGGTGGCAATTGCCCCAGTCGTGGCCGCCAGCGCGCCGGAGATCGATATCAGGCGTCGCGCTCGTCCTGGAAAGAGCGCCACGTGGGCGAGCGAGGTCATGCCCCCGAGCGATGTGCCGATCACGGCGGCGAGCGTGCCGATTCCGAGGTGATCGACCGCGGCTTGTGAGGCCCGAGCGATGTCCTCAATCCTCAGTTCCGGGAAGGATGTGCCGTAGGGTTGGCCGGTGGCCGGATCGGTGGAGGCCGGTCCGGTCGATCCAAAGCAGCTGCCCAGTGAATTCACGCAAATGACAAAGAACCGACGGGTATCGAGCGCCCGACCCGGCCCGATCATGGCTTCCCACCAGCCGGGCGAGGGGTCCCCGGGGTGTGCGGCGGCGTGTGCGGATGCCGAAAGCCCCGTCAGTATGAGAATGGCGTTGGAGCGATCCGAATCGAGTTCACCGTAGGTTTCGAGGGCTACCTTGGCGCCCACCAGCGCACCGCCTGCCTCGAGCGCGAAGGGGCTTGGCAGCGGGATCACGCGGGCGGTACCGACGGCAGTGGGCGGATGGGCGCTCATGGCCTGCGATTGTCCTGTCATTGGCGGTCAGCGGCTAGCGCGCGCTCAGAACTGATCGTTATGAGGCAAGACCAAACCGGACGATCTGGCGTCATGTCTGGCGCCTACACTTTGGCTCCCTTTCATTGGTTGTCGGCAGGCCGTCCCGTGATCTACAACAACATTCTAGAAACCATCGGCCGTACGCCGATCGTGCGGATCAATCGTCTCGCGCCCACGCATGTGACGCTGTACGCCAAAGTGGAGTTCTTCAATCCCGGCGGCTCGGTGAAGGATCGGCTCGCGCTCGGCATCATCGAAGACGCCGAGCGACGCGGCGTGCTGAAGCCCGGACAGACCATCGTCGAGGCAACCTCGGGCAACACCGGCATAGCGCTCGCCATGGTCGCGGCAGCGAAGGGCTATCCGTTCGTGGCCGTCATGGTCGAAACCTTCTCGATCGAGCGGCGCAAGATCATGCGAGCGCTTGGCGCCAAGGTGATTCTGACGCCGGCCGCCGAGCGCGGCAGCGGGATGGTGCGCAAGGCCAAGGAGCTAGCCGAGAAACATGGTTGGTTCCTCTCGCGGCAGTTCGAGAATGAAGCGAACCCCGCCTACCATCGGCAGACCACGGGGCCCGAGATTCTGTCGGACTTCGCGGGCAAGCGCCTCGACTATTTTGTGTCGGGCTGGGGCACCGGCGGCACGATGACCGGCACCGGGCAAATGCTCAAGCTGGCACGTCCGGACGTCAAGATCGTCACCACCGAGCCCGCCAGCGCCCGCCTGCTGGCCGGCGGCGAGTTCAAACCGCACAAGATCCAGGGCTGGACCCCGGACTTCATTCCTCCGGTACTCGATCGCAAGATTTTCGACGACAACATCGCGGTGACTGACGAGGAATCCATCGCGACCTCGAAGTTGTTGGCACAGAAGGAAGGATTGTTCGTCGGCATCTCTTCGGGGGGCAATGTCGCCGCGGCACTCAAGGTGGCCGAACAGGCACCCGCCGGAAGCGTGATTCTGACGGTGCTCACCGATACGGGTGAGCGTTATCTGTCCACCGCACTCTTCGAGGGCGTGGCCGAAGGCTCTGATCCGGAGCCTTGAGCGCACCACCGGGCGGCGCCCCTCGGCGCTCGCCCGCGCCAAGCCACCGGTGATCAGGTACATTGCCGGTTAGTCGGGCTTGAACGGGCCCTCCAAGCGGGATGACGACGGTGGCCAAGTACGACTGCTCAAAGTGCCCGGGTTATTGCTGCTCCTATGATCGGATCGCGATCAGCGACTTCGATATCAAGCGCCTCGCCAAGCACTTCGGCATCACGGCCGCGGTCGCTCGCAAGCGCTTCACTTATCGTTATCGCAGTGAGGGCGTCGACGAGCAGATCCTGCGTCATCGCAAGGATACGGTCTACAAATCGATTTGCCGGTTCTTCGACCAGGACGCGCGTCGGTGCACCGTGTACGAGGCGAGGCCGAATGTCTGTCGACGATATCCGTCAGGCACCCAGTGCGGTTACTACGACTTTTTGATGTTCGAGCGTGAGCAGCAAGGGGATGATGAGTTCGTGCCCTTCAGCTGAGCGTCGTTCCGCGAAGGCGCTTCAGTCTGCCTGGACAGGTTTTCTCTGGTAGCCGACTCCCTCGAGTCGGCTCAGATAGTGGGCCCATTTGGCGTCGTGATTGGCGCCGAGTTCTCGCAGATACTTCCAAGTGTAGAGGCCGGTGTCATGGCCATCGTCGAACTTGAGGCGCACGGCGTAACGGCCGACCGCTTCCAGATCGGTGATCCGCACATTTTCCTTGGCTATTTGCAGTACGTCCTGCCCTGGGCCATGCCCTTGTACTTCCGCGGACGGCGAATGGGTACGGAGATATTCGAAGCTCATGGCGTAGCGGGTGCCGTCGGGAAAGCTCACTTCCAGCAGCCTCGACTTGCGTCGCAGGCGGAGCTCGGTCGGGGCGTCGTCGATCGTGGGTGAAGGCATGATTCTGTCGTTCTGCTGTTCGAGGATACGAGTGTAACGGAAGACCCGCTGCTCACGCGCCGCGGCGCTTCGCCCGCGGATGCGTCGCGTCGTAGACACGCGCAAGATGCTGGAAATCCAAATGTGTGTAGATTTGGGTGGTCGAGAGGTTGGCGTGCCCCAGTAATTCCTGGACCCCACGCAGGTCATGACTAGATTCCAGCAGATGGCTTGCGAATGAGTGACGGAAAAGGTGCGGGTGCATGCGCACATCGATGCCCTGCCGCCGCGCCCAGAGTTCGACCCGAAGCTGCACCGCGCGCGCACCCAGTCTGCGGCCTCGTCCGCCAACGAACACCGCCTGCTCGTCGTCGTCGACCATATCTCGCCGCACGTCAAGCCAGCGACAGTACGCTTCCTTGGCTGCACGCCCAAGCGGCACGATGCGCTGTTTATTGCCTTTGCCAAGCACTCGCACAGTGGCATCGCTTACATCGACGTCGACGAGATCAAGGCCCACAAGCTCGGATAGTCGCAGGCCACTCGAGTACAGAAGTTCGACGATCGCATGGTCGCGCGCCCAAAGTGGGTCGTCGTCGATGTGCTCGGGAGGTGGTGCATCGAGCAGTCGTGCCATCCGATCGACGTCCACCGACTGAGGTAGGCGGCGCGCGGCCTTCGGTGCCCGTACAGAGATCGCCGGGCTCTGCTGCAGCACGCCTTCGCGCATCAGAAACCGAAAGAAAGTCCTGAGCGCCGACAGTTGTCGTTGAATGGAGCGCGGTGCGAGTCCCGCACGATGCTGTGATGCGGAGAACCGCCTCAGGCAGTCGTCGGTGATCTGCTGTACCGAATCGAGACCTTGCTCATCGCTCCAGTTGAGAAACGCTTCAAGATCGCGGGCATACGAGGATACGGTATAAGGACTCAGACGTCGTTCGCTCTTCAGGCTTTCCAGCCAGTGATCCACTTTCCCGAGTTCGCTATCGGGCCAGCGATGCGGCGCTGGTAGCGCCGTGTCCGATGGATCAGGCGTCCTGTGGTGTGGCGTCATGTAGGGCAGTGGCAATCAATTCGCCGATGCGAGCCAGAAAATCCGTGCTCATCGTCGGGTTGAAGTGATCAACGTCGGGTGAAGCGATCGCCAGCAGCCCCATTGCGCCGTGTGGGCCGAGCGGAACAAGCGCCACGGAACCGATCGCGTTCGGGCTTGCCGGGAACAGAAAATCACGCTGTGAGTCGCGGATACGACCGCAGCGCGGCTTTCCGGAATTGAACAGCAACTCGAAAGATTTGAGATCCGGGTGATCGCTCGGAACGACGCGCAGATAATGGCTCGAGAGCGGCTCGCGACCGGGTAGCGGACGACGGAAAACCATGATGAAGTCCTGGGCCCCAAACTCGTCGCGCAAGCTCGACTCCACAACGCCAAGGCGGGCGGTCAGGTCATGACAGGCGAGTAGTCTCAGGGCAAGGCGATGCATCTTCTCGGCAAGAATGTCGTTGGCATGACCGTTGTCGAGAAGCGTCTTCAGTCGCAGTTCGGTATCGCGAGCTCGATCGCGCAGGATGTCGAGTTGTCGCTCGATCAAACTGACGGTCGCTCCGTCGCCTCGTTGGTGCGAGAGTCTCAGGGTCGCGAGTAGCGACTGGTGCCGATCAAAGAAGTCCGGATGATCCACCAGAAAAGAGGCAACACCGGCTTCCGTGAGTGTTGTCGCGGCGTGCGTCGTGGCATCGGACGTGCTGGGCGGGGGATTCATAGGTCGGTATGTCCTTCAAAAACGGTTGCGGTCGGGCCGCTCAGCCAGATCGGTTCGTCGGGTCCCCGCCATTCAACCCGTAGTCGTCCGCCAGGAACGTCGACGTCGACGGCATCGTCGAGCCAACCACGGCGACGCCCGACGGCGACTGCGGCACAGGCGCCGGTGCCGCAAGCTTGCGTCTCGCCGACGCCGCGTTCGAAGACGCGTAGTCGTATGTGCGAACGGTCGACGACTTCGACAAACTCGACGTTAGTACGCCGTGGAAATCGCGGATGATTTTCCACCTCTGGGCCATAGGTGTCCACCGGCGCGCTGTCGACCGAAGCGACCCTGATCACGGCATGTGGGTTGCCGATCGACACCACGCTGAGTGCAATGTGTCCATGCGCGAGTCGCAGGGTGTATTCGGGGCACTCGTCGGTGGCGTCGAAGGGGATCGCGGTGGGCTCGAAAGCGGGCGTCGCCATCGCAACGGAGACCTGTCCCTGAGTGTCGATGCGCGCGCGCACCAGGCCTGCGGGGCTGTCCATCATGAGTTCGCCGGACACACGCCCCAGGCGGTGGGCGACATAAGCGGCTACACAGCGTGCGCCGTTGCCGCACTGTTCGACTTCCGAGCCATCGGCGTTGAAGATCCGATAGTACACCTCGGTGCCCTCCCGGCGGGGGGGTTCGAGGAGGAGCGCCTGGTCAAAGCCGATGCCGGTATGACGTTGGGCGAGGGCTTTGAGTCGATCAGCCTCGACGACGAGCCCGCGGGGGGTCTCGCAGACAATAAAGTCGTTGCCAAGGCCATGCATTTTGACGAAGTCGAGTCGCATGGGTGAATCATAGCGCGGGTTGAGCTCTCGCCGTATTGACTTGGGGGCCTGGGTGGCCTCGCGGGCCCCTCACGGGTACGATGGCGGCCCGTCTGGCCAGAAGTTCGTCATGCATCCCGTTCCTCGCGTCGGTTTCGTCAGTCTCGGCTGTCCCAAGGCGTTGGTCGACTCCGAGCGCATTCTCACCTCGCTTCGTGCCGAAGGTTATGAGATTTCGCCGAGCTATCAGGAAGCCGACCTTGTCGTCGTCAATACCTGCGGTTTCATCGACGATGCGGTGCATGAGTCGCTGGAGAGCATCGGCGAGGCGCTCGAGGAAAACGGCCGCGTGATTGTGACCGGCTGTTTGGGCGCGCAGCCCGAGCGGATTCTGGAGCGACATCCGAAGGTGCTTGCGATCACCGGGCCACATGCTTACGAGGATGTGCTGAATCGGGTTCACGAGCATCTGCCGAAGCCGGTGGATCCCTTTGTTGATCTGGTTCCTCAGCAGGGGATCAAGCTGACACCTCGTCACTATGCCTACCTGAAGATCTCGGAAGGCTGTGATCATCGTTGCAGTTTCTGCATCATTCCGTCGATGCGTGGTGATCTGGTCAGTCGGCCGATCACGCACGTCCTCAACGAAGGCGTGCGCCTGCTGAATGCGGGTGTACGAGAGTTGCTCGTGATCTCGCAGGACACCAGCGCTTATGGCGCCGATGTTCGATATCGCGCAGAAACCTGGGGGTCACGCGAGATCCGCACGAAGTTCATCGACCTTGCCCGTGAGCTTGGGCAGCTCGCGCGTGATCGGGACGCCTGGGTGCGATTGCACTATGTCTATCCCTACCCGCACGTCGACGAGGTGATTCCGCTGATGGCGGACGGCATCGTGCTGCCCTATCTCGATATACCCTTCCAGCACGGGAGTCCGCGCATCCTTAAACTGATGAAGCGACCGGCGCACGCCGAAAATACCTTGGCGCGCGTCAAGGCCTGGCGTCAGGCCTTGCCGAATCTTGCGATTCGCAGCACTTTCATCGTTGGATTTCCCGGAGAGACCGAGGAAGATTTCGAGTTGCTGCTGGACTGGCTTGAGCAGGCCGAGCTTGATCGTGTCGGGTGCTTCAAGTATTCGCCGGTGGCGGGTGCCGCCGCCAATAGCTTGCCTGACCCCGTGCCCGAGTCGCTCAAGGAGGAGCGTCTGGCGCGCTTCATGACGGTCGCTGCACGTATTAGTGCCCGCAGGCTCGCGCGTCGGATCGGTTCGCGAGAGCGCGTACTCGTCGATAGTCTCGAGGGTAAGGGTCGTGGTCGCGTGGCCATCGCTCGAAGCTTTGCGGATGCTCCGGAAATCGACGGTACCGTCAGGATCAAGGGTGCCGGGGTGGCGGCGCTGGTGCCGGGGTCGTTCTGCGAGGTCGAGATCACCGCGGCCGACACCTACGATCTGACCGCTAAGTGCATCGTTGTCTCCTAGCCTTCATCGGCGGCGAGGCTCGCCCGGATGCCTTCTCGAAGATCGCGGTAGCGGGGTTCAAAGCCTAGCTCGCACGTGATTCGCGTGCTCAACACGCGCCGCGATTCCGAAAGATAGGAGATAAGCCCCGGTGTGAGCCGATCAGGCGCGCTGTCTCTTCCGATCAATGGCGGTGGCGGCAGTTCCGCGAGTTCCGCGAGTGTCAGGAAGTAGTCCGTCATGCTGCTACTGGTGCCGTCGGTCACGTTGTAGATTCGACCTGCCGCCTGCGGTGATCGGTAGACGAGCATGAGTGCGGCGACGAGGTCATCGACGTGAATACGGTTCGAGAGACCCGTCTCCTCGGGGCGGATCAACGGTTCCCTTCGGCGTAATCGATCGAGGGGCAGGCGGCCGGGTCCGTATATCCCGGGGACGCGCAGTATCGTCCAGCCGATGGCGTGGCGCTCGCAGTACTGCCGGATCTGTCGTTCCGCGTCAGCGCGGCGTCTTGCCCGATCGGATTGGGGATGAATGGGCGTGTCCTCGTCCACCGAGGCGCCGCGCTGATCACCGTACACGCCGGTGGTGCTCAGGTACACGATACGGCGCGGCGCCGCGCCGCATTCCGCCAGAAAATGCGCGAGCCATGGATCGACAGTGCCCTCGGCGGGTGGGGGTGCCAGATAGAGGATGCCTTCGACCGCGGAGATATCTGTCGATGGCAGGGACGCGGGATCGCCGAGGTCCCACCAGGCCGAGTCGATGCCGATAGCTCGCAATCGCGCGGCGCTATCGGCCGAGCGGGTCATGCCGATTGCCCCCTTGCTTCCGTGAACGCCTAAAAATCGTGTACCGACGTAGCCGCAACCGACGATCAGTAGCGAAGCTGGAGTGCCCATGGCAGACATTCTAGGCCTTTCGATGCACACTCGCGCTCATGGAGCTTCTGATTCTTCCGCAGCAGATCAGGGTGACCCTGGACGCCGGCCGATCGCTACTGGAAGCGGCGCTGAAGGCGCGGGTTCATCTGCCTCACAGCTGTCGAGGCGGCAGTTGCGGTGCCTGCCGCGCCCACCTCGTGTCCGGTGATGTGCATTATCCGCAGGGTCGTACGCTGGGTCTTGACCACGCCGAGAGCGCTGCAGGCGAGATCTTGATGTGTCAGGCCGTGGCGCTCACGGATGTGACGGTCGAGATCCTGACGATTCGCCCGACCGATGAGGCGGAGGTCAAATCCTTGCCCTGTCGAGTGCAGCGGCTGGAGCGTCTTTCCCCGGATGTGATGGCGGTGTTTCTCCGGTTGCCGGCTGTCGAGTCATTCGTTTTTCGCGCCGGCCAGTATGTCGACGTGCTATTGCCGGGTCACCGACGACGTAGTTTTTCCATTGCCTCGCCCCAGGAGGAGACGGCATTGCTGGAGTTGCACGTGCGTCGTGTCGAAGGCGGCGTCTTCACCACGCGCGTCTTCGAGGAATTCAAGGTCGGGACGTTGCTGCACATCGAAGGCCCGCTTGGGCGTTTCGTGTACGCAGGCGGCCGTGAGGGGCCGTTGCTGCTGGTAGCGGGCGGAACGGGTTTCGCCCCCCTCAAGTCGATGATGTCGATGCTCTTGAAGCAAGGCATCACACGTCCGATCCGGCTGTACTGGGGTGTTCGCACAGCGGCGGATCTGTATCAGCGTGAGTGGGTCGAGGCGCAGGTGAGGCAATGTCCGGCGCTCTCGTTCGTGCCAGTGTTCTCCGGCTCGATGGATCGGACGAGTGGTTGCCGTACCGGACTCGTGCATGAGGCGCTGATCGCCGACTATCCAGATCTGTCTGCGGTCGAGGTATACGCCGCGGGTCCACCGGAGATGATCGCGGCGTTGGCGTCCGCCGTGTCAGCGCACGGCTGCCCGCGCGAGCATTTTCACGCCGACGCCTTCGAGTATGCGGTCGACTCGCGCGGAGTTTATTGATCAGCCACGTCGACGGCTCGCCGGGGCGTGCGCCCCCAGGCTTGTAATGCCTCGATCAGGCCCTGATCGTCAGGTCGAGCCGCAACCAGCAGAGGTCCGGTTGCGCCGAGTTCGCGTGCGATCTCGCCAATGCGGGCGCTGCCCACCAATAAGGGCGTTACCCTGAGCAGTTCCCGCCCCCGTGGCGAGAGCGTCGTATCCAGACATTTGATGATTTCACCACTGGTCGCTGTGACTACCTGGATGGCGCCGTCGGCCCATTGTTCCTCGATCCTGGACAAGACGGCTGGTGCGTGGTGTGTGCAGCGGCGCTCGTAGACTTCGGCGTACTGGACCGTCGCGCCACGTGCGCGGAGCGTGTCGGCCAATAGTCCGCGACCATCGTCACCGCGGACAATTAGGATTCGTTTGCCTGAGAGTTCTTGCAAGGCGGGCGCCGTGAGCAACTGCTCGCTGTCAAAGCCCTGCGCCGGAGTGAAGTCCACCTGAAAGCCCGCATGAGTGAGCGCACGCGTGGTCGCTGGGCCAATGGCGATCAGTCCCCGTGGTGGCGTGGTGTTCAACAGATGGCCGCCAAAGCGCACGGCATTGACGCTGACGAAGATGATCCAGTCGAACGTATCGATCGGGTCGAATGCTGCTCCGAGCGCATTTGGCGAAACGCGCGGCACGACTTCGATGGCCGGGAGGGGATGAACATCGGCACCGAGCTCACGGAGCCTGGCATAGAGGCTTGCCGCCTGTAGCGCCGGCCGCGTCACGAGCACTCCGAGGCCATCGAGCCTGGTCATGGTTCAGTGGGCCTCGGCACGTAATTCCGCAAGTAGCGTGGCAGCACCGGCCTCAAGCAGGCGGTCTGCGAGCGTGCGACCTAGAGTGGTGGCCTCCTCGCGTTTGCCAGAGATGTGATCTCGATACACGCGCCGGCCGTCCGGACTGCCCACGAGCCCCTCGAGTCGCAAGGCCCCATCGACGAGCGAGGCGAAGCCCGCGATGGGCGAGGTGCAACTGCCCTCGAGGCGCGCTGCCAGTGCCCGTTCCGCCTTGAGGCAGTCGAGTGTGGCTTCGTCGTTGAGTGGCTCAAGGTAGGCGCGTAGGGCTGGCTCGTCGCGACACTCGATACCCACGATTCCCTGACCGACCGCGGGAAGCGACAGGTTGATGTCCAACGCTTCGGTGATTCTTTTACCCCAGCCGAGACGTTCTAGACCGGCCGCCGCGAGAACAATGGCATCGTACTCACCCTCGTCCAGTTTCCTGAGTCGAGTGTCGACGTTTCCGCGCAGCGGAAAAATCTGCAGGTCCGGCCGGGTCGAGCGCAGGATGCTCTGGCGACGCTGGCTCGATGTGCCGAGGCGGGCACCTTGCGGAAGATCGGCGAAGCGAGGGTATCGCTGCGAGATGAACGCATCTCGTGGATCGGCTCGTGGCAGTACCGCGCCGATGATGAAAGACGGCGGCAGTTCGGCCGGCACATCCTTCATGGAGTGTACGGCGATGTCCGCCTTGCCCTCGAGCATCGCGATCTCGAGTTCCTTGATGAACAGACCCTTGCCGCCCACTTCCGATAGTGGTCGATCCTGGATACGGTCGCCACTGGTCACGATCTCCAGGAGCGACACCTCAAGTCCGGGATGCCGGCTGCGCAACAGGTCCGCGACATGGTTGGACTGCCAGAGTGCGAGCGCACTTCGACGGGTGGCGATCTTTAAATGAGCCATCGTGCGATTCTGCCATGAACGAAAGGGGGGGCTAAGCGAACGATAGGCCGCTCAGCTCGTTTTGGCGCCAACGGAAAACAGCGCGTCCTTCAGGCGGAAGATCGTGGAGATGTCCTCGTCACCATGACCTGTCTGCATCAGCGTCTGGTAATGCATGCGCGTCATTTCAACCACCGGGAGTGTCACGCCGTGACGCGCGGCCATGTCGTGACAAATCCCGAGATCCTTGTCGTGCAGGCGCACCCTGAAACCCGCGGGGAAGTTTTCCCGCGCCATGAAGGGTGCGCGGTTGACGAAGTACCACGAGGATCCGGCGCCTTTGCCCAGCGTGTCGATAACTTTGTCGAGCGGCAGTCCCTCGGCCTTCGCGAAAGCCATCGCTTCGGAGACGGCCTGAATCACCCCGGCACATAGAATCTGGTTGGTGGCCTTGGTGGATTGTCCGTAACCGGTGGGGCCCATGTGAGTGACGGTTCGTCCCATGGCAGCCAAGACCGGGCGTGCTGCCTCGAAGGCTTCCTCGGTACCGCCGCACATGATGGCGAGCGTGCCATCGCGCGCCCCTTCGACACCACCGCTGACGGGCGCATCCAGAAACCGCGTACCGTGGGCGGCCAAGCGGGTGGCAGCCTCACGAGCGGTCGCTGCAGACACGGTCGAGCAGTCCACCACGGTGAGGCCGGGATGCGCGCCGGGGAGAATGGCGTCGACCATGGCGAGCACGTCGGCGTCGGCAGACACGCACAACACCAGCACATCGACCGAGGCTGCAAGCGTCGCGGGGTCTATTGCCACCACGCAGCCCGTTTCTTCAGACAGACTCGACGCCTTGTCGGTACTGCGGTTCCACACGCCCGTCAGCAGGCCCGCCTTCTTGAGATTGCGAGCCATCGAGAGGCCCATGGCGCCAAGACCAATGAATCCAGTGTTCACGCGTCGTTACTCAACAGGGGCTAGAGGGCCCGGGAGCGCTAGTGAAACGCGTTTCCCACGACATGGGAAGTCCCTTGAGCGGCAGGGACGCTAGTTTGACGGATTGCAGTACGTGTTGACGTCGCGTCTCGCTTCCAGGCGCTCGTTTTCCAGCTCGGTGTCGTTGAGATAGATCCGCTGGTTGTCGGGTCCGTTTCGATAGATTCGTCGTGAGCGTATGTCGTTCTGATAGCGCTCTTGGGCGGCCTTGCACTGTTCATCATTGACTTTATGGATGTCGTCCGCCACGGCGCCCTTGAGTCCATTGAGGTCCGCGGGCGGGGTGTTCGGACTCGCCTCCTGCGCGGGCGCAGCCGGCCTCGGACGCGGACCGGCGGGTGCCATGCCGCGCTGTTCCAGCGCCACGACTTTGGCATCCGACGGTGGTGGCTTGTCGGAGTAGTGCACATGACCCTGTGGATCGGTCCATTTGTAGACCGATCCGGCCGACTGTTGCGCCGTGCTTGGTGCAACGACCAGGCTTGAGAGCATGAGTACACTGAGGAGGCCGGCAACCGAGGTGAGGGTGCGGTTCATGAGGCAAATACCTGAGCGCAAGTCCGGATGACCTCCGGATGGTCTCAGGTTCCGGCCCCTTTACCCTTGAACTGCGTCACATCACGGGGGCATGAAGTTTCTTGGCGGCCTTCGTCGGGGTGGCGTTTCGGCTTCCCGTGGCCTGTCGAGCGAACTCGCTGTCCTCGAGCGGCCCGAGCTCCCGAAGCCGTGCTCCGAGTTCGGTAGGATTCAACCAGCACAGATCTCGTGGGACAGCGGCAACCAGTCTTGCGTGCGAGGAGGGGGTCAGTCCGTGCTCGATCCTTGCCAGTAGCCGGTCAGCGGCGACCAGTACCAGGCCGTGGCCGTCGGCATGATCGTCAACGTGTTTTGCGATCTGTGTGGCAAAGCGTTCAATGGCGTGCTGCTTCGCGGTTTCTCGGGGATCAAAAGACTGCGTATGCCCGATCCCTCGGTCAACGATGCGGCCGGGTCGGCTCGACACCAACTCGCGCTCGTGTTTGCGTGCGCTCGGATTGCTGAGTGAATCCAAGAGCTTCGGCGCCCCCTGGTCCGGTTGATAGCTGTAAAAGCGGGCAGTAGCTGCATCGGCGACGACGAGTTGATAGGTTTTCATCGAAGGCTCCATGAGCAGTGGGGCGAAGAAGGTGTGATGGCCTATCTAGCGTAGGCCGTGCGGTGCGCTGACGCTGTCCGTACTAGCCACGCGCTCGTCGTGGAAAGTCGCAATCTAGCCTGTCGGGCTCGTCAGGATTCGAGTGCCGAGACGTTATGGAGGAGTTCCGGCAGTGTTCTGGATCCGGTCTTGTCCATGATCTGTCGTCGATGGGCCTCCACCGTCCGCTTGGTAATCCCCAGCTTTCTGGCGACTTCGTCGTAGTTGAGTCCACTGACCAGCGCCTTCAGCACCTCATGCTCGCGTGGCGTCAGTGTGTCGAGTCGCTTGAGCGTGGCATGACGGTTGGATTGTTGATGCGCTCGCCGGCTGGATGCACGAAGCGCACGGTTGACGAGATCCAGAAGCTCCTGTTCCCTGACGGGTTTCAGGAGATACCCCTCGGCCCCGCCCTGAATGGCGGCTACGGCGAGTGGGACAAGCCGTGATGAGGTGACGAAGACGACACCGAGTGGTGATCGCGTCCGCTGGAGCGTGGTATGCAGTTGGTCACCGCTTTCGCCGGGCAGTTGCTGCTCGAGCATCAGGCAGCCGGGTTCGGTGGTGTCCACGGTGTTAAGAAAGCTTTCGGCGGAGTCGAATTCATTCGCCTGCAGTCCCAGCGAGCGGAGCAGTGTGGCGAGTGCGCCGCGGGTTTTGGTGTCGGCATCCACCAGATGAACCGTCGGCGGGTTGGAGGCGGTCGTCGAGAGCGTCTTGTGCAGGGATGATGAGGGCTGAGGCACCAGCGTCTCCGACATGACGAAGTGGGGGGTCAGCCTGAGCGGTGGACGCAAGGAAGTCATCCGCACAAATGCGGAGAAGGGCCTTCATTAAAAAAGCGGGCCGAAGCCCGCTCAGAGGGGGTTACACATCGGACCCGAGGCTCACGGCCTCGGGCCCCAGTTCAGATCGCATCCGGGCCGATTTCGCCCGTACGAATGCGAACGGCTTGCGGCAGGTCAAAGACGAAGATCTTGCCATCGCCAATCTTTCCGGTGCGAGCGACGTTACTGATGGCTTCAACGACCTGCTCGCAGATGGAGTCATCGACGGCCAGTTCCACCTTGCTTTTGGGCACGAAGTCGACGCGGTATTCGGCGCCCCGATAGATCTCGGTATGCCCGCGCTGGCGACCGAAACCCTGAACTTCGCTCACCGTCACGCCCTGCACGCCGATATCGGCGACCGCCTGCCTGACCTCATCGAGCTTGTAGGGCTTCACGATGGCGACTATCCACTTCATGACTGAGCGATCCGCTTTCTTGGCCGCGGTATGGCGACCTGCCTGACTCACTGTCTGCAGAATTCGTGCCATTTTATTTAATTATTAAAAATCAGTTACTTAAGATAGTGGGGCGGCTTTTTATCGTTCCGGACGCACTATTTGAGGGCGTTTATCGCCACCTGTGCTTGAATGTCTTGACCAACACTTGCGCTGGTGAGGGCCGCCCCCATGTTGGGAGGGCAGGCGTTGCGTGGCTCAGGAGACTTTGAATGACTAAAGCGTTCGACCCCCGGTTCCTCGAGGATATGGCGAAACGCCTGTCGGCGGCCGTGCCGCCGCAGCTTGCTGCTCTGACGAGCGATCTCGAAGCGAACTTCAAAAGCGTATTGCAGGCAGGCCTCGCCAAGCTGGATCTGGTGACCCGCCAGGAATTTGACGTTCAGGCCGGTGTGCTGGCGCGTACTCGAGAAACGCTGGTGAAGCTCGAAGAGCGTCTCAAGACCTTGGAAGAGACGCCCTCGAAGAGACCGCCTGAGTAAACCCAAAAGAAAGTAAACCCAAAAAAAACGCCCGACGAAGCGGGCGTTTTGTCCGGCATTCGGCAGCCCTTACTGGGCGAGCTTCACGACGTAGTCCACGGTTTCCTTGATCAGATCGTCAGGCAGGTCGGCTCGGCCGCCCTTCGCGGGCATGACACCGTTTTTGCCCTGAAAACCCTTGATGGCGTGCTCATAGAGCGTTGGTTTGCCCTGTGCGATGCGCGCCGCCCAAGCCGCATGATCGCCCGCCTTCGGCGCGCCGCCGATGCCGGCGCCGTGACAGGTGCTGCAGACGGTCTTGAAGGTTTCTTCGGCATTCTTCGGTACCGGGAGGGCGCTCGCGCTGGCGGTGCTGTCGTCACTGGCACTGGTCATCTGCAGGGCGCTGTTGTCTTGACCGGCGATCGCAACGCGTCCCACAGGCGAGGTCCGCTCGGCCACTTGTGCGATGATTTCGGCATCGCTTTGCTTTTTGGCTTCCTCGAAGGGATTGCCAATGCTACGTGCGAGCGCCAGAAGCACGATGGCGAGGGCCACCAGACCGCCAATGACTACGCTGAAGGTATTGAAAAAGTGGTCGTCCTGCTTGCTCACGCGTATTTCCTGGATCAGTGAACTAGACCCACATTATACCGATTGGGCGGAGCGACCAGAAGCCCGGTGTTGGACGGTGCCGACGCAGGGCGCTAGACTGCCGCGCTCGGAACGCGCCCGTAGCTCAGCTGGATAGAGTGACGGTCTCCGAAGCCGTAGGTCGTGGGTTCGAATCCCGCCGGGCGCGCCATCTTCTCGTGGGTCTGGTCCACTCGCGTCTGGCGCGGGTTCCCGAGTGCGCTCGCGCGCGTGTGCGGCGAGTCTCGGCGGCGGCTGGGGCAGTCTGCGCCCGTGGTTCGGTTGCCACGCCCGGGTAGATGTAATCTGCCACACTAATTGAATGAAGGTTCCCGCCGGACTCGCCCCGTTGATTGACGACGGCATCATCGATGAGGTGGTGCGTTCGCTGAAGAGCGGCAAGGAAGCGACGGTCTATCTTGTTCGTGCGGGCGGTGCGCTCTGTTGCGCCAAAGTGTATCGCGACATGGGGCAACGAAGCTTCCAGAAGCGCAGTCGTTACCAGGAAGGCCGCAAGGTGCGCGGCAGTCGGGAACGGCGCGCGATGGAGAAGAGTACTCGTTACGGCCGCAAGGAGCAGGAGGAGCACTGGAAAAACGCCGAAGTCGACGCGCTCTTCCAGTTTTCGTCTTTGGGCTTGAGGGTGCCGAAGCCTCATGGCTATTTCTATGACGTGCTGCTGATGGCGCTTGTGACGGATGCTGACGGTGATCCTGCGCCGCGGCTCGGGGATGTGACGCTCTCGGCTGAGCTTGCCCGTGAATACCATGAGATCCTGATTCGTCAGATCGCGGGGATGTTGAGTGTCGGCCTGATCCACGGCGACCTGTCCGAATTCAACGTGCTGGTCTCGCCGGATGGACCCGTGATCATCGATTTCCCCCAAGTGGTCAATGCCGCGGGGAACAACGCAGCCTTTGAAATGCTGGAGCGAGATGCGAACAACATTCGCGGCACGCTGGGCCGCTTCGCTCCCGAGTTACTCGAGACCCGCTATGCCGCCGAGATGTGGGCTCTCTTCAAGGAGGGCGAGCTTCGTGTGGACACGCCACTCACCGGTCGTTTCTCACACGCTGTCAAAGCCGCCGACATTGCTGCCGTCATGAGTTCCATCGAGGATGCGCGTGCCGAGGCGTTGAAGAAGGCTGAGATGCTTCGGCGCGGTGGTTGAATCCCCGGTTCGTTCATCGCTGTGATGCGAATGCCTTTTCGAGCGCACTAAAGAATACGGCTTGTTCGTCATAAAGAGCGTCGGGCTTCTCGGCTTGCTCCCAGGCCGACCACTGCACCATCACCAGATCCTCGGTGCGATCGATGGCGAGATTCTGGCCGTAGATGCCTTGTGCCCAGAAAACACGATGAGTGCTTGCCACCATCGTAGGTGTCGGGTGCAGCGCAGGATCTATGCCGAGATGCCACCACTGATAACCAAATTGCCCTGCCGGCGTTGCTGGCGTAACTGAGCCTTCCGCCTGCGTCCAGGTGGTCGCAGCCTCCAGCCAGTCGGTCGGAAGCAACGGAGTGCCGTCTGACAGGGTACCGCCGTGGGCCACAAAAAGTGCAAAACGGCCCCAGTCACGAAGCGTGGCGTTGAAGCCGTGCCCGCCCATCTCTACCTCGCCGGGCACTAGGGCCTGCCAGACGCCATCATGTTCCATCGGAAGTCTGCGCCATAGGCGAGTTTCCAGATAGCGCGCGAGTGGCATGCCGGTTGCGCGCTCCAGTGCACGACCCACCAGCCAGGCACCGCCCGTGTTGTAGGCCCAGTGTTGTCCGGGCTGGCGATTGGCGACGCGCCCCAACGACGTGACCAGGTGCATCACACAGTCGTACGCGTTGGGGCCGGCCTCGCATTGGGTCAGGTGCGAAAAGTCCGAGTCGGGATCTGCGTAGTTCTCGTTCCAGGCGATCCCCGACGTATGTTGCAGCGCCTGTCGAAGCGATACGCCGTCCCAAGCCGAGTCCTTGAGCTCGGGGAGGTAGCGGGTGAGAGGCGTCTCGAGGGAATCAACGAAGCCTTCCTTGACCGCCATGCCCATCAAGGTCGACACGACGGATTTCGCCACCGATCGAGAGGTCCACAGGGTTCGGTCGGTGTTGCCTTGACCGTAGTATTCGTAGGCGATCTGCCCGTTTTTCAAAATCAGTAGTCCGGTCACGCGCTGGCGATGCAGGTAATCGGTGAGATCGAGGCGAGCGCCGCCGAAGGGGTAGTGGACGACGGGCATCGGCGCGAGCCGCTTGGGTAGCGGATACGGCAGGCCTCCTCCGGCATGAAAGACATCACCCGGATAGAGTCGGTAGGTGTTTCGAAACCCGACGACTCGAGTCGCGGGATCCCAAATCAACATGTCCTTGGGGTCGGGAAGTTGCGCGTCCAGGGGCTCGGGGCAGGCGCTGTCATCGAGCGGCGCGCAGCGTGCTGGCAGTGCTTCGACAGTCGTTGTTGCGAATGCCGAAGGCATTCCTACGATCGCCGACAGCACGATGGTGATGAGGGTCATGGCGATCACGGCGGCGCCATGTCGCGCTGGCAGGACGGCGTTCATTGGGTGCTCCCAGTCCACACGGTTGCGGCCTCGATCCCCCACTTTACAGCGCGGGCTTCCTGATTGGGTATCGGCCAAAAAAAACGCCCGCTCAAGGCGGGCGTTCTCGCTGTCGGTGTGCTGATTTCAGCGTTTTCTTTCTGAAGTCGCGAGATCGTTCACCAGATTGAGGAGCTGGCTTTCGCCACCGGCAGCCGCCACATCCGTGGTGTACTTGCCGTTCACGACCATCATCGGCACGCCGGTGACTTTGTACCGGTGCGTCAGCTGATCGGCGCGCTGCAGTTTGCTCTCCACAGAAAACGAGTGGTAGGTTCGGTCGAATTCTGCATCCGACACGCCATTGGCCTTGAGGAAGGCGCGCTGCAGGCGTTCGGTCTCCACCGGATCCTGAGCGGCCAGGAAATTACCGTTCTGGTGGATTTCCCTGAAGATCAGGGAGTGCAGTTGCTCCAGTTTGCCGAGCGATTCCACGGTGTAGAACAAGCGGGCATGGGCTTTGTGGACATCGCCCCACATCACCGGGACACGCTGGAACATCACATAGGCTGGCTGGCCCTTCTGGCGCCAACTTTCGATGAACGGATCGAGGTGATAGCAGTGTCCGCAGCCGTACCAGAAAACCTCGACCGCCTCGACCTTGTCTGGCGGGGCGCCGGTGGGTTGGGCCGGCGACAAGCTGTTGTAGTTCTTGCCTTCGATCCATTTCGAGGGAATCGGCGCGGCCACGGCAGGCGTGTTCGCGGCGACCGCGCTGGCAAGTGGTGAAAATCCGCTGGTGACCTCAGCGGATTCATCGCTTTCCTCGGTCATGCCGGTGGCGCGTTCGACACCTTGGCTGCGCGCGACTTCCGGACGCACTGCGATGGCGTTGGCATTGGTCCGGTTGCTGACAGGCGTGGTGGTGTGGCGATCACAGGCCACCAGCGCCAGGCAACCGATCAGGGACACGATCAGCGGTAGCGCTCGCGTGGTCATCCGGGATTGCATGCGGGTTCCTCCGTCTCAAACCGTCGCGGCACAGGCCACGACGGCCAGGTACATCGGTGCCAGTGCTCCGATGTCACCTGATCCTTCAAAAAGATATCAGCGCAGACCCTGTACGTAGGCCGCCAGCGCCTTGATCTCGTCGCTGCTCAGTCGATGCGCGATCGTCGACATGATTTCGGCGTTGGCATCTACTGCCGGCTGTCCCGCGACCGTCGTGTAACGTGCCTTGGCCGCATAGTTCGTGAGTTGCGCGACCACATAAGGTGCGTTTTGGCCGCGGATCTGCGGCCAGCGGGCCGGTCCGTTGCCACGCCCATTCGGGCCATGACAACCGGTGCAGGCGGGGATGCCGCGCGATGCGTCGCCGCCGCGGTACAGTTTCTGGCCGGCTTGCGCCAGCGTCGCGTCGGCTTCGAGGCCGGTCGGTGACTGCTTCTCGAAGTAGGCCGCGAGATCGGCCATGTCTTGGGCACTGAGTGCCGCCGCCATCGGATTCATCGCCGGCGCCACGCGAACCCCCGACTTCAGGTATCCGAGTTGGGACGTGATGTACTCGTGATGCTGTCCCGCGAGGTTTGGCCATTCGGGGCTCAAGGACATGCCGTTGGCGCCGTGGCAGGCGGCGCAAACCACCGCTTTGGCCGCACCCGCCTGTGCGTCGCCCGTGAGCGGCGCCGCTGCAAGGCTGGCGGCTGTCCCCAGGCACAGTCCGATTATCGATCCCGCGAGCGTAGTCGTCCAAAAGCGATTCATCATGATCTAAGCAGCTCCGTAGGCATTCCGCGGGGCCTGATAGACTAAGCCCCCCACGGCTGGAATTCTACACGATGTCGGCTTTCCCCCACGCGCGCTACCTGAAGGGTGCGCATGAGCCGAGCCAGTTCGTACCGGACACCGGGGCGGAAGTCGCCTTTGCTGGCCGATCGAACAGCGGAAAATCCAGCGCGATCAATGCGATTACGCAGCGGCATGGATTGGCCAAGACTTCTAAAACGCCTGGCCAGACCCAGCTGATCAACTTCTTCGAGCTCGAGCCCGGCCGGCGCCTTGCGGATCTGCCGGGCTACGGCTTCGCCAAGGTGCCGCGCCCCCTGCAGGATCATTGGAAGCGCCTGTTGGAGACTTATTTCCGGTCCCGTGACTCGCTGAAAGCCCTCTTTCTGGTGATGGACGCTAGGCGCCCGCTGGGAGAGCAGGATTGGCAGATGATCGAGTATTCCCATGTTTGCGGCCGAGCCGTGCACCTGTTGCTGACGAAGGCGGACAAACTGTCGCGTAGTGAAGGGGCGAGCACGCTGGCGAGGGTGCGTCGGGAGGTCGAGGGTCGGGCGAGCGCGCAGTTGTTCTCAACGCCTGCCAAGACGGGAGTCGACGAAGCGCGCCGCTCATTGAAGCGCTATTTGAGCGCAAAAGAACCCGGTGACGGTGAACCGCCACCGGGTCAGACCAACCTGATCTCGGAAGATCCAGATCAGTGACCCACTGAGGGAGTGCAGCGGGGTACGCCTCGCGGCCTACCTGGGTTGAGACTGCCGCGCGGCCCTAAAGTTCCTGACGGAACGGAGGCCCGAGCTGGCCGGTGGCGGCCAAGGGGGTCAGTGTGCCTCGTCCCAGTTGGCGCCAACGCCGATGTCCACCTCGAGTGGTACCGCAAGGTTTGCCGCGGCGCACATCAGTGTCCGGATGGCTTTCTGGACATCGTCCACGGCGGCCGCGTCGACTTCCATCACCAGTTCGTCGTGAACCTGCATCACGAGACTGGCTGGTGCGTGTTCGGTCTCGATCCAGTGATCGACGCTGATCATCGCGCGCTTGATGATGTCGGCCGCGGTCCCTTGCATCGGCGCATTGATCGCCGCCCGCTCAGCGTACTGTTGTTGCTGTTTGTTGCGCGAGCGGATTTCGGGCAAATAGAGACGTCGACCGTCGACGGTCTCCACAAAGCCCTGTTCGCGCGCGCGGGCACGGGTCGCGTCCATGTAGCGACGTACGCCCGGATAGCGCTCGAAATAGCGGTCGATGTAGCGTTGAGCATCCTGCCGACTGACGTCGAGTCGGGCGGCGAGGCCGAACGCCGACATGCCGTACATCAGGCCGAAATTGATCGCCTTCGCGGCCCGTCGTTGATCGTCCGAGACGTCATCCAGTGCGATCGAGAACATCTCGGCTGCAGTCGCCTGATGCACGTCCTTGCCCTGGGCGAAAGCTTGCATCAGTCCTGCATCGGCGGACAGGTGCGCCATGATCCGAAGCTCGATCTGCGAGTAGTCAGCCGCCATGATCCGTCGCCCCGACGGAGCCACGAAAGCCTGGCGAATGCGACGGCCCTCTGGTGTCCGTATCGGAATGTTCTGCAGATTGGGTGCGGACGAGGACAACCGGCCGGTCGCGGTGATTGCCTGATGATAGGACGTATGGATGCGGCCGGTCCTTGGATGGACCTGTTGCGCGAGCGCTTCCGTGTAGGTGCTGCGCAGCTTCGCAAGGCCACGGTATTCGAGGATGAGCTTCGGCAGGGCGTGGTCGACCGCAAGCTCCTCGAGCACGTCTTCGGCTGTCGAGGGTTGGCCTTTGGGTGTGCGACGGACCACCGGGATGCCTAGTCGTTCGAACAGAATCTGCTGAAGTTGTTTCGGTGACTCGAGGTTGAATTCGCCCCCGGCCGAAACGTGCGCCGCCTTTTCGAGCTCTGCAAGTCTCGTGGCAAATTCCCGACCCAATGCGCGCAGAAACTCCGGATCCACGAGGACGCCGCGTCGCTCCATGCGCTGTAGAACAGGCTGCAAGGGCTGTTCCAGAGTCTCGTAGAGGCTCGCGAGGCGTGGTGTCGCGGCGAGGCGCTCGTGTAGCAGCACATGCAGCCGCATGGTCACGTCGGCATCTTCAGCGGCGTAGTGGGCTCCTGTCTCGACCGGGACCTGATTGAACGTCAGTTGCTTTGCTCCCCTGCCGGCCACCTGCTCGAAGCTCACCGGATGGAGTCCGAGGTAGTAGGCTGCCATCGAATCCATGTCGTGGCGTGTCGCAACACTGTTGAGTACGTACGACTCGAGCATGGTGTCGTACCGGGCGCCGCGCAACGTGATGCCGTGGTTGGCGAGGATGTGGGCGTCGAACTTGGCATGCTGCAGCAGCTTTGGCTGGTCGGGATTCTCCAGTAAGGGCTTCAGCCGCCCGAGCACGAGCTCCCGTGACAGTTGCATGGGTGCACCGGGGTAGTCGTGCGCGAGCGGGACGTAGGCTGACGTGCCGTACTCGATGCAAAACGAGACGCCGACGATTTCGGCGCTCAGGTAGTCGAGACCCGTCGTTTCGGTGTCGAAGGCGAATAGCGCCGCACCCTCGAGCGCCTGAATCCAGGTCTCCAGTGCGGCCAGGGTGGTGATCGTTTCGTAGTGGCGGGGTCGAGTGGCGATTTCTGCGGCACGTGCATCTAGGGTCGCTGGGCTGTCGGCAGGCTGCGCCGTAGCTGCTTCCGTTGAAGCAGGTATCGAACTCGATGGAGTGCCTGCGGCCTCGCCCTGGGGTGCCTCTACGCCGAGCTCACGCAGCAGTGTCTTAAATTCCAGACGTCGATAGATCGCTGCAAGGCGCGTGGTGTCGGGTGGGCGACGGGCGAGCGCCGGGATCGATGTCGGCAGCGTGAGGTCGCAGCGGATCTGCGCTAGTTTTCTCGACAACTCCAGCGTATCGAGGTGCGCGCGCAGGCTTTCGCCGACCTTGCCCTCGATGGTGTCGGCCGCGGCGATCAGAGCATCCAGCGTGCGGTAGTGGGCCAGCCACTTGGCGGCGGTCTTGGGACCCACTTTGGGGACACCGGGAATATTGTCCGAGCTGTCGCCAATGAGCGCGAGATAATCGACGATCTGTTCTGGTTCAACGTCGAATTTGATCTTGACGCCGGCGCGGTCGAGGGTGGTCGCCGACATGGTGTTGATGAGCGTGACATTGGTGTCGACCAGTTGTGCCATGTCCTTGTCGCCCGTCGAGATGACGACGCGCAGCCCTTCGCGAGTGGCGGTATGCGTCAGCGTGCCGATGACGTCGTCCGCTTCGACTCCCGAAATACGCAGCAACGGCAGTCCCATGGCTTCCACTGTGTCGAGCAGAGGCTCGATCTGGGCCCGCAGGTCATCTGGCATCGGCGGACGGTGGGCTTTGTACGCTTCGAACAGGTCGTCCCGAAATGTCCGTCCAGGCGCATCAAAGACGACGGCGATGTGCGTCGGATTTTCCTCGCGCAGGAATTTCTGCAGCATGGTGATGACGCCGAACACCGCGTTGGTGGGTTCACCCTTGGAATTGGTGAATGGCGGTAGCGCGTGAAAGGCTCGATACAGGTACGAGGAGCCGTCGATCAAATACAGCGTGGACTCGTGGCTCACGACGTCACCGTGGGAGCGCGGTGGTCGAGTCGGTTGCGGGTGTCGGCGGTGCGGCGGGCGCGGTCGGCGAGGTGGGTGGTCTACGGTCGGGACGAACGAGCGGCCCTTTTTGTCCGCAGGCGGCGATCGCCAGACTGGTGATGAGTATCGCTAAAGGTCGATAGGAGCGCATGTCTTCGCCTCGGCAGCCGGAAACCAGTATAGCGGCGTACGCTTTAGCGTTTATCCAAAATAGCCATCGTCAGTCGTGACACGCAAGTGAGGCGTTGTTGCTCGTCCGTGATGTCGATTTGCCAGACATGCTGGCGTCGCCCGACACGCAACGGGCGTGCCGTGCCTGTCACGTGACCTGCTTGCACCGCTCGCAAATGACTGGCGTTGATTTCAGTGCCCACCAGCTCATAGCGGCTCCGGTCGATACATAGATACGCGCCGATGCTGCCTATCGATTCGGCCAGCGCCACGGAAGCTCCGCCATGCAGGAGACCGGCGGGCTGTCGGGTGCGAGGATCGACCGGCATCGTGGCGGCGATCCAGTCCTCACCGATGGTCGTGATCCGGATGCCGAGATGCTCCATCAGGCCCGTGCCGAGCATCTGTTGAACGGCCTCAGGGGTGGTGTGCGTCAACCAGATGCTCATAGGTGCGTCTACCGATAGTGTGGGGGATCTGAAGGCCGACCGCGGCCAGTCTTCGATTCAGGGTACGCTTTATTATAGGCGGCCCGTAGGCTGTCTTCCGGATCTCTACTTGTCATGAGGGTTGCAGGAGTGATTTTCCCATGAGAGACGCTTGTCAGTCCCGTGCTCAGGATTTTCTCCTGGCCCGCTTGATTGGCGCGCCCAGCGCTCCTGCATGTCGCTGAAGCGCTCGCCGGGAAACCCGACCGTGCCTTCGGCCGCGGAGATTGATGCCGCCTATGGGCTTGAGCCTGTGATCGAAGTCGGTCAGGCCGGCGATCTCGGGGTGTTCGCGACCGTCGACTGCCCGTACTGCGGCGAATCCTTTGGTACTCCGGTGGATGTCTCGCAGGGGGCATTCAGCTACATCGAGGACTGTCAGGTGTGTTGTCAGCCCATCGAGCTTGGCGGCTACTTTGACGATGACCTGCGACTGCAGGCTTTCGAGGCGCGGCGTCTGGACTGACCGCGTCGCTTGCGGGCATCGGCCTCGGTTAGACTGCCCTTTGCTTTGACGGGGGGCATCATGACATCACGGATCTCGATATCAGCGGCTCGCATTGGGTCGGTACTCCTTGGCGGTGGGGCGGCGCTATGGTGCTCCCTGATTTTGGCCGCAGACCCTTATCCATCGACCTATGTACCGGCGAGTGCGCGCCCGGTGCTGATACAGGGCGCGACAGTCCTGATCGGCAATGGGGCGCGACTTGACGATGGCGATGTGCTAATCGAAGGCGGCAAGATCAGTGCTGTGGGTACCGCATTGCCTGCGCCAGCCGATGCTTGGGTGATCAACGCTCACGGCAGAGTGGTGTCGCCCGGTCTCATCGACGTGCACTCCCATCTCGGCGTGTATCCGAGCCCCGGCGTCTCCGGGAATGATGATGGCAATGAAGCGACCGCGCCGGTGACGGCCAACGTATGGGCGGAGCACTCGGTCTGGCCGCAGGATCCTGGTTTTGAAGCGGCCCTCGCGGGTGGCGTCACCACCCTGCAGATTTTGCCCGGATCCGCGAATCTGATCGGGGGTCGTAGCGTGGTACTCAAGAACGTTCCTGCGGTCACCTACCAGGCGATGAAGTTCCCGGGTGCGGCGCAGGGACTCAAGATGGCGTGCGGCGAAAATCCCAAGCGCGTCTACGGCGATCATGGACAGGCGCCATCCACCCGTATGGGTAACGTCGCGGGCTATCGGGCCCAGTGGATCGAGGCCTCGGACTATCTTCGTGAGCAGAAGGCCTATCAGGCCTCGCTGAAAGCCGGTGATAAGGCCGCCGCCGAGACGAAACCGCCTAAGCGTGATTTGCGGCTCGATACGCTGGCTGCGGTTCTGGATGGCGAGATCAACGTACACATGCATTGTTATCGCGCCGACGAGATGGCGACTATGATCGACATGTCGCGTGAGTTCGGTTTCAAGATTGTGGCCTTCCACCATGCTGTCGAGGCCTACAAAATCGCCGACTTGTTGGCCGAGCACGACATCTGTGGCGCCATGTGGGCGGACTGGTGGGGCTTCAAAATGGAGTCCAATGACGGCATTCAGGAGAACATCGCACTGGTCGATGCGGCTCCGAAGGGCTGTGCGATCGTCCACTCGGATTCCCAGGAAGGCATCCAGAGACTCAATCAGGAAGCTGCCAAAGCGATGGTGCATGGCGAGGCGCTGGGTCTCGCGATTCCGCCGGAACGTGCGATTCGCTGGCTTACCCAAAATCCCGCCCGCTCACTCGGGCTCCTCGAGCGCGTTGGCACCATCGAGCCCGGCAAGATGGCGGATGTCGTGATCTGGAACCGCAACCCTTTCAGTGTTTATGCACTTGCCGATCAGGTATTCATCGACGGCGTGCTTCAGTATGACCGCGCGCATCCTCGCCTGACGCCACGGTCCGACTTCATGCTTGGGCAGCCTGCGGCTCCGGGAGTACTGCAATGAGAGCATTGAACGCTTGCGTCGCAGCGATCCTGATGAGTAGCGTGCTGCTTGCGCCAATGGGCGCCCTCCACGCGGAGACGGTGCTTTTGAGAAATGGTGTGATTCACACCGAGGGGGCTCAGGGCACCATCGAAGGCGGGAGCATTTTGCTCGTTGATGGCGTGGTGACCGCCATGGGTGTCGACGTCGTGGCCCCCGAGCGGGCCACCATCATCGACCTCAAGGGGCACGCGGTGACACCGGCGCTTTTCGGTGGCGTGGGTCACCTCGGTGTCATCGAGGTGGAGCAGGAGCACACGACCGAGGACAGCACCCTGCATCTTGGCAAGATGCATCCCGAGTTTGATCCGTTATTTGCATTCAATCCGGACTCGATCCCGGTAGAGGTCAGTCGTGTCGAAGGGATTGGCTTTGCCGTTCTTGAGCCGGGCGCCACTGGCGCGCGACGCGGGGGTCTCGGCAGTTCTGTCATCGCCGGGCTGGCGTCGGTGGTTCGACTGGATGGTCGCAACAACAGTTCCCTGAAGGCATTGAGCGTGCGTCTTGGCGAGTCTGCGCAGTCGCTCGCGGGAGACAGCCGGGCAGGGGCGTACCTGTTGTTGTCGCAAGCGTTCGAGGAGGCCCGTGACCCCAAGGTCGCCGCAAGCCATGAGCAGCAATTGCTGACGCCTGCAGGGCGCCGTGTGCTGCAGTCTGTTCTGGCGGGTCAGAAGCCCGTGCTGTTCTCCGTGGATCGTGCTGCAGACATTCGTACTGTCGTCGAGTTTTCCCAGCGAGAGAAGCTTCAGGCCGTCGTGGTCGGTGGTAGCGAGGCGTGGCGCGTGGCGCCGCTGCTCGCTAGCGCGCGAATCCCCGTCATCCTCGATCCTCTCGATGATCTGCCGGAGAGCTTTGATCGCATCGGTAGCACGCTGGAAAACGCGGCACGTCTGCATCGCGCGGGCGTTGCCATCGCGTTCAGTTTACGGGCCGATTCGCCGCACATGGAGCGCAAGCTTCGCCAGGCGGCGGGTAATGCCGTCGCGCACGGCCTGCCTTGGGATGTGGCACTCGCGGCGTTGACGCGTGAGCCAGCGCGTATATTCCATGCGACTCACGAGTACGGCAGCATCGCGACTGGGCGCGTTGCAAATCTGGTCGTCTGGAGTGGTGATCCGCTCGAAGTGACCAGCCTGGTTGAGGCCTCTTGGCTCAATGGCCAACGCATCTCGTTGCAGACTCGGCAGACTGCGCTGCGGGATCGTTACCTCGAAAAAGTCAGGTCGGGTACTGCTCGCTGATGGCTTCACTGCGCCGCCTCAGGCGGCGCAGTGGTTGCAGCATCAATGACGACCCGCCAGTGACTGGATCAGGACGTACCAGTGTGTCAGGCCGTTGTAGAAACTCTTGACCGGGATACGTTCATCAAGGCCGTGTGCAAACTCGTCGCTTTCCTTGATGAAGGTGCTGCCAACGCCGTACGTCGGGATGCCGCCATTTCGGAACACGGCGCCGTCGGTGGCATAAGGCGACATCGTTGGTACGAGAACCGCGCCGGGATTGGCGGCATTGATGGCCTTGCCGATCGCTGCCATCACATCCGGTCGCAGCGGTGAGGCGTCCGAGAACACCGGCTCGTAGATATGCGTGATCGCGATATTTGGTCCCACCACTGACTGCAGCGTGTCGTGCACTTCTTTCCCGGACATGCCAGGGAAGATCCGGCAGTTCACCGAAGCGGACGCCGACTGTGGTAGCGCGTTTTCGGCGTGGCCGCCCGTGAGCATGGTGGCGACGCAGGTGGTACGCAACTTGCCGACTTGGGCGGGATACTGTGCGAGGGTCGCTGTTGCCGCGCCATCCTGTGGATTGGCGACGAAGTGCGCCATCGCCTCGCCCAGTGGGCCGGGCGTGAGGGCGCTGGTGGCCTTGAAGTCACCGAGTGTCCATTCGTTTGTCTGGGTTCTGAAGGTGTAGCGACTCAGAGACTGTAGTGCCCCGGCGAGTTCGTAAATGGCATTGTCGGCCCGCGGTTGGGAGCTATGACCGCCGGGGTTACGCGCAGTGAGCAGGAACGCGGCGGAGGTTTTCTCAGCACCCTGCACGTAAAAAAGCTTCGGTTTGCCGGTATCGGGATCGAGTACGCCACCACCGCCGTCACCATTGAGGGCGAATTCCGCATCGACCAACTCGCGCTTGTTCTGAACGAGATCGGCGATGGTGTCCTCAGCCGTTTCCTCATCGCCGCTGAAGACGATGATCAGGTCACGGGTCGGCACAAAATGCTCGCGTTTCAGTCGCAGGAAAGTTTCGGTGAGAATGGCGACTTCCTGCTTGATATCCAGAGTGCCGCGGCCATAGAAAAAGCCATTCTCTTCAATCAGTGTATAGGGGTCGCGCTGCCAGTCGCTGCGCTTGGCCGTGACCACATCCAGATGGGCCATCAAGGCGATCGGTCGGCCACCGCTACCATCGCCAGGGTACCTGACGACGAGTGATGCGGTTTCGCCGAAGGGAACGATATGGATGTCCTTCGGCGCGAAGCCGCCCTTCCTAAAGCGCTCCGCAAGCGATTCAGCGAGCTTCGGAACGGTTCCCTTGCCGATCGACGACTCGACGCTGATTACGCTCGAGAATATTTCTCGCGCTTCCCGCTGGACATCGGGCGGCGCTTCGGTGGCGGCTGCGGCCGAGAGAGTGATCAGAAAAGCAGCAAGCGGGGCGAGCATTCGGGTAGACATTGGAGGTGTCCCAACAGGTTTCGGGTTCATGGATGCGCGTGCTGCACTATAGCGCTGTTGAAAGGTCGTGCGTGAGGTGTCACCGTAGGCGCAGTCGTTGGCGATAGGGGTGTGAAGATGACTTCGGCGTTCGAGAATGCGCTGGCCGCGCTGTCGCAGGCCCTGCCCCCGGAGCGCGTGTTGTCGGGCGAAGCAGCCGGCGCTCGCCATCATTGTGACTGGACTCACCGCAATCCTTGCATGCCAGGCGCGGTGGTTCGTCCCCGCACCACTGTGGAAGTCGCTGCAGCTTTGCGCGCCTGTCATGACGCCGGCCAGCCGGTGGTGGTACAGGGTGGGCTGACTGGGTTGTCCGGTGGCGCCACACCGAGGCTAGGCGAGATTGCCCTATCGCTCGAGTTGCTGAACGGTATCGAGTCGATCGATCCCCTGGCGGCCACCATGCAGGTTTGGGCCGGCACCCCGCTTGCGGTGGTCCAGGCGACGGCGCTCGAGCACGGCCTGCAGTTTTCTCTGGATCTCGGTGCCCGAGGGTCCTGCACCATTGGCGGTAACTTGTCGACGAACGCCGGTGGCAACCGGGTCATCCGCTACGGCATGGCTAGAGACCTGGTGCTCGGGGTAGAGGCGGTTCTCGCCGACGGCACAGTGGTCTCGCAGCTGAATTCAATGATGAAGAACAATGCCGGGTACGACCTCAAGCAGTTGTTCATAGGCACCGAGGGAACCTTGGGCGTCATCACTCGAGCAGTGCTCAAGCTTCATCCGGCACCCAGAGAGCGCCTGACGGCTTTCGTTTCCGTCGATGGTTTTGATCAGTTGTGTCGGACGATGCGCGAATCGCGAGCGAGCCTCGGCGGTCAGCTCGGCTCTTTTGAGACGATGTGGAGCGACTACTATGAGTTCGCTCTGACCAAACTTGGGATCACCTCCCGCCCATTTTCAGAGCCCCATTCCCACTATGCGCTAATAGAAATGGAAGCGCTGTCACCCGCGGATGACGCACCCCGATTTGAAGCTTTGCTCGCTCACCTTTTGGAGGCCGGGCTCGTGTCCGATGCGGTGCTCGCAAACTCCACCGACGAGGCCCTGAGACTGTGGCGGCCGCGAGATGCCGCGGGCGAGCTGGTCGGCGGTTTTGTGCACAGCGCGTCCTATGACGTCTCGCTGCCACTCGGCGAGATGTCCGATTACCTGCGTCGTGTGCACGCTAGGACTCCCGCCGTGTTAGGTGGTGGGGGGCTACTGGTCTTCGGTCATCTGGGAGATGGCAATCTCCATCTGGTGACTGATCTGGGCGATGCCGAGGCCGCAGCGCTGGATGAGATCGTCTACGGGGAGCTCGCGGGCATTGGGTCGGTGTCTGCCGAGCATGGCATCGGTCAGTTGAAGCGCGGCTGGCTCGGTTCGTCGCGTTCTTCCGCCGAAATCGACCTCATGCGGCTGCTGAAGCGCTCGCTAGACCCGCGCGACATCCTAAATCCCGGCCGTATCCTTTGAAATCCGCCGAGACGAAACCCTCCTATGTCGGCTTTTGGGTCCGCTGCGCAGCGACCCTGATCGACACCGTGTGCCTGCTCGCCGTGACCACGCCGATGATGGTACTGATGGGTGAACGACAGGCCTCATCGGTCGCCGAGTCGCCGCTCCATCCGCCGAGTCTGCGAACCCTTCACGGCCTTTGGACTCTCCTGTTGAGTGGGCAGCCACCGGACAGTCTTCAGGCCGGGTTGGTGTCTTATGGTATTCCGGCGCTCGTGGTGTTGGCGTTCTGGCGCTACAAGCACGCCACGCCCGGCAAGATGATGTTCTCCGCCGTGATCGTCGACGCCAAGACCCTTCGGCCGGCGGGTACCCACCAATTGCTGGTTCGCTACGTGACCTATTTCCTGGCGGCGATGCCCCTCGGTCTGGGTCTGCTCTGGGTAGCCTTTGATCCTCGCAAGCAAGGTTGGCACGACAAGCTGGCCGGTACGGTAGTGATCAGGCGCTGACCGGACGTGGCGCGGGACGCCCAAAGTCGGCGATACTCGGCACCTTCAAGCACAAGCACCTCTGCTCACTCTAGCCCGGAGAACGGTTCATGAAGACGCGTGCCGCCATCGCCTATGCCGCAGGCAAACCCCTGGAAATCGTCACTCTCGATCTTGATGGCCCCAAGGCCGGGGAGGTGTTGATCGAAATGCGGGCGACCGGGGTGTGCCACACCGACGAGTTCACGCGCTCCGGTGCCGATCCCGAAGGATTGTTTCCCGTCATTCTCGGCCACGAAGGTGCGGGCGTGGTGGTCGATGTCGGCCCAGGCGTCAAAAGCCTCAAGAAGGGCGATCACGTCATTCCGCTCTATACCCCCGAGTGTCGGGAGTGCAAGAGCTGCACCTCACACAAGACCAACCTGTGTACAGCGATTCGATCGACACAGGGGCAGGGCGTCATGCCGGACGGCACCAGTCGCTTCTCGATTGGCAAGGACAAGGTTCATCACTACATGGGCTGCTCGACCTTCTCGAACTACAGCGTGTTGCCCGAGATTGCGCTGGCGAAGATTCGGGAAGACGCGCCATTCGACAAGGTGTGTTACATCGGCTGTGGCGTGACGACGGGAATCGGTGCCGTGATCAACACGGCAAAGGTGGAGCCCGGCGCGAATGTCGTGGTCTTCGGCTTGGGTGGCATCGGGCTGAATGTGATTCAGGGCGCCCGCATGGCGGGCGCCAATAAAATTATCGGAGTTGACTTGAATCCCAAGCGTAAGGCGCTGGCCGAGCGCTTCGGGATGACGCACTTCGTGAACCCGAAGGAGGTCGCCGGCGAACTTGTCCCGTATCTGGTGGCGCTCACCGACGGGGGTGCGGATTACAGTTTCGAATGCGTCGGAAATGTCGATCTAATGCGCCAGGCGCTCGAGTGTTGTCATCGCGGGTGGGGGGTGTCGGTGATCATCGGTGTTGCCGGTGCGGGACAGGAGATCAAGACGCGACCCTTCCAGCTGGTGACCGGGCGCGTTTGGAAGGGAACCGCATTCGGTGGCGCTCGTGGCCGAACCGATGTGCCAAAAATCGTCGATTGGTACATGGATGGCAAGATCGAGATCGACTCTCTGATCACCCACCAGATGCCGCTGGAGCGCATCAACGACGCCTTTGATCTGATGCACTCGGGTGACTCCATTCGTAGCGTCGTGACTTTTTAAGAATGACATCACGGGAATGCGTGACATGAGTGACTGGCAGGTCCTTTCCGAACATCGCAGCTATGGTGGTGTGCAGGGTTTTTACCGCCACACGTCGACGGCGTGCGGCGCGTCGATGCGCTTCTCGGTGTACCGACCGCCACAGGCCGAATTGGGTCCGGTGCCGGTGGTGTACTTTCTCGCGGGCCTGACCTGTACTGCCGAGACATTTGCGATGAAGGCGGGCGCCCAGCGGGTTGCCGCGGAGCTTGGCTTGATGTTGGTCTCGCCCGACACGAGCCCGCGGGATGTGCGTGTCGAAGGCGATGCGAAGCACTGGGATTTTGGTCTCGGTGCGGGTTTTTACGTCGACGCCACTCAGGCGCCCTGGTCATCTCACTACCGCATGTACAGTTACGTCGCCGACGAACTGCCGTCGATCGTATGCGAGCGCTTCGGTGTGCGTGCAGATGCGCAAGGAATCCTTGGCCACTCGATGGGCGGACATGGAGCGTTAGTCATCGGGCTGAGAAATCCGGATCGATTTCGGTCGCTGTCCGCATTTGCTCCGATTTCGTCGCCGAGCGACTGTCCCTGGGGGCAGAAGGCATTCTCGGGCTATCTCGGCGAGGATCGCGCGGCTTGGTCCGAGTATGATGCTACCCGCTTGGTGTCTCGTCGCATGTTCCCGGGTCGCATTTTGATTGATCAGGGCACAAGCGACGAGTTTCTCTCTTCGCAACTGATGCCGGAACGCTTCGCAGAAGCGTGTCGTCGGTCGGGGCAGAAGCTCGAGCTTCGAATGCAGTCAGGCTACGACCACGGCTATTACTTCATCCATAGCTTCATCGAAGATCACCTCAGGCATCACGCTGCAGTACTGCTCGGCTGAGCCCTTACTTGGGGAACAGCTTGCTGGCGACGCGACGGTAGGCCTCGCGGAACGGTATGCCGTCCGAGACGACCAGGCGATTGGCCTCTTCGGCCGCGTGAATGGCGGGGTCGAGGCGCAGATTGTCGGGTCGAAATTGCACGCCGTCCAAGGCGGTCGGCAGGATGCCGAGCGTCTGGAGGGCGAGATCGATGCCTCTGAAAAGCGGGACTTTCAGCAGTTGCAGGTCGCGCTGATAGCCGCTCGGCAGCTTGGCAATCAGTCCTAACGCTTCGTCAAGGCAGGCGTTAGCGGATGCCGTGCGTCCACGAATGAGCTCGAACACATCTGGGTTGCGCTTTTGCGGCATGATCGACGAGCCGGTCGTGAACTCACTGGGTAGCGACACGAACGCGAACTCCTGTGTGTAGAACAACAACAGATCTTGCGCGAGGCGGCCGGCATCGATCATCAGCAAGGAGATCTCGAACAGCACCTGCGCCTCAGCCTTGCCGCGCGACAGTTGCACCGCGGTCACGGGATGGTGGCTCGAGGCGAACCCCAAGTGATGCGTCGAGACATCGCGGTCGATGGGGAGACCTGGGGTGCCGTAGCCTGCCGCTGATCCCAGCGGGTTCTTGTCTATTCGTCGTAGGGTTGCCGCCAATCCGTCGGCATCGTCGCGAAACTCGGCGGCAAAGCCACCCGCCCACAATGCGACCGAGCTCGGCATGGCCTGCTGCATATGGGTGTATCCGGGCAACACGATGTCGGCGTGCCGTCGAGCGACATTGTCGAGCGCGTCAGCAACTTGACGTGTCCTCGTGCTCAGTGAGCTGACCGCATCCTTGAGATACAACCGTAACGCCGTGAGGACCTGATCATTGCGCGAGCGGCCGAGGTGAATGCGGCCACCCACTTCGCCCACGCGTCGCGTGAGTTCTTGCTCGAGAGCGGTCTGGCCATCTTCCTGTTCCAGAGTCACATGCCACTCGCCGCGAGCGTGCGACTCGCCTGCCAGCGTGAGCGCCGACCGGAGGGTCTCAAGGTCCGCCGTGGATAGAAGCCCCGCGGCATGAAGACCAACGGCATGTCCGATCGATGCCGTGACGTCATACGCGACCAGCCTGTCGTCGAGCGCGTGATCTTCGCCGGCCGTGTACTCGAGCACCTGTCGATCCAACGGCAGGCCTTTATCCCAAAGTCTGCTCACGGTGTCTGTCCGCCGGGTTGTTGTTCCGCCGCGGATAGGGCCTTGATGTCGGCGACGATCAATGTGCCAAGACCTTCATTGGTGAAGATCTCTGCGAGCAGGGCATCGGCGGATTTGAATGAGATCACGTGGACCCGCCGGACGCCGCCGCGGATGGCGGCCTCGATGGCGCCCGCTTTCGGCATCATGCCGTCCGCGAAACTGCCGGCGGTCTCCAGTCGCTTCAAGCCCGCCAGGTCTGTATAGGAGACCAGCGTGGATGGATCCGAGAGGTCCTCGAAAATACCCGCGGCACCGGTACATAGCAGCAGCTTTTCGGCGCCGAGGGCGGCGCCAAGATTGGCAGCCACCGTATCGGCATTGATGTTGAGTACCTGGCCCTGCTCGTCGCAACCCAACGGGCTGACCACGGGCATGTAGCCGCCATCGAGAAGTTTCTCGACAACATCGGGATCGATACCCTCGATGTCACCGACTCGGCCATAATCGACCAGCGCGCCGCTCGCGCTCTTCACGGCAGGCCGCTTCTTGGCGCGCACGAGGCCGCCATCAAGACCTGAGATGCCGACCGCACGAAGTCCGAGCTCTCGACAGATACCGAGCAGTTGGGTGTTAAGGAGGCCGTTCAGCACCATCACGGTGACATCGAGCGTCTTCTCGTCGGTGACGCGGCGTCCGTCGACCATCTTGGGCTCGATGCCGAGTGAACGCTGCATTTCGTCGAGCTGAGGTCCGCCGCCGTGCACCAGCACGACGCGAATGCCCACTTGATGGAGGATAGCCACCTGCTCCACGAGCGAGCGAACGGCTTGCGGGTTGGCAAATATTGCGCCACCCACCTTCACGACGAATACCTTGCCTTTGTACATCCGAATGTAAGGTGCGGCGCTACGCATGGCACGGATGGCGACGGCTTGTTCTGGGCGGTAGTTCATGATGACCTCTGGAAAATGAATCGATGGATCGCGCTGGAGAGCCGCGTCTCAGCGTAGCAGGCGGTGAAGCACTGCCATCTGTACCACCAGGCGGTTGTGTGCCTCCTGGAGGACGACGCTGCGTGGTCCGTCAAGGACGGCTTCAGACACCGCCACGTTGCGGCGCACCGGCAGGCAGTGCATCAGTTTGCAGTCGGCGCGAGACGACGCGAAACTCTCTTCGGTGATCTGCCAATGCAGTAGCTGGCTTCTAAGTTCGGTGTCTTGTGTGGCATCGCCGTAATGACTCGTCGATCCCCACTCCTTGGCATAGACCACGTGTGCGCCTCGCATCGCGGTCGCCACATCGTCGGTTTCGCTGACGGTTCCGCCAGACAGCGCCGCCGCTGCGCGCGCCCGACTCATCACGGCATCTGGCAGCGCAAAGCCGTCTGGTCGCAGCACCACGACGTCATGGCCGCGCAGTGCCGCCATATGGACGGCCGCCGCCGGAACTGCGAGCGGCAGAGCGCGCGGGTGCGGAACCCAGGAGAGCACGAACTTCGAGCGCTCCGGCACTTTCAAGTCATCGAGCGTCTTCCAGTCGGCGAGCGCCTGACAGGGATGGTTGATCGCGGACTCGAGATTGATGAGGGGCTTCGGGACCAATGACGCCATCGCCTTGAAGGCCGTGTCGGCCAGATCAGCCTCGAGGTCCTTGCCGTCGGCGAACGCACGGATCCCGAGAGCGTCGCAATAAGACGCGAGCACCGGCAGGCCTTCACGGATATGTTCCGCAGCGGCGCCGTTCATTGCGACACCCATGCGAGTCTCGAGTGCCCACGTGCCTTGCCCGGGCGTGATCACAAAGGAGCTGCCGCCGAGGCGCGCCATGCCTGCTTGAAACGACGCGAGGGTGCGAAGCGAGGGATTGAGAAAGACCAATCCGAGGATGCGTCCCGCGAGCGCCTGTGGCTCCGGGTGCGTCTGAAGCCGCTCGGCGAGCGCCAGCAGATCCTTGATTTCCTCGCGCGAGTAGTCCGCGAGGTCCATGAAGCGTGCGGGTGTCATGCCGGGAGGTCCTTGAGTGCTTGCGACAGCAGATCAACGTGCGCTGCTTGTAGTGTGAACGGTGGCAGCAAACGAACCACGCGCGGATCGGCCGCGGTCCCGACAAAGACCCCGCGGTCCAGAAGCTCCTTCTGGATTTCCTTCGCCGGCCGCGAGGTCTTCAGGCCGAGCAGCAGTCCCGCGCCCTGTATTCCCGTGACGGGACCGACTTGGCATCGCTCATGAATGAGCGCGGACATCGCAGTCACGTTGTCCAGAAGTTTCTCGGACTCGATGATGTCGATCACCGTCTCGACGATCGCGCAAGCCAGAGGGCCGCCACCAAATGTGGTGCCCATGTCCTCGATGCGAAGGGCCGCAGCCACCTGAGGGGAAAGCATTAGGGCGGAGACCGGAAAGCCAGCGCCGAGTGCTTTGGCCGTGGTCAGCATGTCGGGCGTAACGCCCACACGATTGGCGCCGAACGCGAAGCCCGTCCGCCCCACACCACATTGCACCTCATCGAAAATCAGCAGCGCGCCCACCTCAGTACAGCGACGGCGTATCGCGGCGAGTACGGAGGCTGGTACATCGAACGCGCCGGCCAGTCCCTGTACCGGTTCGACGATGACGCACGCGGTGTCGGTGGTGATTCCGGCGACTGCGGCATCTTCGTCACTGCGTGACACCCAACGCACATCGAACGGCGTCTGCGGAAACCCGTACCATTTCTCGCGAGCGCCGTAGGTCACTGCACCGGCAGCAGCGGTGCGGCCATGCCAACCCTGCTCGAGTGCAACGGCTTCGCGTCGACCCGTCTGGCGAAACGCGATGCGAAGGGCGTTTTCGTTGGCTTCCGCCCCTGAATTTACGAAAAACACCTGATCGAGGCCGAGCCCTGCGAAGGTGACCAAGCGATCGGCCGCACGCTCACGTACCGCCATTGGAATCGCATTGGTTTGAAAGAGCACTTGGCGCGACTGTCGCTCGAGCGCCTCGAGCCAGCGGGGATGACCGTAGCCGAGAGCGGCGACCGCATGTCCACCATAGAAGTCGACGAGCTTGCGTCCATCGGGTCCGAAGAGCCAGCAGCCCTCGGCTCGGACGACTTCGAAGGGGTACTGCGCGAACACCTTCGCAAGGTGACTGGCGGCTGCGGCGGCTGTGCTTGGCATGATACGACGTGTCCTCGGAGCGTCAGGTCCAGCCTGGTGCCGGCATGGTCAGGCCAAGGGTCTGTTCAAGTCCGAACAGTCGGTTGGCCCATTGAATGGCGCCACCGGCAGCGCCTTTTGTCAGGTTGTCGATGGTGCTGACCACCGCAATGGTGTCGCCATCCGTCATCGCGGACAACTGGGCATAGTTGCTGCTGACGATATCCTTGAGTCGTGGGGACTCGTCGAGTACTCGTACGAATGGTTGATCGGCGTAGAACGAGCGAAGTGCATCGCGCGCGGCGCCCGTACTCATGGGTCTGGAGAGTCGCGCCTGCGTCGTCGCGTGTATGCCGCGTGCGAACGGACCCGAGTGCGGCACAAAGTGTATGCGTGTGGTGGTGCCCGTGATGCGGGTCGCGATCGATTCCACTTCGGGCGCGTGTCGGTGTCCGAGCGCCCCATAGGAATAGAGATCGCTGTGCCGTCGTGGGTGATGGGTGCCCTCTGTGGGGGTGCGGCCAGAGCCCGTGCTGCCCGTGATGCCGCTGATGTAGAAGGAGGGCTCGCACAATCCGAGACTCAGCAGGGGAACCACGCTCAGCAGCATCGCTGTGGCAAAGCATCCGGGATGAGCGACGTGCGGGGTCGCTAGGGTTGCCAGATGCTCCGGTACCGCGCAGGTGAAATCGCGCAAGCGCGTCTCGGCGCCATGCGCATGCTTGTAAACGGCGCGATAAGCCTCAGCGTCGGAAAATCGGTAGTCCGCCGAGATGTCGACGACCCGAGGATGACGATCGGCGGCTTCCGCAGCGCGGAGCAGGCGATCAATCAATGCCGCGGACACGCCATGAGGTGCCGCAGCGATGACCAGACTGTTGTCCGTGACGGCAAGCCATCGTTGCGCGTCATCGACCGAAACGAACGTCCGTTCGCCCAAGACCGGCGCAAGATGAGGGAAGGCTTGCGCGAGTGGGTCGCCTGGCTTCGAGTCGGAGACGACAGCGGCGATCTCAAAGACCGGATGCGCGCTCAGCAAGCGCAGCACCTCTCCGGCGACATAACCGGTGCCGCCCAGTATCAGTGTCGGAATGCGCTGCTGGGGGGTCATTGTGCCGCCGGCTTGATCGGAAAGCGGTCGGCCAGTCCAGCAGCTGCGATCAGGTGATCGCCAAGGTCCGCGCCGTGGCTCAGTGCGTTGAACGCAGCGACGTTGAGTCGCTCGGTGATGATGTCGATACCCACTTGGTTGTCCGTCGCGGGCCCCGTGACGACAGCGGGTTCGATGCCAAAGCGCTCACGAAGCAGGGTGACGCCACCCCATGCCGCGACGGGATCATTGGCTGACAGCACGAGTCCTGTGATCGCGTCACGGATATCCGGCGCCGACAGTATGGCCTCGACGCCGTAGGTGCCGAGCAGTCCGTCGCCGAGTTCGAAAACGATGACGTCTGGTTGACCCGCAGCCATTTCGGTGAGCATCGCCCGTGTCAGCGCGGGGCCGACCGTCGCAGTGGTGGTGCCGATGCCGAAATCCGTGAAGATCATCGACCGACGGGCGCCGGCATCCTCCATCGCTAGAATGTCTCTGCGCAGTGAGACGCCGGTTGCCTTGAATGCGTGGACCGCAAGCCCTCGATGACGCATGCGGGAGACGATCGCGCAGGCCGCGGCTGTCTTGCCGGCTTCCATGCAGGTGCCTGCGAGCGCGATGACCGGGACGCCTCCCGTGTTCACGCGGCAGTTGAGATCGAGCGGCTGCTTGCCAATACGTGCCGGCACGCCAATACGCTCGCCAAGATACGGAAACTGCAGTACCACGCCCAAGACCCGGCAATCGAAGGGGCGGCCCTTGTCGGCGTTGATCGAGTCACAGATACCGAGGACACCGCCGATATTGAGCATCTGGATGATGTCACCGGGCTTGACGCTCGTGGGCACATGGCCTGAATAACCGAATAGCGCTTTCCGATGGCCGAGGGCGCCAACGACGATGTCGCCCTTCGCGACTTTTGCCATACGGCCACTGGTCAGTTCCAGAGTGTTGTAGGTGTTCTTGTTGTTGAGCACCTCCACCACGATGACCACGCCCTCTTCACACGGAATGTCTTCCGAGATTCGCAACTCGTGGCCGAGTGCGCAGGCTTGGGTGATCGACGCAATCTTGTCGACGACAACGGACTTCATGACTGCCCCTTGGCGCGTTGGCCGGCGCGCGTGTGGAACGTGCCGGGCAGCGCGAGCATCTTCGAGTATCCAAGGGCATCCGCTGGCGTCCACTCACCTGCGGCCTCACCGTAGACGCCCTTGGAGGCCGTCATCAGCGACCACGGCGAGGTGACGCCTTCGACGAACACGCTGCCAGGTCGGAAACGGACGTGAACATCGCCCGTCACGCGCTCTTGCGAGGAGGACAACAGAGCCTCGATGTCCCGGCAAACGGGGTCGAGATGATGACCTTCGTGCACCAGATCTCCGTAGGGCGCCGCCACCAAGTCCTTGATGCGCGCTTGACGACCGGTGAGGACCAGTTTCTCGAGTTCACGGTGGGCGGTCAGAAGGACTTCGGCGGCAGGGGCCTCGAAGGCCACCCGGCCCTTGGTCCCGATCACGGTGTCGCCGAGGTGGATGCCGCGGCCGATGCCGAAGGGCGCGGCGAGCGACTCCAGCGTTTCGATCAGGGTGACGGGATCGAGGGAAACACCGTTCAATGCCGAGGGGACCCCCTTGATGAAGCTCACGGTGTGACGTTCGGATGGACGAGGGTTGCTGAAAGCATCGCGGCTCAGCACCCAGGCCTCGTCCGGTAGGGTGCCGTCCGACGTCAGGGTTTCTGTGCCGCCGATCGTGACGCCCCACAGACCGCGATTGACCGAATAAGCCGCGCCGTACGGCGGGATTGGCAGCGCGCGCGCCTTGAGGAAATCGAGCTGTTCGGTGCGTTTGAACGCGTGGTCGCGGACCGGCGCGAGAATTTCAAGACCCGGGGCCAGCGTGCGTAAAGCGACTTCGAAGCGCACCTGATCGTTACCCGCAGCCGTGCAACCGTGCGCGACCGAACTCGAGCCGAGCGTGGTGGCCATTTCGGCAATCATTTGTGCCTGCAGTACCCGTTCGGCGCCGACGCAGAATGGATAGAGTTGTCCCCGACGAGCATTGCCCATTAGCAGGAACTTCAGGACGCGATCGAAGTACTGTGGTTTGGCGGGAACCAGATGATGTTCGAGTGCACCGAGTTCTGCTGCGCGCGTGGCAAGCGTGCTCGCGGCCTCGGCGTCGATGCCACCGGTATCCACCGTCACGGTGATGACCGGACGGCCGTAGGTCTCCTTGAGCCATGGCACACAGAATGAGGTGTCGAGGCCACCGGAAAACGCAAGCAGAATGGGCTTGGCGCCCTGGGTTGACTGAGTCATGGGGTCTTCTTCAGCGGTTTTGAAAAGAGCGCAGTCGGTCCAACAACGCGCGCTGCGCGCGCCCGTCGGCCGTTGCGATGAAAATAGTGTCGTCACCGGAAATGGTGCCGACGACTTCCTGCCAACGGGCACGGTCGATCGCGGCCGCTACCGTCTGTGCGGATCCTACGGTGGTGCGAACCACCGTCAGGTGGGGTCCGGCCGCCGCCGCGTCCTGGATGAAGGCGGCGACGGTGTCGAGACCCGCCACAGTGGTATTGGTGTCATCGGCCAGCATGTAGCGGTCGCCGACCTTGGCAACGCCGAGATCTCTCAAGTCACGACTAACGCTCGATTGGGTGACGTCATGCCCCGCCTTTTTGAGCAGGTGCACAAGCTCCGTCTGCCGACCAACGGCTTTCGAGCGGATGATCCGCTTGAGGGTTTCTCGCCGCTCTTCGCTGGAACGAGCGGCAAACCCGACGGTATTGGATTCAGTATGCATAAAGTTGCGCGCATTATGCATAATTATGCAAAGACGTCAAGCGCGAGCCGCACGCTCGGACGATGTTGTGTCAGGGCTTCGGGCGGAAGCGGAATTCACGACGGTCCAGCATGTCGCCGGCGGGTGAGAAGTGCTGTTCGACGCAGTGCACCTCGTGCGCGCTTCGCAGGATGGCGGTGGCACTGCGGGTGCCGTAGTCCGGATGAACGATGAACTGAGGGGCGAGGCGACGTTCAAGTGCCAGACCAATGCCGGTATCGGGTAGGTCTTGGTCGGCTACCGTGGAGCGATCGTCAAGCAGGGCGAGGAGATCCGCGGCACCGACCAGTGGCTGTCGAAGTCGGTCTTGCAGGCGCGCGCGGCTCTTTCTGATCTTCGGCCAATCGGTGCCAATGGGTCCGTTGCTGAGTGCGAAGACGCCCGGAGCGAGCAGTGTCGGGCCTTGGGTCTCCGTGCTGGTGAGCACGGCAACTTCATCCCGATCGGCAAGCAGTAGGGTGAAGCCTGCGTAAGTTGCTGCTGTGGACGACAACTGTTCGAGAAATGCCGAAGGACTCGTTGCGCCGCCAAGGAAAGCCGGTATCAAGGTGCCACGTGATGGCGGATCACTGGGGGTCTGCGCGCCTCGCAGGTTGGTGATGACACCGAGTCGGCCACGACGATCGACACCGAACCAGGTCCCGCCTGCCGTCAGGTCGCGCCCCGCAAGCAGGTCCGGTCCGTTCCACCAATCCATCGCGGCGGTGGGCCGAGCGTGTAGTTCATCCCGGTTGCCGACCAGGACGAGGTCGGCCTCGGGCGTGGTTTTCCAGGCAAATGCCACCAGGCACATCGGGGTCAGCCTTGGTGAAGCCGTAGCCAGGCGTCCCAACCGGTCTTCAGGATCAGTGCGGAGACGATGGCCATGAAGATGTGTCGGACGAAGCCCGAGCCGCGGCGCAGTGCCAGCCGAGCACCGAGCTGTGAACCGGCAACGTTGGCAACGGCGAGCGTGCCACCGAGCGCCCAGACGACTTCTGAGTGTGTGCCGAACCAGCAGAGTGAGGCGGCGTTGGTCGCTGCGTTGACGAGTCGTGCTGATGCGGCGGCGTTGAGGAAGTCAAAGCCGTAGTAGCGGATGAATAGAATCATCAGAAAGCTGCCGGCGCCAGGTCCGAAGAACCCGTCATAGAAGCCGATCAACATCACGAGCATCAGGCCGGTAGCCACCGCGGGTGTCGACAGCGTGCGCGGTGCGTGCTGTCGGCCTAAGTCCTTGCGGAGCGAGATGTAGACCAGAAGCACGAGCAAAATGACCGGCACCATCGGACGAAAGATGTTCGGCGACACGAGCGTCATCGTGAAGGATCCGAGAAACGAGGCGCCAAAGGCCAATGTCGCCAGTGGCATCAGCAGGCGCCAAGGCAGCACCACCGCACGGGAGTAGCGCGCCAAAGAGCTCAGGGTGCCCATCAGGCTTGCAAACTTGTTGGTGCCCAGAACGGTGGCGGGGGCAAGATTGGGTAGGCCGGCGAATAATGCCGGCAGTTGAATCAAGCCGCCGCCACCGGCGATCGAGTCGATCATTCCGGCAACGAAGGCCGCAGCGGCCATGAGCGCAGTGGTCGTATCGATCAGCCCCATAGAATCCGTTGCTGCTCGCGGATCGCCGCCTCGTCGCTCAGTTGACGTCCTGTCCCACGGTAGTACCAGTCATTGATCAGTCGATAGGAAATAGAGGTGGGCGGCGGTAGCAGGGGAGTCCCCATGCCGACCTCGCTGCGTTTGAACCACCGGGCGTCCTCCAGTTCGCCGTCTGGGCAATGCACGTGACGCGTGATGCCCTCGGCCTCGAAACCGAGCATCAGCGATGACGGGAATGGCCAGGGTTGCGAGGAGTGGTAGCGGATCGCGCCGATCTCGACACCCGTTTCCTCGCGCACTTCGCGGGCTACGGCGTCTTCTAGGCTCTCGCCCGGTTCGACGAAACCGGCAATCGTCGAGTAACGTCCCGCGGGCCACGAGGGTTGGCGACCGAGCAGGGCCTCCTCGCCATGGCTGACCAGGACAATGATGGCGGGATCAAGCCTGGGAAATGCCTGGGTATCGCACCCTGCCTGGCTGCAGCGCATCACGTGACCGCCGTCGATGGCGACATTGGGTGCGCCGCAGGTGCCGCAGTGGCGGTGACGCGCCCGCCAGAACAGCAAGGCGCGCGCATACGCCAGAAGCCCCGCCTCGTCGGCCGGCAATGAGCCGCCGATCAAGCGCAGGTCACCAAATACCGCGTGCTGGCCAAAGCCGCTCGGTTCCTCGCCGGCGAACTCTACCGCGAAGACGGGTTCACCTTGGAACTTGCCCAGCAGGATGGCTTGCTCGAGAGCGCCCTCGGGGAGATCGGCGCGGGTCAGTAACGCTGCACGTGCCGGCGGCGTGTCGATGATCAGGGGTTTCAGGGACCAGTAGGCTACGAATCGTGCGCTGTCCGCGGTTAGAGCCGCCGCATACCAGTCCGTATCCTTTCTTAGCGCGCTGACGCGATCCAGATAAGGGCCTGAAAAAATATTGCGAATGGCTGACATGGGGCTTGGATGCGGGAGGGGCGGTAATTCTATCCCGCTTCGTAGGACAGATCGTGTTTTATAGCCTGTTCACACCAGGTGCAGTGCGCGTGACGTGCGCCAAGCCGGTCGATCACCATCAGTCCTTGGCAGCGCGTACAGGTGTCCGCAATGATCTCGGCGCGGGTCTGCAGTGCGCTCAGCAGTCGCCAGGCGTGTTCGAACGACAGTGGTCGGCTCTGGTCGAGCTGTAGGTAGGTTTCGTAGGTGCGGCAAAACAGGGCGCCGCGCGCGATCGCCGCGCGACTGCCCCCTTCGCTCGGCGTGTGGCTGTTCAAGAGTCCGAGTAACGCATAGAGGCCCGCGAGGGTTGCGCTCTGTCGACGATGCGCCGGATTCTTGAAGAAGAAAGCGGACTGGGTCGGCGATTTGCCTCGATGACGGCGGACCGGGGTTGAGCCGGCTGCGGCATAGCTTTTGTAGAGCTTCCTGATTCGGTCGTCACTCAGGCCCGTGCATTCGCGGATCGTCGTGGTGCGTGCCTCGTGCTGAATCATGCGTAACGCCAGATCCATACGGTTCTTGTCTTGGGCGTAGCGATCTTCGGTAAATCTCATATTGTTGTTTTCCTTGATTATTTTTAAATCTCTCGAAAATAATTTGGTGATTTTTAACCAAAACTGTACGCTGAATAGGCGCCAAAACCAATCCCCCTGATCAGTTCGCGCCAGGAGCCGCCTCATGACTTCGCAACGTCACTTGATCGATACCCCCACGGAGCTGTCAGCCGCCTTTCATGCCGAAGCTGTGCTGGATGAGGTGACGCTCGAGGCGATACTCGAACTTAATCTCGACTTCTTGAGGCTGCTCGAGCGGCGCCACCGCGCGCAGCCGACACGATCGTGCGCGGGGCTCGGTCCGGCGACCTTGGCGCGACTGTGCGCCCTTGCGCCGTTGGCGCGCCGGCGTCTTGCCGCGTGTCCGTACACGCTGTTCGACATGCGCTTTGCCGATGTGGCCTTCTGGAGTGCGCCCGCGCTCACGCCTGAGGCTGAGGGCGACACGGTCGACACTGTGCCGATCGCCATAGGTTTCGCTCAGGTTGCGGCTTTCTTCGCATGGCACATCGCGCGTGGGGACGCCTTGACGGCGGCGCTGGTACTTGGGATGGACCCACTCACGCATGCCACTTGGCGTACTCTGTCACTCGCGTCATTGGCCGAGCGAGCCAGCCTTGCGCTCAGCGCGCTCTCGGCGCGCTTCATCCCCTGCCCCGGATTTTGGAGTGCGCTGATCGCCGATGCCGTCTCACCGGGCCAGATGGACGTCCAAGCTACTCGCCTGCAGGGCCTGCAGTTGCTCGCGGCAACGCGTATCGACGCGAGTCACCGCGGCCGATCCCGTGACCTGCGGTCGAGGTAGGGATAACAAGCGGTTGCTGCTGGCCGCCATCCGCCTTAACCTGTCGCGCATCTGATTCTCTTTAGTTACTCATACGTTGGCGGTTCGATGACCATGCATGCACTCTCCATCCGTCATTTGTCCAAGCGTTACTCCAACGGCGTCGAAGCCCTGAAAGGTATTGATCTGGACGTGGAGGAGGGCGATTTCTTCGCGCTGCTCGGCCCGAACGGCGCCGGCAAGACCACCACGATCGGTATCACCACGTCACTCGTGCGTAAATCCGGTGGCACGGTGTCCGTGTTCGGGCACGACATCGATCGAGAGACCGCCGTCGCGAAGTCCTGTATCGGAGTTGTTCCTCAGGAGATCAACTTCAATCAGTTCGAATCTGTCGAAACCATCCTGCTCAATCAGGCGGGGTTCTATGGGATCGAACGACCGCTGGCTCGCGAGCGCGCCGAGCGCTACCTCAAGCAACTGCAGCTCTGGGACAAGCGCCGTGTGATAGCCCGTACGCTGTCGGGAGGGATGAAGCGCCGTCTGATGATCGCCCGTGCCCTCGTCCATGAGCCTCGTTTGCTGATTCTCGACGAGCCTACCGCGGGTGTCGACATCGAGATTCGGCGCACGATGTGGGAATTTCTTCGGGAGACCAACGAGCGCGGCGTGACCATCATCCTCACGACGCATTATCTAGAAGAGGTCGAGCACCTTTGTCGTCACGTCGCCATCATCGACAAGGGACGGATCATCGAGAATGACAAGATTAGTAACGTGTTGCGCAAGTTGCAGACCGAAACCTTCGTGCTGAATCTTCGTGAGCCGTGTCTTCGCTTGCCCAGTCTGCCGGGTTGCGTGCCGACACTGGTGGACGAGCGTACCCTCGAGGTTGAAGTCTCCAAGGACGAAAGTCTGAACCAGGTGTTCATACAGCTGTCGGCTCAGGGCATTGATGTGATTTCCATGCGCAACAAGGTGAATCGCCTCGAAGAGACTTTTATGCGGATGGTGAAATCATCCCAAGCGCCGTCAGCGGTGGGAGATGTCAAATGAACGACATGACGAACAGTAAGCGGATGTCTCGCGCGCATACGGATTGGGTCGGATTCGCGACGATTGTGAAGCGCGAATTCAGTCGCATCATCCGCATCTGGGGTCAGACCATTCTTCCGTCAGGTGTCACCGCCACGCTCTATTTCATCATCTTCGGTTCGCTGATAGGCGCCCGTATCGGCAAGATGGCTGGCTTTGATTACATGCAGTACATCGCCCCTGGTCTGATCATGATGTCAGTGATCACGAACTCATACGCCAATGTCGTATCGAGTTTCTTCGGAGCGCGGTTCGGCAAGCACATCGAAGAGTTGCTGGTATCGCCGTTACCCAACTGGTTGATTGTTGCAGGCTACATCGCCGGCGGTGTGGTGCGTGGCCTGCTGGTGGGGCTGGTCGTCACCTCGGTCGCCTTGCTGTTCACGCACTTGCATGTCGAGAATCCGCCACTGATCCTCGGAGCCGTCCTTCTGACATCCGTTGTCTTCGCGCTGGGTGGGTTCATCAACGGCGTGTTCGCGAAGAACTTTGACCATATTTCGTGGTTTCCGACCTTTATCCTGACGCCTCTGACCTATCTGGGTGGCGTGTTCTACTCGATCACGCTGTTGCCTCCGTGGGCGCAGGCGTTGTCGCATGCCAATCCCGTGCTCTACATGGTGAACGGCTTTCGTTATGGCTTCCTCGGAGTCGCGGATGTCGACATCCGCCTGTCCTTCTCGATCATGGCCGCTTTCGCGGTCTCGCTGTACGGGCTGGCAGTCTGGCTGATGCACAAGGGTATTGGCATCCGAGAGTGAGTCCCCGCCTCGCAATATTGCAGAGGATGGCATGACGCATTCGTTCCGGCCGCCGCGCCACTTGAGGAACGCACACCTGCAGTCGGTACTGCCTAGCCTGCAGATCCGGCGAATCTGGGTGCAGCGACGGGCTCGCGCCCTTCTGGCGGCAAGTCGGGATGTCGTGCTCGATTGTGGTGGCGGTGTTCGGTTGCTCGGCCATCATGCGGCATCACGCACGGGCCACGGTCCGCGGGTTGTTCTGCTGCATGGTTGGGAAGGTAGCGCCGACTCGGTTTATGTATTGTCGGTCGCGGCTTATCTGTTTGAGCGTGGCTTCGATGTCTTCCGGCTCAACTTTCGAGATCACGGCAGGACACATCACCTCAATCCCGATCTCTTTCACTCCTGTCGCTTGAGCGACGTGGTCGGCGCCTTGCGAGCGGTGACCGGCACGGACAGCAGGCCGCTGGCATTGGTGGGATATTCGCTGGGTGGCAACTTCGCGCTCAGAGTGGCGGCGCGCGCTGGGGTCGAAGGCTTGGCGCTTCGCTCGGTGGTCGCGGTCTGCCCGGTGCTCGATCCGGCACGGACTTTGATCGAGCTCGAGCGCATCACGCCGTTGTATCGACGTTACTTTGTTCACAAATGGCGTCAGTCACTCAAAGCCAAGCTCGCGGCATGGCCTGATCGTTACCGCCGCGAGGAACTCCTTGAGGGTCGCGATCTCACGCGGATGACTGAGCACCTGGTGATCCGTTACACCGAGTATCCGGATCTTCCCAGCTATCTCGACGGTTACGCGGTCGTTGGCAACGTCCTCGCCGGACTCACGGTGCCCTGCCATGTGTTGCTGGCCGCCGATGATCCCATTATCCCGGTGGATGACGTGGATCGGCTGGCGCGGCCGCCGGCGCTCGATGTCCGGGTGATCGAGCAGGGCGGTCATTGCGGATTTCTGGAGAGCGTTGGCGGTGAGAGTTGGGCTGACCGTGAGATCCACCGCCTGTTGGCAGGCCAAGAACGCCCGTCCGCCCTCTGAGCGTCACGCGTCGAAACTTTACGCGCCTTGCCGTGTACTGGATCTGTTCGTCGGGAAAGCCGCGGATTGCAGCGGATCCCCCGTGTTGAGGGTGTTTCCGTGAGAGTGCGCGCGTAGAATCACGCCCCGGTTGCCAAAGGATCTGTGCTTGTGTCCAATCTGAAATTGTCATTGCGTCCCCGAACCTATGTGGTTGGGGCAGCGGTCGTTCTGGCGGCCTTAGGGGTTGGTGTGTGGTGGCGTCACGGCCACGCGCCCAAGACTGCCAATGAACTTGAGAACGCGCCGCTGGTGAGTGCGGTGGCCCCGGGCACGACTGCGTATCAGGTCACGGCGAGCTTCACCGGCGCAGTCGTGGCGCGCTACGACATGCCGATCGGAGTGGACGGCGAGAGTGGTCGGATCGCTGCGATTCTGGTCGAGGTGGGTGATCGCGTGCGGCAAGGCCAGGTGCTGGCGCGCCTCGACACGGCGGTGCTCGCGCCTCAGGTGGCGAGCCTGCGCGCGGCGCTTGAACAGGCACGCGCGGAAGCTTCTCTGGCCGAGGCGGACTATCGAAGGGCTGCTGCCATCGCCGATTCTGTCGGTGCCTTATCCAAGGAAGAAGTCGACAAGCGTCAGTCTCAGGCGATCACCTCCCGGGCGCGAGTGCACGCGGCCGAGGCACAGCTCCAGGAGGCACAAGCGCGCCTTCGGCGGACCGATATCGTGGCGCCTGCCGATGGGCTGGTGCTCACTCGCACCGCCGAGGTGGGTCAGACCGTGACGCCCGGTGGCGCGGTGCTGTTTCGGCTTGCGCGAGAGGGTGAAGTGGAGATGCGCGCTCAAGTCGCCGAGCAGGATTTGCCAAGGTTGCAGATCGGTCAGTTGGCAACGATTCATCTGACCGGGGTTGCCACGAGCTTCGAGGGGCATGTGCGGTTGCTTGCCGCAGTGATCGATCCCCAAAGTCGCCTTGGCGAAGTGCGCATCGCGCTGAAGCAGGACCCCAATCTGCGACCGGGTGCGTTTGCGACCGGCGAGGTGGTGTTGGGAAGCGGCGTCAAGCCAGTCATCCCGCAAACGGCACTGCTGTCCGACAAGGCTGGCAGTTACGTGTTGGTTGCCGGCAAGGATCACCGGGTCGTGCGTCGGGCCGTGACGGTGGGTCCCGCGCAATCGGCTGGGGTCGTGATTGCCGATGGATTGGACGGCAGCGAGCGTGTGATTTCGATTGCCGGGGCATTTCTGCGTGAAGGCGAGTTGGTCCGTGTGGACGTGCCGCCGGCCGCGCCATGAAGAATATCTCTGCCTGGGCGATCAAGCACCCGATCTTTCCGTTGGTGCTTTTCATGGTGCTCGGCTTCGTCGGCATCGTGGCGTTTGTGCGGTTGCCGATCAACCTCAATCCCGACATTTCCTATCCGCTGGTTCAGGTGTCCGTCGCGCAACCGGGTGCCGCGCCGACCGAAATGGAGTCACAGATACTCCACAAGATCGAGGGCGCGGTCGCGAGTGTGGGCAATGTCCACAACATCACCTCGCGAGCCGTCGAAGGCTCTGCGAGCGTATTCATCGAGTTCCAGATCGGCACGCCGATCGATCGGGCGGTGAACGATGTTCGCGATGCCGTCGCTCGCGTTCGCGCCGAGCTGCCGGAGGGGATACAGGAGCCCACGGTGTCGCGCGTCGACATGGATGGTGGCGCCATCGTGTACTACGCCGTCAGTTCCACCTCGCTCAGCGAGGAGGAGCTGAGTTGGTTTGTCGACAATACGGTCACCAAGCGCCTGCTCGCAGTGCCCGGCGTCGCGCAGGTCTCGCGCGGTGGCGGAGTCGCACGCGAGATTCGTATCGATCTTGACCCGGTGCGCATGCAGGCGCTCGGCATCACTGCCGTTGAGGTCAACCAGCAGATTCGTAGCCTGAACCTTGATCCGCCCGGTGGGCGGGCCCAGATCGCCGGTGGAGAGCAGTCGATCCGTGTGCTGGGCGGTGCACGGACGACGGCTCAGCTTGGTGCATCGCGCATCGAATTGCCGGGTGGACGCATGACGCGTCTTGCCGATATCGCGGACGTCTATGACGGCGTCGCCGAGGTGCGCAATCTCTCCCGGCTGAACGGCGCGCCTGCGACCACGTTCGGTGTGTTCCGGGCGCGTGGCGCCTCGGATGTGACCGTGATGCGCGCTCTGCAAAAGGAGATCGACAAGATCGTCAAGGATACGCCCGGTGTGTCCCTTAAAGTGGTGTTCACCACGGTAGATGAGACCGTGCGCACCTACCATTCGGCGATCGAGTCGCTTCTCGAGGGGTCGGTGCTGGCCGTGTTGGTCGTCTGGCTGTTTCTGCGCGAATGGCGCGCGACGGCGATTTCGGCGCTCGCGATTCCGCTGTCGGCGATTCCCACTTTCGCGTTCATGTCCTATATGGACTTCACGCTCAACCAGATCAGTCTGCTGGCGCTATCCCTGGTGGCGGGCGTGCTGGTCGACGATGCGATCGTGGAAATCGAGAACATCATGCGGCATATCCGCATGGGCAAGACACCTTATCAAGCGGCGCTTGATGCGGCTGATGAGATCGGACTTGCGGTCGTCGCGACCTCCGCGACCATCATCGTGGTGTTCCTGCCGGTGAGCTTCATGGGCGGCATCACCGGACAGTACTTCAAGCAGTTCGGACTGACGGTGGCGGCGGCTGTGTTCGTCTCGCTGCTCGTGGCGCGACTGATTACGCCCGTCATTGCGGCTTTCACGCTCAAGCCGGCGTCGCCGGAGGCGCATCTCGATGGCCCGTTGATGGCCCGATATCTGACGTGGCTCAGTCTTTGTGTGCGTTACCGCGGGCGCACCGTTGCCGTTGGCTTCGGATTTTTCGTGATCTCGATTGTCGGGCTTGGCGTGATGTCGAAGACCTTTGCTCCTCCCGAGGATTTCGCGAGCAGTACCGTGACGATCGAGTTGCCGCCAGGCGTTCGTCTGGCGGACACCGCCGCGGTATCGGCCCGGGTCACAGCGATTCTCAGGCGGCACAAAGAAGTCACGGATGTCGTCGAGACCGTAGGTTCCGACGAGGACGGACAGGTCCGCAATGGCACGCTGTACGTCTCCCTCGTGCCACGGAGCGCTCGCTCATTGAGCCAGAAGAATTGGGAGGACGCGGTCCTTCCGGAGTTGCGCTCGATTCCCGACGCCCGGATCCAGTTCCAGTCGCAGGGCGGTGGCGGTGGCGGCGGTCGCGACTACACCCTGTACGTGACCGGCGACGATCCAGTGGCGCTCGAGGCAGGTGCTGCTGCGCTGGTCGAGCAGATGCGCGGGCTCAAAGAGTTGCGGGATCCGCGAATCAACGGCGACTTGCCGCGTCCCGAACTCGTCGTGAAGCCGCGGCTGGATCTGGCGGCGGAACTCGGTGTCACGGTCCAGTCGATCGGACAGACCATCCGCATCGCGACGCTGGGCGACATTCCGCAGAACGCGGCGAAATTTTCGTTGACCGATCGGCAGGTGCCGATTCGGGTCAGTCTGAAGGAGTCGGCGCGCAAGGATCTGTCGACGATCGAGAATTTGCCGGTGCCGACCGCCGCTGGCGGTACGGTGCCGCTGAAGTCCGTGGCGGACATCACGTACGGGCATGGCCCCGCGACCGTGCGTCGTTACAACCAATCCAGGCGCCTGATGGTCGATGCCGATCTGGCGCCCGGGGTCCAGTTCGGTGATGCGCAGGCGAAAATCAATGCGCTCCCGGCAATGAAGCATATGCCGGCCGGCGTGAAACCCGTCGAAGTGGGTACCGGTGAAGTCATGAAGGAGCTGTTCATCAACTTCGCGCTCGCGGTGGCTGCCGGCGTGCTCATGGTGTTTGCGGTGTTGGTGCTGCTGTTCGCTCGTTTCTTCCAGCCTCTGACCATTCTGTCGGCGTTGCCATTGGCGCTCGGTGGTGCCGTGCTCGCGCTCATTGTCCTGGGTTTGCCGTTCTCCTTGTCGGTGGTGATCGGCATCCTCATGTTGATGGGTATCGTGGCGAAGAACTCGATCTTGCTGGTCGATTTCGCGATCGAGGAAGTGCGTGCAGGCAAGGATCGGATGACGGCGTTGCTCGAGGCCGGCCATAAGCGGGCCCAACCAATCGTGATGACCAGCATCGCGATGATCGCCGGCATGTTGCCGAGCGGGTTGGGTCTTGGTGATGGCGCCTCCTTTCGTCAGCCGATGGCGGTCGCCGTGATCGGTGGCATCGTGACCTCCACGCTGCTGACGTTGGTGATGGTGCCCGCCATGTTCACCTTCGTCGATGACCTCGAGGCCTGGCTATCCCCGAAGTTCGGTCGGATCTTGACCTCGAAGGGTCCGGAGGCTGCTGAAACCGGCGGCAAGGAAGGCTGAACCAGACGGGTAATGCTGCTATGCAGCATTAATGCTGCTATGCAGCATTGACCTGACGCAAGTCGATCTTCATAGTGCGCGCTCCTTTTGTTGCCAGCACAGTAGCGCCCGAAGGTTGGGCGCGAGGATCGCCTCATGGATCAGATACCGACCGCACGGGCCCTGCCGACCACCGATGCCGCACTGGCCAATGGCGGCCATGACGCGGCTGGGCTTTATCACCCGAGCTATGAGCGCGACAGCTGCGGCTTCGGGCTGATCGCGAGCCTCGACGATCAACCCAGTCACTGGCTGGTGGAAACCGCGATCGGCTCCCTAAAGCGGTTGACCCACCGGGGAGCGGTGGCCGCGGACGGCAAGACGGGCGATGGCTGTGGTCTGTTGCTCAAGAAGCCGGAAGCCTTCTTGCGCGCGATTGCCGCCGAGGCGGGGATCACGCTCGGCTTGCGAATCGCGAGCGGGATCGCCTTCCTGTCGCGGTATCCGGATGCCGCCCAACGCGCCAAAAGCCTGCTCGAGGCGCAGCTCGCCCGCGAAGGACTCGTCACGTCCGGCTGGCGAGTGCTGCCGACCAACCCGGAGGTCTGCGGTGCCGAGGCGTTGCGCACCTTGCCGTCACTCGAGCAGGTGTTCGTGACCTGCCCGGACGATATCGACGAGGCGAGTTTCAATCGTCGCCTCTTCCTGGCGCGCCGGCGTACCGAGAAGGCGCTCGAGCAGAAGGATCCCTCCTTTTATATGCCGTCGCTGTCGGCCAGTACCATTGTCTACAAGGGCATGGTCATGCCCGAGCACCTCGCGGAATTCTTTCCGGACCTCAAGGATCCGCGGCTCGAAAGTTCGGTGGCGGTGTTCCACCAACGCTTCTCCACCAACACCATGCCGCAGTGGAAGCTCGCGCATCCCTATCGGTTCCTCGCGCACAACGGTGAGATCAACGCGATCCAAGGCAATCGTCACTGGGCGGTGGCCCGCGGACCGTTGTTCCGTTCGCCAGTATTGCCTGACCTCAGTGACATCCAGCCACTGGTGTCGCTGAGCGGTTCCGACTCGCAGACGCTCGACAACATGCTCGAGGTGCTGCTGATGGGCGGACTGGACGTGCTGCACGCGATGCGTTTGTTGGTGCCGCCCGCCTGGCAGACGGTCGATACCATCGATCCGGATCTGCGCGCGTTCTACGAATTCTACAGCCCACACATGGAACCTTGGGATGGGCCTGCGGGCATCGTGTTGACTGACGGTCGGTATGCCGCCTGCACGCTGGACCGCAACGGGCTTCGCCCGGCGCGTTGGGTGATCACCAAGAATCGGCATCTCACCATCGCTTCGGAGATCGGCGTCTGGCCGTATCGGCCTGAAGAGGTGGTCAAGAAAGGCAAGATGGGTCCCGGCGAGATGCTGGCGCTGGATCTGCAGACGGGGGATCTTCTGCACTCCGAGCAGATCGACGGCATTCTGAAGTCACGCCATCCCTACAAGGCTTGGCTCAAGAAGGGCGTGCGCTATCTCGAGAGCGATCTGATCGATGCGAGACTCGCTGCGGAGCCGATGGAGCGGGATACGCTGGATCGCTACCGCAAGATGTTCAACATCACGAGTGAGGAACGTGACGAGATCATTCGGGTGCTCGCCGAAGACGAGAGCGAAGCGGTGGGCTCGATGGGTGATGACACCCCGATGCCGGTGCTCTCGCACAAAATCCGCTCCCTGTACGACTATTTTCGGCAGCAGTTCGCGCAGGTGACCAATCCGCCCATCGACCCTCTGCGCGAGACCATCGTCATGAGTCTGCAAACGCAGATCGGCGCCGAGTGCAATGTGTTTGCGCCGGCCCCCGAGCATGCGCGGCAAATCGTTCTGAACTCCCCGATCCTGTCGCAACGCAAGTTGCGGCAGATCCTCGCGTACACCGAATTTGGCGTCACCCACGAGTTCATCGATTTGCAGCATCCGGCTGATGAGACCTTGCGTGCCGGTATCGAACGGATCTGTGATCAGGCCGAGGCGGCGGTACGCAAGGGAACGCTCGTGCTCTTGTTGTCCGATCGCTATCTCGTCGAGGGCAAGACGCCCATCCACGCGCTGCTCGCAACCGGCGCCGTCCATCACAGGCTGGTGTCGACCGGGCTCCGCTGCAAGTGCAACCTGCTGGTCGAGACGGGCACCGCGCGGGATCCACATCATTTTGCGTGTTTGATTGGCTACGGCGCGACCGCGGTCTATCCCTACATGGCCTACCAGACGCTCTTCGACATGATGCGTACCGGTGCGATGTCGGTGACCTCCGAGGCGCGCTCGGAGTTTGGTCGCAGCTATCGTCGGGGTATTCGCAAGGGTCTTTACAAGATCATGTCCAAGATGGGCATTTCGACCATTGCGAGTTATCGCAGTTCGCAGTTGTTCGAGATCGTCGGGCTTCACCAGGATGTCGTCGACCTGTGTTTTCGCGGTACCGTGAGCCGTATTCAGGGCGCCGACTTCGCCGACATCGAGGAGGATCAAAAAGTACTTGCGGCGCGCGCCTGGGATCCGCTGGCCGGTATTGAGCAGGGTGGGCTGCTGAAGTACGTGCACGGTGGCGAGTACCACATGTACAACCCGGATGTGATCGGTACGCTGCAGGCTGCCGTGATCAGCGGCGACTACAAGGACTACCAGGCATATGCAGCGCTAGTGAATGACCGCCCGGCGTCCTGCCTGCGTGATTTGTTCGCCCTCGATCCGAAGGCCAAGCCGATCCCGATCGAGGAGGTCGAGCCGCTCGAGGAGATCTTCAAGCGTTTTGATTCGGCGGGGATGTCGTTGGGCGCATTGTCTCCGGAAGCGCACGAGGCGCTGGCCATCGCGATGAACCGGCTCGGCGCTCGCTCCAACTCCGGCGAGGGTGGCGAGGACTCGAGCCGTTACGGTACGGAGCGAAACTCCAAGATCAAGCAGGTAGCAAGTGGACGCTTCGGTGTCACCCCTGAATATCTGGTCAACGCGGAGGTGTTGCAGATCAAGGTGGCGCAAGGCGCGAAGCCGGGCGAGGGAGGGCAGCTGCCAGGCCACAAGGTCAACGAGATGATCGCGAAGCTGCGTTGCGCGCGAGCCGGAGTTGGCTTGATCTCGCCGCCGCCGCATCACGACATCTATTCGATCGAGGATCTCGCGCAACTCATTTTTGATCTGAAGCAGGTCAATCCCGAGGCGTTGGTGTCGGTGAAGCTCGTCGCCGAGCCCGGTGTTGGCACCATCGCGGCCGGGGTCGCCAAGGCTTATGCGGATCTGATCACGATTTCAGGCTATGACGGTGGCACCGGCGCGAGCCCACTCTCCTCTATCAAGTATGCCGGTACGCCGTGGGAGCTTGGTCTTGCCGAGACGCACCAGACGCTGCGGATCAACGACATGCGTCATCGCGTCAGGTTGCAGACCGATGGCGGTCTCAAGACGGGCCTCGACGTGATCAAGGCGGCGATCATCGGTGCGGAGAGTTTCGGTTTCGGCACCGCGCCGATGGTGGCGCTGGGTTGTAAGTATCTGCGGATCTGCCACCTCAACAACTGCGCGACCGGCGTGGCGACACAGCATGACGTGCTGCGAAAGAAGTACTTCATCGGTCTGCCAGACATGGTCATCAACTACTTCCGCTTCGTTGCCCAGGAGTGCCGTGAATTGATGGCCTCCTTGGGCGTTCGCAAGCTTGCGGATCTCATCGGCAGGACCGAATACCTGAAGATCATCGAGGGACAGACTACACGTCAGAAAAAGCTTGATCTGTCGCCGATCCTGTCGACCGCCGGTCTCTCGTCGGAGTCCCCGCAGTATTGTCTCGAGGCACGCAACCCGCCGTTCGATCGCGGTGTCACGGCGGAGCGGATGGTGGCCGACATGCGCCGGGCCATCGAGACACTCAGCGGTGGCGAGTTCCGATATGAGGTGTCCAACCGTGATCGTTCGATCGGCGCGCGCCTGTCGGGCGAGATCGCGCGTCGCCACGGCAACCACGGCATGAGCGGCGCGCCGCTCAACGTCCGCTTGACGGGTTCCGCGGGCCAGAGCTTCGGTGTCTGGAACGCTGGCGGTCTCAATCTCTATCTCGAAGGCGATGCCAACGACTATGTGGGCAAGGGCATGGCGGGTGGTCGTCTCGTCTTGGCACCACCGCCGACCGGCAGTTTCGTTGCCCGCGAGACGCCGATCATGGGCAACACCTGTCTGTATGGCGCGACCGGTGGAGAGCTCTTTGCGGCGGGCACCGCGGGTGAGCGCTTTGCGGTACGCAACTCCGGAGCAATCGCGGTCATTGAGGGAGCCGGTGATCACTGCTGTGAGTACATGACGGGTGGTGTGGTGTGCGTGCTCGGTCGGACCGGCGTCAACTTCGGCGCCGGGTTCACGGGTGGCTTCGCCTACGTGCTCGATCTTGATCGGGATTTCGTCGATCGCTACAACCATGAGCTCGTGGACATCCATCGCATCACGATCGACGGCGCGGAGCAGAACATCCATCATCTGCGTGGCCTCATCGAAGAGCATGTGGCGGAGACTGGCAGCGAATGGGGGCGGCAGATCCTGAACGACTTCCGTTCCTATATCGGCAAGTTTTGGCTCGTGAAACCCAAGGCGGCTGAGATCGATACCTTGATCGAAAATCTTCGGAGGGCTGCCTGATGGGCGACAAGACACTACAGTTTCTGGAGCTTGCCCGTATCGACCCGGCCAAAGTGCCGGTAGAGACACGGACCCGGGAATTCAAGGAGATTTACGCGAGTTTCACGCCCGACGCGGCGGCCTCGCAGGCGGCTCGTTGTCTCGGCTGCGGCAATCCGTTCTGCGAATGGAAGTGCCCGGTGCACAACTACATCCCAAACTGGCTCAAGCTGATCGAGCAGGGCAAGCTGTTCGAGGCGGCCGAGCTTTCACACCAGACCAATTCCCTGCCTGAGGTGTGTGGCCGCATCTGTCCACAGGATCGTCTGTGTGAGGGCGCATGCACGCTGAACAATGATTTCGGCGCGGTGACGATCGGCTCGATCGAGAAGTACATCACCGATGAGGCGCTGAAGGCCGGGTGGACACCGGATCTGTCGCATGTGCGGTCGACGGGCAAGCGCGTCGCGATCGTGGGTGCGGGACCTGCCGGCCTAGGTTGTGCCGATATTCTTGCGCGGCATGGCGTCACGCCGGTCGTCTTTGATCGCTATACGCGTATTGGCGGCTTGCTGACCTTCGGTATCCCGCCCTTCAAACTCGAGAAGGAAGTGATTGATCGGCGTCATGCGTTAATGGTCGGCATGGGCGTCGAGTTCCGGCTCGGTGTGGAGATCGGCAAGGACGTGTCCTTCGAGTCGCTGCTCGCCGATTACGATGCCGTATTCCTCGGGATGGGCGCCTATCAGGCCGTCAAGGGCGGGTTCCCTGGCGAAGAGCTTCCCGGCGTCATCGAAGCGTTGCCGTACCTGATTTCAAATATCAACCACGAGCTTGGGCTTGCACATGCCTTCGAGAACCTCGCCGGCAAGCGTGTGGTGGTGCTCGGCGGCGGCGATACCGCGATGGATTGCAACCGCACGGCGATTCGTCAGGGTGCCGCGAGTGTCACCTGCACCTACCGCCGTGATGAAGCCAACATGCCGGGCTCCAAGCGGGACTACAAGAACAGTGTGGAGGAAGGCGTGAAGTTCCTCTTCAACTTGCAGCCCGTCGGTATTGTGGGCGAGGGGCGGGTCGAAGGCGTCCGTGTGGTTGAAACCCGCCTTGGTGCGCCCGGACCCAAGGGGCGTCGAGTGCCCGAGTCCGTGCCCGGCAGCGAGCGCATCCTGCCGGCCGATGCGGTCGTGATCGCGTTCGGTTTCAAGCCGAGCCCGGCTCCTTGGTTTGCGCCCCATGGTATCGAGTTGCATGCAGACGGTCGCGTCAAGGTGTCCGCGGATCCACGCGTGCCCTTCGCCACGAGTCATCCGAAGGTGTTCGCCGGCGGTGATATGGTGCGTGGCAGTGATCTTGTGGTGACTGCCGTGTTCGAGGGTCGGGAGGCTGCGCGCGGTATCCTCGCAAGACTAGGCATCGCAGCGACCGCCATGGCGGCCTGAACGCGCGAGACGATGGGTGAACGACTCGGGAGGTTGAGTGCCATGACGACCATGAATCGACGTATCGTGCTGGCGGCTCGCCCGAAGCTCGAAGCTGCCCTCGAACATTTCCGGATGGAGACCGTGCCGCTTCCGGAGGTGGGTCCGGATCAGGTGCTGGTACGGCATCATTTCTTGTCGCTGGATCCCTACATGAGGGGTCGAATGAGCGAGGCGAAGTCTTATGCCGCGCCGCAGCCGCTTGATCAGGTGATGATTGGCGGCACGGTCGGTGAGGTTGTCCAGAGTCGTCATCCGAATTATCAGGTCGGTGATCGGGTTGCAGGCTACGGCGGATGGCAGGAATACTCGCTGGTTGAGGGCCCGGCACTCGTCACCTTGCAAAAAGTCGATACTCGCCAGGTGCCGCTGTCGGCTTATCTGGGTCCGGTCGGCATGCCTGGCATCACTGCCTGGTACGGCTTGTCCAAGATCTGCGAGGCCAAGCCCGGCGAGACCGTGGCGGTCAGTGCGGCTGCGGGTGCGGTCGGTAGCGTCGTCGGACAACTTGCGAAGATGCGCGGCTGCCGAGCGATCGGCATCGCCGGTGGCCGTGACAAGTGCGCCTATGTGGTTGAGGAATTGGGATTCGATGCCTGTGTCGACTACAAGGCGGCGGGAAGCGCCGAAGCCTTGTCGGCACGCCTTGCCGAGGTGGCCCCAAAGGGCATTGATGCCTACTTCGAGAACGTGGGCGGCTTGGTGCTGGATGCGGTACTTCCGCAGATGAATGCTTTTGGACGGATCGCGGTGTGCGGCATGATTGCGGGCTATGAAGGCGCGCCGGTTCCCATCAAACAGCCCACGCTTATCCTGCGATCGCGTCTCAAGATGCAGGGTTTCATCGTCTTCGAGCAACCGGATACGGTGCCTTGGGCGCAGGCCGAGCTTGCCTCTGCGGTGGCCAGCGGGCGCATCAAGTATCGAGAAACCATCGCGGAGGGGCTCGAGAATGCGCCCGCGGCTTTCCTCGGGCTGTTGAAGGGACGCAATCTCGGCAAGCAGCTTGTGCGCTTGCTCTAGCGGCGCTCGAGTTGCCAGCGAGCGATCGCCTCTTCAAAAACGATCCGGTGTAGCCGGGCGGTGTCCAGAGTGGTCTTGGCGTATCCGCCCCCGAGGACGATGCACAGGGGAATGTGGCGCTCCCGCACGAGTCGGATGACGCAGGCCTCGCGCCGTCGAAGGCCATCCTCCGAGAGTGCCAGCCGACCATAGTGATCGCCTGCCATCACGTCGACGCCTGCCACGAAGAACACGAGATCAGGCGTGGATGCGTCGAGCGCCACCGTCACGGCGTGATCAACGTGCTCCAGATATTCGGCATCGGTCGTGCCATCGGCAAGACCGATATCCCAGGTGGAGCGCTCCTTGTTAATCGGATAATTGCGCTCGCCGTGAACGGAGAGTGTCCTCACCTCGTGATCTGAGGCGAAGATTGCGGCTGTGCCGTTACCCTGATGGACGTCAAGATCGACAATCAGAACGCGTTCCATGCGTCGTTCCTGCTGCAGGGCGCGAGTCACGACGGCCACGTCGTTCAACGCGCAGAAGCCCTCGCCATGATCGGCATAGGCGTGATGCGTGCCGCCTGCCAGATTGGCGCCCAAACCATCAGCCAAGGCGGCCGTCGCGGCGAGATAGGTGCCATAGACGGCCAGTCGTGATCGCCGCCACAAGCGGGGGCTCAGCGGCACGCCAAGTCGGCGGATTTCACTGGGTCCGAGCGTGCCCTGTGATAGCCGCTCCAGATAATCCGGGTGATGCACCAGGGCGAGCATCTCGATCGGTGCCTCGATCGGCGTCATGACGTCGCTGCCGTCGATGAGGCCGCGATTCAAGAGGTCCTGGTGAAGCAGTGGGTATTTGCCCATCGGATAAGGATGGGAGGCTGGCAAATCGACCCGGTAGTCTGGATGAAAGCTGACACGCATGTGGGGTTTCGGGCATCCTCTTAGCGACATTGATCCGCCCGGCTCAAGATGGCTCCAGTGATCGCCGGTTCGAGCGGTCGGACGCCCCCGTGGGCCCGCATTGTTAATATGCAAACTGTAGTCAAACCGTCATCTTCCCTAGTCTAGGATTCAGCTCCCCAAACGAGGTACACCCTGATGTTACGCCAGTCTTTCCCGCAGCTGTTTGTCGCCGCCGCCTTGACGTGTTTCGCGAGCGCTTCCATGGCTGCGACGCCCGGCACCTACACGCTCACCGATCAGTGGAAGATCGGCGGGACCGGCGGCTGGGACTACCTCGCGATGGACTCCGCAACGCATCGGCTGTTCCTGTCACGAGGCGACCGCGCTGATGTCGTTGATACGACAACCGGTAAGATCGTCGGTTCGATTCCCAATACTCAGGGTATCCACGGCGTCGCCCTGGCGCCGAAGCTGAAGCGCGGCTTCACCAGCAACGGTCGTGGCAACTCGATCACGGTGTTCGACTACGACTCGCTCGCCGTGCTTCGTGAAGTTGCCATTCCGGGTCAGAATCCGGACGCCATTCACTATGAAGCCTCAACCAACCATCTCTATACCTTCAATGGTCGTAGCAAGGATGTCACCGTTCTCGATGCCTCGAGCCTCGAGGTCATCGGCACCATCGTCGTACCGGGCAAGCCTGAGTTTGTGCAAGATGATGGCAAGGGTCACCTGTTTCTGAACATCGAGACGGAGCCCGGCAAGCTGCTGCGTATCGATTCGAAGACCATGAAGGTCGCGGCGACTTGGACACTGGAAGGTTGCAACAGTCCGACGGGTCTGGCACTCGACAGCGTGCATGCGCGCGTGTTCTCGGTCTGTGACGACAAAGTCATGACCGTCACGAACGCCAAGACCGGCAAGCAAGTTGCCAAAGTGACGATTGGTGATGGACCTGATGCGGTGGTCTATGACGCCAAGACGGGTCTGATCTTCAGTTCAAATGGCGGCGATGGCACCTTGTCGGTGGTTCGCCAGGTCTCGGCGAACACCTACAAGGTGGTTGCCTCCGTGCCGACCCAGCGGGGCGCGCGAACCATGGCGTTTGATGCATCGACGGGCAAGGCCTACCTGGTCACCTCCGATTTTGGGCCCGCGCCTGCAGCGACTGCCGAGCAGCCGCATCCGCGCCCGACGATCGTGCCGGACACCTTTCGCGTGCTGGTCGTCGAGCCGCGATAAGCGACCGCCGGGAGCGGGGTAGGCGGCGCTTTTGCCGAGGACCAACTAGGGTTCCGGGCACGTGATGCGTGCCCGGAGAGCCACCGACCCCGAGGACACTCGTCAGCGCTCGCAAATTAGTGTTAGATCCTAGGCCCGTGGCGCAGTGCCGCTGCATGGGTCCGAGGTGAAAATGACGATTCGTGAGCCGAGGCTTGAAACAGTCCCCATCGCGCTTTTGCATCCCACGCAAATCACCGTTGGGTTGCGTGAAGTCAGGGAAAAGCGCGCCCACTGGCGTGTCCAGCGGCACAAGGCAAAATTTCTCGGTAGTCATCTGATTCCGGTGATCCACGGGCTCAAGGATCGCTACTACATCATCGATCATCATCATCTCGCGCGGGCGCTCCACGACGAGGGGGTCGAGAGTGTGGCCATCGCCGTCGTCTCCGATCTGCGCACGTTGGATCGCGAGGCGTTTTGGACCTATCTGGACAATCGCAGTTGGATGCATCCTTACGATGAGCGCGGTCATCGGCAGTCCTATCGCGAGCTGCCACGCCGTGTCTCGGATCTCGTTGACGACCCGTATCGTAGCCTGGCCGGGGAGCTTCGCCGTGCGGGTGGCTTTGCGAAGGACACCACGCCGTTCAGTGAGTTTCTCTGGGCCGATTTTCTAAGGCGTCGCGTCAAGAAAGCGCATGTTGAGCGGAACTTCGACGAGGCGCTCGCCCTGTCGCTGGAGCTTGCGAAAAGTGCGGATGCTGACTACCTGCCCGGATGGTGCGGGCCGGTTCCCCGATGACGGTGCCCGGATGCGGCATCGTGAGCGATCTACTACACTGACCCAATGACCAGCGTTCATCGGCGAACTGCGGCACGTGCCCTAGTCGAAGGCCTCCTTGCTCAGCGGGTGTCCATTGCGTTTTCGGTCGCCGGCGAAAGCTACCTCGCGGTCCTGGATGCGCTTTATGACGTGTCGGATCACCTACGCCTCGTGACCTGTCGGCACGAGGCGAATGCCGCGAACATGGCCGAAGCGGTCGGCAAGCTGACCGGACGACCTGGGGTGTGTTTGGTCACGCGTGGTCCGGGTGCAACGCATGCCAGTATTGCGATTCACACGGCCGATCAGGATGCGACACCGCTCGTGATGTTCGTCGGCCAGGTGGCGCGCTCGGATCTCGGACGAGGGGCGTTTCAGGAAATCGACTATTCGGCGATGTTTGGGCATATCGCCAAGGCCGTCATCGAGATTCGCGATCCCGACGAGCTGCCGATGCGCGTGGCCAGGGCGTTCGAGCTTGCCGTCAGTGATCGGCCGGGCCCCGTCGTGGTGACGCTTCCCGAGGATCTGCTGGAGCTCGAGTGTGCGAGTCCGACGCCCGCGTATGCCGCGCGTGTCGAGATCGAGTTGCCGCAGATGCACTGCGGCGCTTTGGAGGCTCGGCTTCGAGCAGCACAGCGGCCGGTGCTCTGGGTTGGCGGCAGCGGTTGGTCCGAGGACGGCGTCAACGCCCTTCGACAATTCGCGGCGGCGTGGCGCCTGCCGGTGGTCAGTGGTTTTCGGCGCAAGGATTTGGTGTCGAACGACAGCGCCGAATATGTGGGTGAGCTAGGTTTTGTGCTGGGTGCTGCGGCAGCGCGGGCTTTGCGCGAGGCGGATCTTCTGTTGGTCATCGGGGCCGCGCTCGGTGATGTGGAGACGGGCGGCTATACGCGTCTTGACCCTGCATTGACCGGACAGACGGTGTTGCATGTCGCGATGCGTGCGCTCGATTTGGGACGGGTGTTCCCGGTGAGTATCGGTGTGGTGGCCTCCCCCTCGGCCGCCGCTCGTGCGCTTTCTACACTTCCTCTCCCGGCCATACCGACTGTCTGGGAAGCTTGGACGAGGGAGCTCCGGCAGCGCTATGAGGCCGACGTGATGGCCATCGCGGTGTCGGGTGTCGTCAATCTGAGTGCGGTGTTTCGGGAGCTTCGCCGGCAATTGCCGGATGACGCGATCGTGACGAACGGCGCCGGTAATTATGCAGCGTGGCTGCATCGATTTTTCTCGGTGCGTGCCTTCAGGACACAACTGGCCCCGCAGAGTGGGGCGATGGGCTATGGAGTGCCGGCGGGTATTGCAGCGGCCTTGCTGCACCCGGATCGTCGAGTGGTTGCGGTCGCGGGTGACGGTTGTTTCATGATGGCCGCGCAGGATTTGGTCACGGCGGCCAGAGAAGGTGCGCGCGTGGTGTTTTTGGTGATCAACAACGGTACCTACGGGACGATTCGCATGCATCAGGCGATGCGCTTTCCCGGGCGCACGATCGGTACGACGCTGGTCAATCCGGATTTCGTGGCGCTGTCCGAAGCCTCGGGCGTGCCTGCCGTTCGAGTCGAGACGGACGAACGATTTGCCCACGCGCTCGCCGAGGCCTTGTCTGCTGCGGGTCCTCGACTGATAGAGATCGTGACCAGTGCCGAGGACATCGCGCCGGGCCGACGGCTGTCGACCCTCGAGGCGCGTTCAGCTTAGGGCGGACGCCTCTGGGATCAGGCGGTCTTGGCGCGTGTTGCCGTCCCCGACACTTCCAGTAGCGAGCGCTCCAGAATGTCGAGGCCTTCCTGAAGAATGGCTTCGCTCGCGGTGAGTGGCACCAGGAAGCGAATCACGTTTGCGCGCGTACCGCAGGATAGGATCAAGAGACCGTTGGCCGCTGCTTGTTGCACCAGTGCTTTCGTGAGATCCGCATCCGGCTGCGATGCATCGTTCTGTTTCACGAGCTCCATGGCCACCATCGCCCCGGGCCCGCGCACGTCGCCGATACAGGTCAGGCCATGACGACTCTTCAGGCCATTGAGGCGCTGCTTCAGGATCGCGCCCAGCTGCAGCGCGCGCGCGCACAGGTTTTCCTTCTCGATCACATCAAGGACAGCGAGCGCTGCCGCACAACTGATCGGTGAGCCCGCATAGGTGCCGCCGAGGCCACCGGGGCTCGGTGCATCCATGATCTCGGCCTTGCCAATGACCCCAGCGAGCGGAAAGCCACCCGCCAGGCTTTTGGCGACCGTCATCAAGTCGGGTTCCACGCCCGCGTGCTCGATGGCGAACAGTTTGCCGGTACGTGCGAATCCCGTTTGCACCTCGTCGCAAATCATCACAATGCCATGCTCGGTACACAGCCGACGCAGTTCGCGCAGGAACTCGACCGGTGCGGGATAGAAACCACCTTCGCCTTGCACGGGTTCGATGATGATGGCGGCGACGCGCGCCGGTTCGACATCCGCTTTGAAGAGCGTCTCGAGCGCAGCCAAGGCATGTGCGGAGGTGACGCCGAGATATTCTGCGGGGAAAGGCAAATGGTAGATCTCGCCCGGCATCGGACCGAAGCCCGTCTTGTACGGCGCTACTTTGCCGGTAAGCCCCATCGTGTACATGGAACGACCATGGAATGCCCCGGAGAACGCAATGACGGCGGAGCGCCGCGTGTGAGCGCGTGCGATCTTGACGGCGTTCTCGACGGCTTCGGCGCCAGTCGTGACGAGGATGGTCTTCTTCGGACTAGGGCCGGGAGCCAGTCGGTTGAGGCGATCGGCGAGACGGACGTAGGACTCGTATTGCGTCACCTGGAAGCAGGTATGCGAGAACTGCTCGAGTTGGGCGCTGACGGCGGCTTTCACATCGGGATGAAGGTGGCCGGTGTTCAATACCGCGATGCCGGCGGCGAAATCGATGTATCGATTGCCGTCGACATCCCACTGTTCGGCATTCTGCGCACGAGCGGCGAAGACCGGGAGCAGGTTCGATACGCCACGGGGCACCGCACTTTCGCGAAGGGTTTGTAGTTCCGAGTTGCGGGTCATCGGGTCGCTCCTGTGGGTGCGCGGGCATGCGCGGTTGGCAGCGCAGAGATTACCAGCCGCGGCCCGTCGACGTCGATGGTGTGGCGCGCGGACCCACGCCACCTTGGCTTTCCCGGACGGCGGCGATCAGGCCATCAGCGCCTTGAGTTTTTTAAGGGCGCTGGTCTCGATCTGCCGGATACGCTCGGCCGATACCGAGTATTCGGCCGCGAGCTCGTGGAGCGTCGCCTTGTTGTCCTCGCTGAGCCAACGGCGCTCCATGATGGAGCGGCTGCGAGGGTCGAGAGTGGCGAGTGCCGAGTGCAGTCGCGCTGTGGCCGTGTCTTCCCATTCGTCGCGTTCCACGGCGATGGCCGGATCCGCATCGGCCGCCGGTAAGTAGGCGGCGGGGGAAAAAGTACCATCGTCGTCGTCGCCATCCGGCACCGGGTCGAAAGCCACGTCGCGCGCCGACAGGCGCTGCTCCATTTGCGACACCTCGGCGGTGGTCACGCCAAGTTCGCGCGCCACCGTCTGAGTCTCTTCGGGCGACAGCCAGCCGAGGTTCTTCTTGGACTTGCGTAGATTGAAGAACAGCTTGCGTTGCGCCTTGGTGGTGGCGATCTTGACCAGACGCCAGTTCTTGAGCACGTACTCGTGGATCTCAGCACGAATCCAGTGCACGGCGAACGACACCAGACGGACGCCGACCGTTGGATCGAAGCGCTTCACCGCCTTCATCAGGCCGATGTTGCCTTCCTGAATCAGATCCCCCATCGGCAGGCCGTAGCCGTTGTAGCCGCGAGCGATGTGTACCACGAAGCGCAGGTGCGCCAAGACGAGCTGACGGGCCGCCTCGAGATCGTTCTTTTCCCGAAAGTTCCTCGCAAGGTGCAATTCATCTTCACGGGAGATCACGGGCACGCGAGTGACCGCATCGATGTACGCATCGAGGCTGCCTACCGGACCGCGCAACGTGAGCGGCAGATAGTCGGTGGGGGACGAAGGTGTCAGCGCCAGTGTCGTCATAACCGTAGCTCCTCCCGGACTCCAAACCCGCCGGGTGATCAAAGTTTAGCACTCGCGCAATTGGAGTGCTAATGGCGCCGAAAGTTCAGTTTAAAAAAACTTATAAATCAATAACTTAATTGTTCTATATCGGGTCCAAACGGCGTAACTGATAAGTCGAGGCCGCCCAAGCGCCGATCCATCCGAGGAGCGTACCCGCCGCCGTCAGGCGCAGACATTCGTAAAAACCCGGTCCACTGACGTGGAAAAACTCACCGTAGCTTTGCGCGAGTGCCGAAATCGGACCTGCCAGCAGGAGAGCGCTGACCTTCAAAAGGCTGAACGCGAGCAGTCCACCCAGCGCGCCGTAGGCGACCCCGCTGTACAGGTAGGGGCGTCTGATGTAGCGATCGGTTCCGCCGAGCAGCGCGATGACCTCGATCTCATCGTGTCGCCGATCGACGTCGAGACGGATGGTATTGCCAATCACCAGCAGGGCGGTCAGGCCGAATAGCCCCCAGAGCACCTGCAGCATGCGGCCGACTGCGGTGAGCAGCGCGGCCAGTCTTGACGCAAAGCGGGTATCGACCACGACCTGATCCACGCCTTTCCAGGTGCGCAGTTCCTCGGCAATACGGGGGAGGTTCGTGGCAGCGGTGCCGGTGGTGTTCCGCAGTCGTACGATCAGCACGGTCGGTAGTGGATTGTCCGGTAACGCATCGAGGGCGGTGCCGAGTCCGGACCACGCCCTGAATTCCGTCAGGCCCTCCGTCGGCGTGATCCGACGCACCAGCAGTAGATCGGCACGAGCGTCGAGTTGGCGACGCAGCCCCGTGACGGCGTCTTCCGGTAACCCGGGCGTCAGAAATACGGAGACATCGAGTGCGCTTTTGTAGCGGTCACTCAGTGTCTCGGCGTTCTGCAGGGCGAGCGCCAGGGTTGCCGGCAACGCCAGGACAATCCCGATCACCGCGATGGTCAGTGCCGACCCGACGGGCGCTTGCCAAAGGCGATCGAGGGCGAGCGTCAGGGCCCGACTTTGTTGTGTCCACCAGCCACGTGGTCGGCCGGGCGTTGCGATGTCGGTCGCGAGGATCCGTGGATCAGTCATGGGTAGCCATCTGCAGTCGGCCGGCGTCGAGGGTGATCTGTCGCCTGCCCAAGGGTTGGATCAGCGTGAGGTCATGGCTCGCGACGACCACGGTGATGCCGATGTCGTTGACCTGTCCGAGGATCGACATCATTTGCCGTGCGCTGGATGGGTCGACGTTGCCGGTGGGCTCGTCGGCAAGCAGTATTCGTGGCTTCGACACCACTGCCCGGGCAATCCCGACACGCCGCTGTTCGCCGACCGATAATTCGGTGGCCCGATCGTTCGCGCGATCAAGCAGGCCTACCTGATCGAGTGCGGCCCTGACCCGTAGGTCAGCCTCCCGATTGGAATATCCGGCGATGTGCAAGGGGAGTGCCACGTTGTGCCATACCGGTCGATCGACCAACAGTTGATGGTCCTGAAACACCATGCCGATCCGACGGCGGTGTTCGAGGATGCCGGTTCGGCTCAGCGCACCGAGGTTTTGTTGACCCACCAGCAGCTGGCCGCGGGTGGGTCGTTCGAGGCCCGCGATCAGCCGAAGCAGTGTGCTCTTGCCGGCCCCCGAAAGCCCCGTCAGAAAGGCCATCTCACCGTCGGCGATCTGGAACGACACCCCGATCAGTGCTTCACGACCGTTCGGGTACCGATGGGTGACGTCTAGGAAGCGGATCACGGCGTTGTGGCGTTGGGCTCGGGCGCTTCCAGTAAGGCCGCGACAAAATCATCGACATCGAAGGCACCGAAGTCATCGATGGATTCCCCGATGCCGACGAAACGCAACGGGATGCCGAGCTCGGTGGCGATCGCGATCACGATGCCACCTTTGGCGGTGCCGTCTAGCTTGGTCAGGACGATGCCGGTAATGCCGAGTGCGTCATGGAAGGCGCGCGCCTGGTGTAGTGCGTTTTGCCCCTGACTGGCGTCGAGCACCAGTAGTGTTTCGTGCGGCGTGCCCGGTGTTTGTCGGGCGAGCACGCGCTTGACCTTCTTGAGTTCATCCATCAGGTGCGACTGATTCTGGAGACGCCCGGCGGTATCCGCGATCAGGACGTCGACGCCTCTGGCGCGTGCCGCCGAATGAGCGTCGAAGATGACTGCAGCAGGATCCGCGCCTGGCGCTTGCGCGATTACCGGAACGCCATTGCGCTCGCCCCAGACTTCGAGCTGTTCCACTGCCGCCGCGCGAAAGGTGTCCCCTGCCGCCAGCATCACCGAATGTCCGTGATCCTGGAGACGTCGCGCCAGCTTGCCTATCGATGTGGTTTTGCCGGAGCCGTTGACGCCGACGACCAGTATGACGAAGGGGCGTTCGCTGGAGGATATCGACAGTGGGATCGCAACGGGACGCAGTATCGTCGCGATGCTGTCCCGCAGGGCGCCGAGGAGGGCGTCAAGGTCGCCGAGCTCACGACGATCCACGCGGCGTCGCAGATCGCCGAGGATACGTTCGGTCGCCGGTAGCCCGACGTCAGCCGTGAGCAGTCGCAGCTCAAGCTCATCGAGCAGATCGGCGTCGATCTTGCGGCCGGGCCACAGCGCGGCGAGGCCGCGCGCGACCTGCGAGCCGCCGGTCGCGAGTCGCTCGCGCCACCGGCTGAAGAGACCGCCGCCCGGCATCTTCGGCGTCTCGGGCGTGCGGTCGGCGTCGGCGGGTTTCTTTTTGAGAAAGTCGAACATCGGATCTCCCTGCGCGATCACTATTCTACCTTCAGTGCCCATCGCCACGACGAGTAATCCCGCCGGGGCCGTGGCTGCGTATTATGGTGGCTGGTTCTTGAGCCCTCTGGAGCGCTGCGTTGGCTGACATCCGAAAACCTCACCGCGCCAAGGGTCCTGGGTTTGGATCCCGCCCTGCCGGGGAGTCGCGGCCGGGTGCTGGCAGCGTACGCGTGATTGCGGGCAATTGGCGGGGCCGGCGTATTCCGTTTCCGCAGGTCGCGGAGGTGCGCCCGACGCCGGATCGAGTGCGTGAAACGCTCTTCAACTGGCTACAGGGTGAGGTCGCGGATCGTCGAGTGTTGGATTTGTTTGCGGGCAGTGGTGCGCTGGGTCTCGAGGCGCTCTCGCGGGGTGCACGAGAAGCGGTGTTCGTCGAGCAGCATCACGTGGTTGCCGAGGCGCTGGTCGCCAATCTATCGCGCCTCGGTGCCGTCGGCGGCGCGGTCATCAACGGCGATGTCTTCGAGTACCTTCGAAGGGCGCCACGATCGTTCGATTTGGTGTTTCTCGATCCACCGTTCGCACAGGGGCGGCTGACCGAATTGTGTACACTTCTGGAGCAGGGTGGCTGGCTGAACGCGAGCGCCGTCATTTACATCGAGAGAGCGGCCGATGCCGATGCGCCGGTCGTGCCTGTGAACTGGACGATGGTGCGCGAGATGCGCGCCGGTGAGGTTCGGTCGAGCCTCCTTCGGCGTGTGGATGCACGGCAGACTGAAGTGACCGATTCCGCGAAGGGTGGTGAAGCATGAATCTGAAGCGAAGCGCGGTCTACCCGGGGACCTTTGATCCCATGACCAACGGACATGAGGATCTCGTTCGGCGTGCGGCCGGTCTCTTCGAGCGGGTGATCGTCGCGATCGCATCCAACCCGAACAAGACGCCGATGTTTCCGCTGGCTCAACGTATCGAGATGGCGCGTCGGGTTCTCCAGGATCTGCCGCATGTCGAGGTGATGGGCTACACCGGGCTCACCGTGGATTTTGCGAAACAGCACAATGTGCATGTGGTGGTGCGGGGTCTGCGAGCGGTATCGGACTTCGAATTCGAGTTTCAGCTCGCCAACATGAGTCGTCATCTCTCTCCGGAGATAGAACATGTGTTCCTGACGCCAAAAGAGCAGTTCACCTTCATCTCGTCGACGCTCGTGCGCGAGATCGCGACACTTGGCGGCGATGTCTCGCAGTTCGTGCACCCTGTGGTTGCCGCCGAACTGGCTCGCAAGGCCGCTGCGAACACCGGCGCTTAGGTGGTGAGCGGCGTGATGATGCCTCGTAGCCAGGTTCGCACCGTCCGGTGGTCGTTTTTTTTGGGCTGCCTGCTGGCAGGCCTTGCGATCGCAGCACCACAGCCCGCGAACAACGCGATTGCCAGTGCACATCCGCTAGCGACCCAGGCGGGACTCGACGCGTTGGCAGCCGGCGGCAATGCCTTTGACGCTGCGGTTGCGGTGAGTTCGATGCTTGCGGTGGTGGAACCTGCGAGTTCGGGTGTGGGCGGTGGCGGGTTCTATCTACTGCATGTCGCGGCGAGCGGTCGCGACGTGATGGTGGATGGTCGCGAGACGGCGCCGCAGGCCGCAACGCGCGGGATGTATGTCGGTGCGGATGGTCGGGTCGATGATCAGGCATCGAAGGACGGGCCGTTGGCTGCGGGTATCCCGGGCGAACCGGCCGCATGGGCTTATCTGGCGACGCGTTATGGTCGGTTACCGCTGACGCGCAGCATGGCGCCCGCCATTCGTGTCGCGAGGACGGGATTTCCGCTCTACGCGCGTTTGCAGAACGCCATTCGCGTGAAGCGTGAGCGGTTGCTCGCCTCGCCGGAGGCTCGCGCGGTCTTCTTGTTGAAGGGTGATGTGCCTCCGGTCGGCTTTGCGATCGTGCAGAAGTCACTTGCCAGCACGCTCGAGTTGATCGCGCAGAGTGATGCGCGGGCGTTTTACCAAGGTGCTTTTGCGAAGCGCATGGCTGATGGCGTCCGCCGCGATGGGGGGCTGTGGTCGGCCGATGATTTGGCTCGCTACCACATCGTCGAGCGTGAACCGTTGCGGATCCGGTATCGCGACGCAACGATCGTCACCGCGCCGCCCCCTTCATCGGGCGGCGTGGTGATCGGCGACGCGCTCGGGATTCTCTCCGGATACGACTTCGCGTCGATGGGTCGCATCGATCGCACTCATTTGCTGATCGAGGCGCTCCGCCATGCCTATCGAGACCGTGCGGAATACTTGGGGGACCCGGACTTCGTCAAAGTACCCGTCGAGCAGTTGCTGAGCCCACTGTATGCCGCGGGACAGCGGACATCCATTCGCCTCGACCATGCCATGCCGTCGGCATTTCTGCGGGGTGTGGACGGGGGTGAGGAAAGCCCGTCGACGACACATTTTTCGATCTTGGATCGCGAGGGTAATCGGGTCGCCGCTACGCAATCGGTCAACTTGTTCTTCGGTGCGACCTATGTGATCCCCGGCACCGGCTTCCTGTTGAATGACACGATGGATGACTTTTCGGTTGCGGCAGGGGTGCCGAACGCCTTTGGTCTGGTGGGCGCCGAGGCCAATGCCATCGCGCCCGGCAAGCGGCCACTGTCCAGCATGACGCCCACCTTCGTCGAGCAGGATACGGGTCTTTTGATCATAGGGTCGCCGGGTGGCAGCACCATCATCACCAATGTGTTGGGTGGCGTCCTGCAGTGGCTCGACGGACGGTCCGCGCAGGAGATCGTGGCGGCGCCGCGCGTTCATCACCAGTATCTGCCGGACAATGTCACCTTCGAATCCGGTGCGTTCACGCCAGAGGAACGCTCGGCCCTAGAGCGGCGCGGCCATCATCTCGTCGAAAGCCGCAGTGCCTGGGGTAATACCCAGGTGGTCACCTGGAATTTCGTCACCGGTCGCATCGAAGCCGCCTCCGACCCGCGCGGCTTCGGTGCGGGTCTCGTCTACTGAGCGGCTCCACGACGACTGCGACGTGCAGTGCGGGGCGTTCGGCCCGGTTGGCATTGCGGGCACCAGTAGGTTGACCGTTGGCCTTGCACGCGGTGTGAGATCGGCGCATCGCACACCAGGCACGCTTGGTCGGTGCGTTCATAGACATAGAGTTTTTGCCTGAAGTAACCCGGGTTGCCTTCGGCGTTGACGTAGTCCCGCAGGGTGGTTCCACCGACGCGGATCGCAGCCTCCAGAACGGCTTTGATGGCGGATGCAATGCGTTCGGTTTCCTCGACGCTCAGTCGACCGGCGAGCTTCCACGGGTGTACCCGAGCATGGAACAGCGCCTCGCTCGCATAGATATTGCCGACGCCCACCACGATCTTGGCGTTCATCAGCAACGGTTTGATCGCGACGCGACGGCCACGGGTCGCGCGTTGCAGGGTCGCGCCGTCGAAATCCGCCGACAGGGGTTCCGGGCCTAATGGGGCGAGCAGCGGATGCGCCTCGATATTGCCCTGCACCACGTGGAGGCTCCCGAAACGACGCGGGTCGTTGAAGCGGACGCAGTCGCCTGAGTCGAGAACCAAATCGACGTGGTCGTGAAGTCGTGGTGGCGTCTCGCCCGCGACGATCCGAAGGCTCCCCGACATCCCAAGGTGGATCATCAATGTGCGGTCCGCCATTTCGAGCAGCACGTACTTCGCGCGCCGATGGATGCGCTTGATCCGGCGTCCCGCGAGCAGTGCCTCAAATCCGCTGACGAGCGGCCAACGCATGCGCCGCTCGCGTACCGTGACGCGCAGGATGCGTGCGCCGGTGACGGTTGGCGCCAGGCCGCGACAGGTGGTTTCAACTTCGGGTAATTCTGGCATTGCGTGATTTGAGGTCTAAAAGTTTTTAAAAGCGTCTATCTTCATAAAAAAGACAAGCTTTTGGTGCCCTGTGGCTTGCCGGCATTCGTCTGGCCACCGAGGGATCAATGTAATCGGCGTATACTGACCCCATTATGTCTGGTACGCGCGCTTTCCGGCGCACCAGATCTTGAACTTGCCATTGCAGAGGTGTCTTCCCAGTGGATCTTAATTTTCTCTATGGCCTGTGTCCGCTCAGTGTCTGGGGCTACGTGCTGGTCACGTTCGTTTTCGTCCAGATCACGATGATGGCGGTGACCTTGTACCTGCATCGAGATGCCGCTCATCGTGCCGTCGACCTGCACCCGGCCCTCCGGCACTTCTTTCGCTTTTGGATCTGGTACAGCTCCGGCATGATTACCCGCGAGTGGGTGGCGGTCCATCGCAAGCATCATGCTTTTTCCGATCAGGCGGGCGACCCTCACAGTCCGGTCCTGTTGGGTTTGAAGAAGATTCTGCTGGAAGGCGCTGAGGTGTACCGCGAGTCGACCCGCGACCCCGCCGTGATCGAAAAATACGGTCGTGGTACTCCCGAGGATTGGCTCGAGACCCATCTTTACACGCCCCACCGCAACCTCGGCATCACGCTGCTGGTCCTGGTGGATCTGCTGCTCTTCGGGGTGCCCGGCATCATCATCCTTGCGGTCCAGCTGATCGCCATGCCGCTCTTCGCCGCCGGGGTGATCAACGGGGTCGGGCACGCGATTGGCTATCGGAACTACGAGTGCGATAACGCCGCGCGCAATGTCCTGCCGTGGGGGCTGCTGGTGGGTGGTGAGGAGTTGCACAACAATCATCACGCCTTCCCCTCGTCGGCGCGCTTTTCGATGCGACGTGGCGAGGTGGACATCGGTTGGGGTGTGCTCACCGCGTTCTCGTGGCTGGGTCTCGCCAAGATCCGTAAGGTGGCGGCTCGTGCGCTCACGGACACGCCTCGTCAGACCGTGGATCTGGACACGGTGCGTACCGTGATCACGGCCCGGATGGATGTACTGCGTAACTACGCCCGTACGGTCACGCTCCCGGTGCTCAAGGCCGAGGCGGCGCGCAGCGCCGGGTCCCTCAGTATTCGCGTCAAGCGCCTGTTGATTCGGCATCCGAGCCTGCTGGATGACTCGGCGCGTGCGCGCTTGCAGCAGATATTGGCCGAGCACGGGTCACTCAAGACCGTGTATGAGTTCCGCGATCGGTTGGCGGTGCTATGGAGCGGTACGATCGGCAACAACGATCGTCTGACGGATCATCTGTGTGAGTGGGTGCGCGAAGCCGAGGCCAGTGGCATCGAGCGGCTGCAGGCCTTTGCCCGTGCCCTGAAGGGCTATCGTTTGGCGGAGTCTGCGACGATTTGATCTGATTTAGCGCGGTGTCTTGCGCGGAGAGCCGCGCCGCGCATTACCTCGACCGCCATACAAAAACGCAGCCCGGAGGCTGCGTTTTTTTACTTGATCTTCGCTTCCTTGTAAGGCACGTGCTTGCGTGCTACCGGATCGAATTTCGACACTTCCATCTTTTCGGGATGGAGGCGCTTGTTCTTGGTCGTGGTGTAGTAGTGTCCGGTACCGGCACTCGACACGAGTTTGATTTTGTCACGCATGGGGTCGTTCTCCTCGGGCCGCCGCTCAGACGCGCTCGCCGCGGGCGCGCAGGTCAGCAACGATTTTCGCGATGCCGTGCTTCTCGATGGTGCGAAGGCCGCTCGTCGAGATGCGCAGGGACACCCAGCGACGCTCTTCCTCAAGCCAGAAGCGTTGGGTGTGAAGGTTGGGTAAGAAGCGGCGACGGTTGCGGTTGTTCGCGTGCGACACCGTGTTACCGACGGTCGGCTTCTTGCCGGTGATCTGACAGACTCGTGACATAAGTTCTTCCTGCCCGGCCCCCAAGGCCAGAGAGCCGCGTATTTAACCATCGAAGCGTTCCGGATGCAAATCCAACGACGCTTTTTGGGTGTTTGGCCCCGCCGTGACGCGGATCGCCCGGCGGGCCGTCCCCCCGTGCGCGGGTTTCGGGCCGACGTATAACTGACGGTTCTTGGAACCTCGGTGCGAGGCCTTGGAAGGCGTGTTCTCAAAGGTTGATAATCGGCCGATGTCAGCTCCCTCTGCCGCAAGCCCGCGCCGCATCATCCTCGGGGTCACCGGGGGAATCGCCGTGTACAAGGCGGCGGATCTCGTTCGCAGGTTGCGGGAGCGGGGCGCTGAGGTCCAGGTTGTGATGACCGAGGGCGCCTGTCAATTCGTGACACCGCTGACCTTTCAGGCGCTTTCGGGGCGGCCCGTTCGTACCTCCCTGTGGGACGGTGCGGCGGAGGCGGCGATGGGTCATATCGAGCTCGCGCGCTGGGCAGATCTGGTGCTGGTGGCGCCGGCGAGCGCCGATTTTCTGGCGCGACTGGCCGGTGGGCGCGCCGACGACCTTCTGACGACGCTCTGTCTTGCGACCCGGGCGCCCGTCAAGGTGGCGCCGGCGATGAATCACCAGATGTGGGCGAACGCTGCGACTCAGGCCAATATCGCGCTGTTGCGGCGCCGTGATATCGAGATCCTGGGTCCCGGCACGGGTGCCCAGGCCTGTGGTGAGCATGGCAGCGGTCGGATGCTGGAGCCTGCGGAACTCGCCGGTCAGCTTTGTGGCGTGTCCTCGCCGGGGCCTCTGGCCGGGCTACATGTCGTGATCAGCGCAGGCCCGACCCGGGAACCGATCGACCCCGTGCGGTTCATCAGTAACCGCAGTTCCGGCAAGATGGGATTCGCGGTGGCCGCGGCGGCACGTGACGCGGGCGCTACGGTGACGTTGGTGGCGGGGCCGGTGACCCTTCCGGCGCCGACCGGCGTCACGCGCATTGATGTGGAGACCGCCGAGCAGATGTACAGGGCTGTTCATGACGCCTTGTCGGGCGCCGACATCTATATCGGTGCGGCTGCCGTCGCCGACTATCGGCCGGCCGAATGTGCCGTGCAAAAAATCAAGAAGACCGCTGATTGCGTCGAGTTGTCGCTGCAGCGCGCGCCGGACATCCTGGCCTCGGTCGCGGCGCTCGATACCCCACCGTTCACGGTCGGCTTTGCCGCTGAGACGAATGATGTGGAGCGTCATGCGCGCGATAAGTTGACGCGGAAACGACTTGATCTGATCGCCGCCAACGAGGTGGGTGCCGATCGCGCCTTTGACCGCGAAGACAATGCCTTGCTGATGCTGTGGTCAGGTGGCCGTCGCGAGTTGTCGCTCAAGTCGAAGGATGAGCTGGCCCGCGAGTTCATCGGGGTCGTTGCCGAGCGTTACCTTGCCGATCGTCGCTCTGTGGTGAGGCTCATGCCTCAGGTGGGCTGATGGGCTCGTCTCTCAAGGTCCGAATCCTCGATACACGGCTTGGCACCGAATGGCCGCTGCCCGCTTACGCCACCACAGGCTCGGCGGGGCTCGATCTGCGAGCGTGTCTCGCGGCCGCGCTCGACCTTGCGCCCGGACAGACCGAGCTTGTGCCCACGGGTCTCGCCATTCATCTCGACGATCCCGGCCTTGCGGCCATGATCCTGCCGCGCTCGGGTCTCGGTCACAAGCATGGCATTGTGCTCGGCAATCTGGTGGGACTCATCGATTCGGACTATCAGGGACAGCTCATGGTGTCGCTCTGGAATCGCGGTCGCGATGGATTTCGCGTCGAGCCTGGCGAGCGTATCGCTCAGCTGGTGGTGGTGCCGGTGGTGCAGATGGCGCTCGAGGTGGTGGACGCTTTCGAGGTCTCGGAGCGCGGTGCGGGCGGTTTCGGAAGCTCCGGTCGCCGCTGACGAAGACGTTAAGGTTGTCGCTTCAATTCCTTGAAGCGCGCGATGTCGTTCGCGAACTGTGCACGCAGCGTATCCAGCTCCGCATGCTTGGTATCCAGCGCGTGCTGTTGGGATGCCATGTCATCCAGCGTGCGTGTCAGGGTCTCGAGTAGCGCCTGCGGGGGTTGTGGCGCGGTCGCTGAAGCGTTGTAGGGCCGAAAGCCACGTAACTGCTGTTCAAGCTGACGCTCGCGTACCCGCAACTGCTCGATGAATTGCTGCGTGATCCGTGCTTGTGCTTCGAGGATGTCGGCACGTCGATCCCGCAGGGCTTCGATTTCGGTGACCGACAGGTAGGTCGCCAGCAGCGTCTGGTCGTGTTGCCGACTCAGGCGTGCCGCTTCCTCCTTCTGATGGCGGGCCGTGTCCGCTTCGGTTTCCGCCGCCGAGCGCTTGCCCGGAATGCTGCCGACGGCGATGCCCTGAGCGTTGAGCAGCGTCTTTTCCTGATCCGCGTATTGCGGTGGCACTGCGTCGCCGTAATGGGTGACCCCTTGTGCATCGGTCCATTTGTAAACCGATTTTTGTGCGTCGGCGGAAGCGCTCAGGAGCACGAGCGTCAGCGCGATACAGGTCGACAGTAGGCAGCGGGTCATCACGGTCATCCTAATAGTGTGCCGTGATTGGGTATCCGAGACATCCGATATATCAGATGATTGAGAGTGCCGTCACACCTTGGGAGGCAGTGGTCGTGGCCTAGTGGGGCGTGATGCCGTAATCCTTGCGGTACTGTCGGAGTGCCGCGAGCGTATCGGGGGTGAGGCCGGTGATGCCATCCTCGAGCGCGGTAATCAGGTCATCCAGGGTCAGGATCGACACCACCGGAATGCCAAAGGTCTGGCGGACTTCCTGTACTGCGGACGCGGCGCCGTCGCGTCCCCGCTCCTGACGATCAAGTGCGAGCAAGACTCCGGCTGGGGTGGCGCCAGCGGCACGGATCAACTCGATCGACTCACGGATCGCGGTGCCGGCCGTGATGACGTCGTCGACGATCAGCACGCGACCCGTCAAGGCGCGCCCGACGATGTGCCCCCCTTCGCCGTGATCCTTGGCCTCCTTGCGGTTGAAGCAGTAGGCGATGTCTCGGCCGTGGTGCTCGGCGAGCGCGGCGGCGGTCGTGGTCACCAGCGGAATGCCCTTGTAAGCCGGCCCGAACAGCATGTCGAAGGCGACGTTGGATTGGGCGAGTGCCGCGCCGTAGGCCCGGCCGAGTCCCGCGATGGCGCTTCCGGTGTCAAAGAGGCCGGCGTTGAAGAAGTACGGGCTTTGTCGCCCTGATTTCAAGGTGAACTGCCCAAACCGCAATACCCCAAGGCGAATGGCCAGTGTCAGAAAATCCCGCTGGAAGCTCTGCATCCCGATCTCCACGTTCGATGACATCACGGTGACGAGTGTCGTGCCCACACTTGATATGATCCGAAGCATGAGGATCACGACACTGAACTGCAATGGTATCCGAGCGGCCGCTCGCAAGGGGCTCTACGAGTGGCTGCCCGGCCAGGACATCGATGTGCTGTGCCTACAGGAGACCCGCTGCACCGACGAGGATGTTGCCGGCGCCCCTTTTTGTCCTCCGGGGTATCACGCTGAGTGGTGGCATGCGGAAAAGCGCGGCTACAGCGGGGTCGCAATTTATGCGAAGCGCAAGCCGGACCGTGTGATCCGGGGGCACGGGTCCACGGAGTTTGATGGCGAGGGCCGCTATCTGGAGGCCCGATTCGGTACGCTGTCGGTGATCTCGTTGTACCTGCCCTCGGGGTCGTCGAGTCCAGAGCGGCAGGACGCCAAGTTCCGCTTTCTCGCTGAGTTCATGCCGCATCTCGAGGCCTTGCGCCGCAGTCGTCGGCAAGTCGTGTTGTGTGGCGACTGGAATATCGCCCATCGGCCGATCGACCTGAAAAACTGGCGGGGCAACCAGAAGAATTCCGGGTTCCTGCCCGAGGAACGGGCGTGGCTTGACGATCTTTTGGGTCGCGTCGGCTACGTCGATACCTTCCGCGCCCTTAATCCGGAGCCGGATCAGTACACCTGGTGGTCCAACCGCGGTCAGGCCTGGGCCAAGAATGTCGGCTGGCGCATCGACTATCAGATCGCGACGCCAGGTCTCGCGGCGTGCGCGCGCACGGCCAGTGTCTGGAAGGACAGCCGTTTTTCCGATCACGCCCCTCTGACGATCGATTATGACCACCCCTACTGACGCGCCACGACTCACCCTGGCGACCGTGCTCGGCAATGGGCGTGTCGCCGCAGCGCTCACGCTGGGCTTCGCCTCCGGCCTGCCGTTCAATCTGGCGCAGGGCACGTTGCAGGCGTGGCTTGCCTCCCTGGGGCTTGACCTTAAGACCATCGGCTGGCTGACGCTGGTGGGTGTGCCCTACACCTTCAAGTTTCTCTGGGCGCCGCTGCTCGACCGTTACGCGCCACCGTTTCTTGGGCGGCGACGCGGCTGGATCGTGCTGTTTCAAGGCGCACTGGCTGCGGTGATTGCCCTGTTGGGTCTGCAGGCGCCCAATGACGCGATCTACATGGTGGCGGGCCTCGCGGTTCTTCTATCGTTCTTGTCGGCCTCTCAGGATATCGTGATCGATGCCTACCGCACCGATTCACTCAGAGCCGCCGAGCGTGGTATCGGGTCCACAGCCGTACAACTCGGTTGGCGACTGGCGACGCTTGTGTCCGGAGCGCTCGCGTTGGTGGCCTCGAGATTCTTGGGTTGGCGGGATACCTATCTGTTGATGTCCGCGCTGATGGCCACCACGGTGGTGCTGACCTTCTGGGCGCCAGAGCCGGAGCGTCGCGTCACGGTGCCGCGCACCTTGCGTGAGGCGGTGCTCGAGCCGCTACGCGAGCTCCTCGGTAGGCCCGGTGCGATCGCCCTGCTGTTGTTGGTGGTTCTTTATAAGGTCGGCGATGCGGCGGCGTTGTCGTTGTCCACGGCCTTTCTGATCAAGGGCGTCGGATTTACCGCAGCGGAGGTGGGCGCGGTCGCGAAAACCACCATGATTGCCGCGATACTTGCGGGTACCGCGATTGGTGGATTGGTGTTTGCGCGTCTTGGCTTGTTCAGGTCGTTGATGATATTCGGCGTCTTGCAGGCGGTCACCAATCTTCTTTATTCATGGCTTGCCGTTGCCGGTCATGATTTTGTGGTGATGGTGATAGCCGTTGGCTTCGACAATCTCGCAGGCGCAATGGGCGCTACTGTGTTCGGCGCCTTTCTGATGGCGCTTTGCGATGCGCGCTTCAGCGCGTTCCAGTTTGCCGCCTTGTCGGCATTGGCGGCATCGGCGAGAAGCTTCATCGGTCCCGCAGCGGCGACTCTGGTCAGTCACATCGGCTGGCCCGAATTCTTTGTCGTGACGTTCCTGGCGGGCCTTCCCGGCCTGTTGTTGCTGCTCGCCTTGCGCGCCAGAATTGCGTCGCTCGACGTCACACGCTGATCGCATCGATGAGCGTCTCGCCGCCGTTATGCGCGTATGACGATCTGCCGATGGACGGTGCGCTTGAATGCCGTGTCGGCGATGCCGTCTGGCCACTCAGGGTGATTGTCGTCCGTCGCGGCGAGTCGATCTATGCCTATCAGAATCGGTGCCCACACGCGGGTCACCCGCTCAACATGCGACCGCACGAGTTCCTAGATGCCGAGCATCGCCACCTGATGTGCCGATCGCATGGCGCGATGTTTGCGATCGAGACCGGCCGTTGCATCGCGGGTCCCTGTGTGGGTACGAACTTGCGGCCGATTCCCGTCATGCTCGACGACGGTCAGATCCGTCTGGCGCCCGGTGCGATCCCCGCAGACGTTGACGTCTCCACTCGGTTCTAGCGCCGCACGAAGTCCAGGTCATGCGAACGATGGCCAAGCCGATGGCCGCGTCGTTCGAACTTCGTTTCAGGCCGAGTGAGTGGTCGGGGCATGAAGCGACCATCGCTGGCGGCATTGACGAAGTCCGCACTGGCCGAGAGCACTTCCAGCATCCACTCGGCGTATGGCGCCCAATCGGTCGCGAGCCTCACATGACCTCCAGGCCGAACGCGCCGTGACAGCAGGGACACGAAGTGTGGTTGGATCAGTCGGCGCTTGTGGTGCCGCGTCTTTGGCCAGGGATCTGGAAAATAAATCAGCACTTCGTCGAGATCATCCGCGACGAGACCCGTCGACAACACTTCCACGGCGTCATGGCTGATGATTCGCAGATTGCGAAGATCGAGCGCCTCCGCAGCGAGGAGGCAGTGTCCGACGCCAGGTTCGTGGACCTCGAGGCCGAGATAATCGCGTTCGGGATGGCGGCTGGCCATCGTGACCAGCGAATCGCCATCGCCAAAGCCGATTTCCAGCGTTCTTGGAGCAACTCGCCCGAAAACATCGGCAAGGTCAATGCGGCTGCCGTGGAACTCGATTCCGTAGCGTGGCCAAAGTTCAGTGATTGCGCGTGTTTGAGCAACGGTTTGCCTGCCGCTGCGTCGCACGAACGAGCGAATCGCCCTCGGGTGATCCGCCTCCGTCACGGCAGGCGCGCTGATGCCGTTGTCGGCAGTGTCGGTCTTTGGGGTTCGGAAATCCACGGTGGGGTGGTCGTCGCCTACGAGTGAAGATAACGGTATGGTATCGCGAAGTGTGGCCGGGCGTCCCGTGGCCTCCGGGGATTGATGATGGCGAACTTGCTCAATCGAATACGACAACGGTACGAGATCCGACCGGGCGAGCCTTTCAGGCTCGCGAGTTGCGATCCCGCAGACGATGGAATTCATGAGTTCGCCCCGCTGATGACATCGAGTTCGCGTGAACGGGCGGACGCTTATCTTGCGCTCAATCGCGAAACACTCGCGCGCAGTCAGGAGTTGCTGTGGTCAAGTGACACGCGGTCGGTGTTGATCATCTTCCAGGCCATGGATGCGGCCGGCAAGGACGGCACCATCAAGCACGTGATGTCGGGTGTGAATCCACAAGGCTGTCAGGTGTACTCCTTCAAGCATCCAAGTACACAAGAGCTCGACCACAACTTTTTGTGGCGTTATTGGGACAAGGTCCCTCAGCGCGGCCATATCGGCATATTCAATCGCTCGTACTACGAAGAGGTGCTGATCGTTCGGGTACATCCAAATATACTCGAGGCCCAGCGCTTACCTGATCGACCCGCTGGCGCGGCGATATGGCGTCAGCGATTCGACGACATCAATCACTTTGAAAAGCATCTCGTCCGCAATGGCACCACGGTGCTCAAATTCTTCCTGAACATTTCGAAACGGGAGCAAAGACGGCGGCTACTCCAGCGCATTGATGATCCTGAAAAGTCTTGGAAATTTTCAGAGCAGGATCTCGCGGAGCGCGCGTATTGGGACGACTACATGCGCGCCTACCAAACGATGCTCGCGGCCACCAGCACGACGTGGGCGCCGTGGTACGTCATTCCAGCCGACCATAAACACGTGTGTCGGGCGCTCGTGGCGTCGATCATTGCCGGCCAGATAGGGCGTCTTAAGTTGAGAAGACCCACGATCAGCCCCGCCGCAGCCAAAAAGCTCTCGCTCGCTCGGCGACGATTGCTGAGAAGTCGCTGACGCCCGGCGATCGAGGCGCTCGTGCTTCAGGTGCGGGCGAAAGGATCGTCCAGAGACTGGCTTCGAGGCGTCAGCAGTTCTGCGCCGGTGTCGGTGATGACCATATCGTCCTCCAGCCGAATGCCGAACTCGCCGGGCAGATAGATCCCAGGCTCGTTGCTGGTCGTCACGCCCGGTTGCAGCAGGCTGCGATTACCTCGTACGAGATAGGGCCACTCGTGGCCATCCATGCCGATGCCATGCCCGAGTCGATGCGTGAATCGCGCGTAGTCGGCTCCAAAGCCCGCTTCGCTGATCACCCGCCGTGCCGCGGCATCAACATCGCCACACGCGATGCCGGGACCGGCGGTCGCAAGTGCCGCTTCCTGCGCGAGCTTTACGGTCTCGAAGATGCTCCGCATTCTGGAGGTCGGCGTGCCGAGTACCACAGTACGGGTGATATCCGATTTGTACCCCTCCACATCACAGCCACCATCCATCAATACGATATCGCCCTTGTCTAGGCGACTCGGTGTCAGGGATCCGTGTGGGAACGCGGAGTACGCACCAATCAGCACCAGGTCCGCTTCCCCGACAAAGCCCAAGCGCTGATGCGCGAGCGCCGTCAAAGCAGAGATTTCCTGTGAGGTCATGCCAGTACGGAGTGAGCGATAGGTTGCCTCGTAGGCTGCGTGGGTGACTTCCGAGGCAAGACGCATCAGCGCAATTTCGTGCGGGCTCTTGATGGCGCGACAGCCTGCGGTGATGGGAGTGGCGCTTGAGAAGGCCGCTTTTGGAAGCGCCTTTCGGAGGCTGTCGCTGAACACAAAGCGCATGCTTTCCTCGAGCCCCAGATGGCCTGCCGACAGCTCTCGATCGCGCAACGCGTTGACAAGGACCTCGTACGGGTTCGCGTCTTCTTCCCACGTATGGACGTCGACTGGAGCCGAGCCAGTACCTTGAGAGATCTGCTCCCGGGCCCGTCCTTCCTCGAATGCGGGGCACACGAAGAAGGGCTGCCCACGGGCCGGCATCACTGCAAGGGTCAGGCGCTCACTGCCCCACCAACGCACCCCGGTGAAATAATTCAGGGACGTGCCCTCCGCCAACAGGATCGCGTCCAGCTGCTCCGATGCCATCAGTTCCCGAGCGCGTTGTTGGCGGGCCAGCCGTTCCGTCGGGGAGATGGGTAGTACCTCGTGTCTGCGAGAGGTTAATTTACGGATGTGGGGAGACATGGAGGAGGGCGTTTCGCTCCACGCATTGGCACCCGTCAGTAGTGCTGCACTGGCGAGCCCGCTGCGCTTGAGCAGCTGACGACGGCTGAGCATTTCAAGTTCCTTGTCTGCAGTCTGCTTTGGTGTCTGAGCTTACAAGATTGGAGTCAAGACGTGATGGCGTCGCATCTTGAGTAAGTGGCGCGCGCGATCCGCATGTGAGAAGGTATCGAGCTTAAGTCAACGGTGGGATTTGCACCATGCTCCCAGATGGCTACAGCACGGTCGGGCCCGGCAAGCTCGCTTCGGTCGTCACTTGCCTTGAAATGCGTGCCCGGCCGATCTTGCGTCCGGAAGTTCCGGATCCTCACTGGCAACTGCGTCATGTGGTGGCGCCAACCGCCGAGTGGTATCGACGCCTGTTCGCGAAAGTCGGTCAGGAGTGGCTCTGGTTTTCTCGGCTCGTCATGGCCCCACAAGCATTGCAGGCGATCCTGGATGATCCTCGTGTTGCGGTGTATGTCGTATCGCTGGATGGCGTGGACGAGGGGCTGCTGGAACTGGATTGGCGGGAAGGCAGCAGCTGTGAGCTCGCCTTTTTTGGTTTGACCCGCGCGTTGCAAGGTGTCGGTGCGGGCCGTTGGCTTATGAATCGTGCGATCGAACGTGCTTTCGGGAAGCCGATCGCGCGGTTCTGGGTGCATACCTGCACGCTGGATCATCCCGAGGCCTTGGCTTTTTATCTGCGATCGGGCTTCGTGGCTTATGAGCGGCGTGTCGAGGTCAGTGATGATCCGCGAGTGACCGGAGTAGCGCCCCCCGAGTTGTTGCCGCAGGTGCCGATCATCAGGGGCTGACGTGGACGCATTGAAGTCGGATGCCGCGGCACGGGGTGCGCTGAAGCGCATCCTCGGTCTCGGGTTCGGTGTAGCGCTTGCCTTCGGCAACACCATCGGTGTGGGTATCTTGCGGTTGCCCGGAAGCGTTGCCGCGGCGCTCGGCGATGGCCGCCTGATCATCCTCGTTTGGGTGCTCGGCGGTGTGTATGCCGTCCTCGGTGCTGTATCGGTCGCAGAACTTGCGGCCATGATGCCTGCTGCCGGCGGATTTTACGTGTATGCGAGACGCGCCTTTGGTGCTGGCGCCGGATTTGCGGTCGGCTGGAATGACTGGCTGCTCAACAGTATTACGGTCGCCTATGCGGCAGTGACTGGGGCCGAGTTCCTGACAGCACTGTGCCCTGGACTGGTGCCCCTTGTTCATCCTTTCGGCGTGGCATTGACTGACGCGATGCCATGGTTTGCCGCTCGTGGCGCTGCCTTTGATGTTGAATTGCTCGCACTCCTAGTGATCCTGACTTTCACGGTGCTTCACTGGGCAGGGATACACATCGGCAGCGCGCTTCAGAATGTGATCAGTTCGGTCGTCGGCCTCATGCTAGTAAGCCTCGCCGTGGGCTGTTTCCTGGTGCCAGCGGGGCCGGTGGCCGTGCTTCCGGCGGTGTCGCCGGCCGTCAGCCAGGCGTTGTCCGTTGGTCCATGGGCGATGGTGGCGATACTGATCCCGGCATTGCGCAGCGTCGTGGTGACCTACGACGGCTGGTATGGCTCCATCTACATGGCCGAGGAGACCGTAGATGCCGCGCGGACGGTGCCGCGCGCCATGATGGGTTGTGCGGTGCTGGTGATGTTGCTCTACGTACTCATCAACATCGGATTTCTGCATGCCTTGTCATTACCGGTGTTGGCGGCGTCCAAACTGCCTGCGGCCGATGTGGCGCGGCTGCTGTTTCCGAAAGGCGCCGATCTTTTCGTGACCGCGGTGTCTTTCGGTACGATCCTCAGTCTCATCAACGCGGTGTTTCTCGGAGCGCCCCGGATTTTGTATGCGTTGGGTCGCGATGGCTTGCTGGGCCGCGGCACCGCGCGGGTCAGTGAGTCCGGCACCCCGCGAAGCGCGCTTTGCATCACGTCGCTGACGGTCGCGCTCTTTGTACTGAGCGGTACTCTTGATCAACTCATCGCCCTGGCGGCGGTACTGTTCATGCTGAATTATGTGTCTGCTTATCTGGCGCTCGTGCGCCTTCGCCGAACGAGCCCGGACAGCGAGCGCCCGTTCAGGGCGCTCGGTTATCCGTGGAGCACGGCCCTCGTGCTGGCGGGCTCGGTGGCTTTTCTGATGGCTGCGGTGTCCGAGGACCCGAGGTCAGGTGTGGCGGCGTTGTTCCTCATCCTGTGCGCGATTCCGGTTTACAAGCTCATGGAGCGATCCTCTTGATGTTCCCCGAGATCTTTTAAAAATCCATAAAAATTAATAATTTATATTAATCGCGGGGGGGGGGGGGGGGG
>Ga0164297_10000107_pt1 | contig 102393 bp, 92 predicted proteins | sample GEODES058metaG_FD_113539 | JGI IMG/M metagenome (GOLD analysis project Ga0164297, IMG submission 113539) | Dystrophic lake water microbial communities from Trout Bog Lake, Wisconsin, USA - GEODES058 metaG | ecosystem: Environmental > Aquatic > Freshwater > Lake | place: USA: Trout Bog Lake... | reverse complement strand
TCGCGCAGCTTCTTGATGATTTCCTCTGCTGTGTGTCTCTTGCGTTTCATGTCGTCTGATGGTGCGCTTCGCGCACTTCAGACTCTCATAACATGTGGATCAGCTTTTGGGGAGCAGATCAACTCAACCACCAGGATGGAGTCTATCTTGCCCGCCTTTTTAACGCAGGCAGCAGTTCTATTACGGTCGATCTGTCAAAGTCGTATTGGGTCCCATTGTGAGGTGGAGGAATGAAAAATATTCACCCTCCAGAATCCACCTTCAGAACCTCCGAAACCCTCAATACCCGGTTTTGGTGGTTTCGTCGGTGCTTTTCAGGAGCTTTTGCAGCCGCCGTTTCAGTCTCGCTGACCCCCACTTCACCCTTGCCGCACCTGCCTGCGGTGGATAATGCTCCCGCCATGATCACCGCCACACCCATGCAAGGGGAATTCTTTGCGTACGAATCACATTTCCCCGCTTGACCCTCCTCTGGTAGCCATAGATTATGAGTCATGCCAAAAACCAAACAGGAGATCTTTCTGGATCTGCGGACCATTCGCTCGTTCGCTGGCGTCCGTGGCCGTGTGAAAGCTGCCGTGGCAGCTCAACCGCGCTCGGTTTCCTTGTCCCAGGCTCTGGCGCAAACCAGCCAATTCAAGAAGGTGACCGCAACGGTCAAATAGACCGGGAGAAAAAACGGCAGGCTGCGCAACTGGTAAGTTGGGTGAAGAGCTGTCCGCATACAGCGTGGTCTGACCTGTGCCTGCCCCTGCTGGCCGAAGGCTCCGAACATCGTGTGCTCTTTGATGGTATGACGAGTGAAGTCGTGAAGATCACACTGCCGGGAACCTACGGGGACTATTACGAAATCATCGACAACCGAATCTCCCAGTTCGACAGCACTCCGGAGGAATACCTCCTGCGCATGCGCTGGTGGGAAAAACTTTTTTCCACCGCTCCGGCTCCCATTGGCATGACGGAGCAGGGGCAGATTGTTTCCCGCCAGAAGTTCATTCTGGGCGATCCCAATCCTCCCCAGGAAAAGGTGGACCAGTTTCTGATCGAAGCAGGAGCAACACCGGTGTGGCAGTCCTGCTGGCTGTGGAAAAAGGTGAAGTTGGACTCGCGGTTCGAGGTCTGGATCGGCGACGCGCGTTCGGACAACTTTGTCTTGGCTGCGGGTGAGATCATTCCCATCGACATCCGCATCTGGGGTGTTCCCATTTCTCGCCAGACTCACTGATTTGGCCAACCCATTTTATAGGCACCCCTGTGCGAAAAATATTATCCCCTCCAAAATGAACTGCCAAAACTGTCGAAACCCGGTTTTGGCAGTTTTGGCAGTGCGTTTCAGGGAGCTTGTAGCAGAAAAAAAGGCGGAGGCCTGACCGGCGAACGTGACCTTAAAGGTGCTGCAGGCGCTCCACCACCACCCACAACAACGCTCCATACATCAACAGGGCGATGACCATATGAACGATCGCATAGATCCAATAAATCAAGGGATCACGGCTCAGGGCGGCTACATGCCACTCTTTCTTAAACACTCCTGTCTTCAGCCCTCTGATGCAGGCTCGGGTGGCCCACCAACAGGCCACCATTAGACATGCTATGATGATGCTTTCCCTCATAAGTGATGCTGGCTTGCGGCCTCTGTAAGAAGGATCGGTTGATCCTTTTGTCAAAGCTTTGGTGGGAGGAGCCTATCCCACCCTCGAAAAATAGCCTCCCGTCCAAAATAAACTGACACAACTGACAGAACCGGGTTGTGTCAGTTCTGTCAGTGCCCATCGGGGCGTTTTGCAGACGCACTTTCAGATTCAGCAAAGTAGTTATGAGCTTTAGCTCATAACTACTTTCCACACATCTGCTTCAAAGCCATTGCACCTCGACTTGGCGCGGAATAGCTATATCTCACCCACCAGTTCAATCAATCACTCACTCAGCCTCACACCCATGAATCGATTCCTCCGTTACGCGCTCCTCGCACTCCTCATCGGCACCGCGACGTTTTATGGCCAGAACGCCGCCCGGGACACCTCCAACCCGGAGAAGTCCCTGTTGGGGCATTGGGTCACCGACGATGGCGAGAATCACTACTACATTTCGGCTGGCAAACTAATCCTGACGGGCGACAACCGCGTGGTGAACATGACCTACACCGTGCTTGAGTCCGCCCCCAAGGAAAGACGGCTGCGGATTCGCGCTCTGATGCCAAGCGGCCTAGGCCATGATAAAAACCTGGAGTTCTCGCCCGATTCAAGCTCCCTCGTTTCCACGACCAAGGACTTTGAAAAGACCGATTACAAGCACCCATTTAAATGGATCTACGTTGACGCGAAGCAGGCTCCGTAAACAAAGTACTCCCGAGCTTTAGCTCGCTCTGGATTCAGGGTGCCCGCGGAGCCTCCCAGAGTGAGCAAAAGCTCACGAGTACTTTCTTCCTGGCTGGCCTTGGTGCAGCGTGATGAAACCGTCGCCATCATGGATGGTTGGAAGGAAGTGGCGCGACTGGTGCCAGCGGAGAAGCGTACGGCTGCCGCAGTAGCGTCGGCATGATCTTGGAAAGATCACCTGGAAGAGCTGGAAGCCATTTTTCCTGAACCCGTGATCGGTGCATCGGACGAGCTAGAAGTTTTCCGTACTGACCGTTTCTGAAAGCTGGGCGTCGCGGGAGCGTGTGGGATCAAGATGATCACTCTCCTCATCCCGGCGCAGCGGCTGCAAAACTCACTGGCAGAGCAGCGGCTGGCGTGTATGCTGGGGTGCATGAAACTGGAAGAACTCACGGCGGAGGCGGCCAAGCTTTCGGAGGATGATCGGGCCTCTCTGGCGGCCCGGTTGCTGCATGGTCTCGAAAAGCCACACCATGGAGTTTCGGATGAGGAAGTCATTAACCGGGTGCGGGAGGGTGATGCGAATGACGAGGTGATGATCACTTTTGACCAGCTCGTCTCAGGGCTTCGCTTTCGTGCGCGTTAGGTTTCACCAACGAGTCCAGGCCGATCTGGGTTCAGGGTGCCCGCGGAGCCTCCCAGAGTGAGCAAAAGCTCACGAGTACTTTTTTCCTGGCTGGCCTCCGCCGTGCTTTTCGCTGCGCCTGGCTGCATCCGCACCAAGCCTGCAATGCTGACCAGCAGGCCCAACGCGGCATTCTGTACTGGGAGCGCTGGTTTTTAACCGGCTCTGGGAAGCTCCGCAGCACGCGCAAGAGTCGCATTACTGTGAGTTTCATGCCCTGCCAAAGCTCCAGGGACGTTCGCCCAGAGCCGATAAAATATCGGCGCTCCCAGCAAAGAGGCTGCTGCCCCCTCTACTCAAATATCTTCCGCTGCGGATTGATGAAACCCCATGCGACGGCTCCCATCAAGAACAGACTGCCGATGAGGTAGAGGGGGGCGTTCCAGTGGTAGTGCTGTTGCAGGCTGATCACGATGAGCGGACAGATCACGCTGCCGATCTGGCCGCAGGTGTTCATCGCGGCACCGACCACACCGGCGTGGCTGCCGCCGATGTCGATGACGGTGCCCCAGGAGGCTGCGACGGTGAACATGCTGGCCGCCACGGCGGTGGCGATGCACCAGGCTGCGAGCTCGGGTTGCGTGGTGGTCGTGGCCAGCAGCATGGCGGTGCCAGCGACGAGGTAGGAGGCGGCACCGACGCCTGCACGCCCGAGGCGCAGGCCATACCGCCGGGTGACGACATCCGTGGCCACGCCGCCGAGCAGGTCGGCCACCGGACTCAGCAGCAGTGGGAGGCCGGTGAAAAAGCCCAGGCGCATGGAATTGAAGCCGTGCTGCTCCTGGAGATAAGTCGGCAGCCAGGTGATGCAGAAGTAGAAGCCAAAGCTGTTGGGGAAATACATGAGGCAGAGCGGCAGGGTGTTGCGGTGCCGCAGCAGTTGCCGCCAGTAGGCCCAGCCTGCGTGATGCCCGCTGCTTGGATCGCGACCTGCCGCGATCTTTTCCAGCTCCGCTGCATTCACCGCCGGGTGCTGCTCGGGATCATCCCGGAACCAACGATGCCAGGCCACAGCCCACACGATGCCGGGGAGGCCAAAGAGCACAAAGGTCCAGCGCCACCCGCACAGGCCCGCCACCGCAAGCGCGATCACGGGCGTCAATCCTCCCATGATGTGTGCGGCGGAAAAGAACAGGCCCTGGATTGTGCCGCGTTCGGAGCGTGGGATCCAGCGCGAGAACGTCCGCGCCATGCCCGGCCACGCGCCCGCCTCACCAGCCCCAAACAGAAAGCGGATGACCAGCATCGAACTGAAACTCCACGCCGCACCTGTGGCAATGGTGAACGCCGACCACCACGCGACAATGCGCGTGAGCACCCGGCGCGTGCCCATGCGATCCGCCCACCAGGCCGTGGGAATCTCAAACGCCGCGTAAGCGATGGCAAAGGCGCTGTAGATCCAGCTCATCTGGTCCTTGCTCAGCCCGAGATCCCGCCGGATGTCCGGCGACAACGTGGCGATGCACGCGCGATCGAGATAAGTGACGGCCCCGAGCGCCAGCATGAAGCCGACAACACGGTAGCGGACGCGGGTGGGAGAAGGCATCGGCCAATGAAGGAAGAAATGCGCGGGATTCAAGCGGGGGGAGTTCGCTGTAAAGTAGTGAAGAGCTTTAGCTCGTTCTGGATTCTGGAGGCTCTCGGCGCGGCTACGCGTTCCAGAACGAGCTAAAGCTCATGAGTACTTTTCCATGCCGCTGATCTCGATTGCCATTCACTCCTCAACTCCTTATCCTGCCACTCAGCGCATCATGACATCCACCTCTTCCATGCAACGGCTCCGGCTGCTGATGCTGTGTCTGCTGGCTGCGGCAGTGCCGTGCGTGGCGGAGCAGGTGGACTTGACGTCTTACGACTGCGGTCAGCTCTTGGGAACCCGGCAGGACCGGCTGGAGGGCATTCGCAGCGCCTTTTCCAAACTCAAGGTGGTCCGAGCCACGGTCATGGACCCGGTGTCGGAAGGCGGGATGGATCTAGAGCTGCCATCCATGCTGGCGCTGACCAAGGAGCCTGCTTCTTACTTTCTCACGGGATGGTGGTTGCCCCTGACCAGCACTCAGGCGATCCGGCAGTTTCAGTTTAACCCCTGGGGGCACTCGGGCTGGATCATGCTGGCAGATGTGCAGCCGCCGCTGGTTACCACCGAATACCACAAGGTGGTGATTCGCATGCTTCGTGCCTATGATGCCTGGAAGGGCGAGGCTGATTCGCACCTGCTGCATTCTCTGAATGGCTCTGGAGATCCGGGGTTTCTCGTGGTCATCGAATGGGAGATGGCCAGGGCAGGGCGGTAGTGCGGGTTTTGGCAGTTCGCGGTGAGCGGCAGGTACGTTCGGCTTTGCCGCAGAGGAGCAGAGAGGCAGAGGGAGCGGAGAAAGGAGTCTTGAGGTTCGCTGAGCGGCCTCGCAGTAGCTCGTTCTGGTTTCTGGTGTGCTCGGTGCCTCGCAAGCCTCAGAACGAGTTGAAGCGCAAAGCAAAATCCATGACACAACCACACTGAAGGCCTAAAATGAAAAACAGCCATGAGGAATCGAATCACCTGCTTGCTTTTTGCCGTTCTCGTCATCGCATTCGCATTTCGAGCGGGGCAAAAACCGTCGAATCACGTTCCTGATCCATTGACGACTCCTAACCTGGAAAGCGAACGATCAGTAGGCGGCATGACTGCACGGTCCTCTTTGGAGGATCAGCCCTCATCGGTGCAGAGATTGCAGGGAAAACAAAAGAGTCTTTCCCCCTTGCCAGCCGATCCCGCTTTACTGGAACTGCTCAACCTTCGTCGGCGTGGAATTAATATGTATAAAGCTTTCGAAGCTATGGGGCAGTATCTCAAAACTTTTGATCCAGTGGGCCACACGCTGGATGATTTAAAATCGGTCTTTGGCGATAGCTATCGCGCACGAGACGACCACATCCTCTATGTGTTTAGCAATGGAAACGATTATAGTTTTTACAACTTTGTCATGAAGGATGGCAAAGTGGTTGAATATAAGATCGGCTGGTAACGCACCGCCCTCTTCCCACTCACCGCACCCCAATCCCCAGCATCCTTCTCCGCAGCATGTCCAGCGCTGCCTGCGAGGTCAGGAGTTTGAAGCGATCTCGTGAGCCGGGGGCGAAGCGTTTCTGCGCCCAGGTCTCGGCGTTCTTCGACGCAAGGGCGATCCACACGGTGCCGACGGGTTTCTCCGGTGTGCCGCCAGTCGGGCCTGCGACACCCGTCACTGCCAGCGCGTGATTAGCTCCGCTGTTTTTCAGGGCACCTTCGGCCATGGCGCGGGCGACTTCCTCGCTCACGGCACCATGGGTTTCGATCAACTCCAGCGGCACGCCGAGGTGCTGGTGCTTGGCTTCATTGGCATACGTGACCCAGCCGTGACCAAAGACGCGGGAGGCTCCGCTGACATCGGTGATGCGGTTGGCAATGGTGCCGCCGGTGCAGGACTCGGCGGTGGCGAGCCATTCGCCGCGCTCGCTGAGGAGCTGCACGATGACTTCCTCAATGATGCGGCGATCCTCTGACACGATGCAGTCGCCCAAGGCTGTGCGCACCACGGCTGCGGCGGCATCCACGGCGGTCTGCGGTCCGGCGAGGCGCACGTCCACATCGCCATTGCGGATGCAGTAGCCGAGGTCTAGGCCGGGGATGGCTTCGAGCTGTTTCTCCACCGCTTCCACGATGTCCGACTCGCCCACGCCGGTGACTTTAAGATAGAGCACGCGGCGGGAGGCACCATCCGGCAGCCATTCGCGCAGGCGGGTTTCGACTTCGCTTTCCACCATCGGCTTCAGTTCGCGTGGGGGGCCGGGCAGCAAGAAGATGTGGGCGTTCCAGCCCTGCGCGGCGCTGAGTGCGGCGGGGAAGTACAGGCCGGGGGCGGTGCCGAAATGATTGGGCAGTACTGCTGCACCACGTGGCACCATGGCCTGACGTTTTGTGGCATCGCTCACCGGCTTGCCGCGTTTGGAGAAATACGCGTGCAGGTGCTGCATCACCGCGTCATTCAGCTCCAGGTCGAGATTCAGCAAAGCGGCGGTGGATTCCCGCGTGAGGTCGTCATTGGTGGGCCCCAGACCGCCGGAGACGAGCACCACATCCGCGCGCTGCGCTGCCTCGGCGATGGCGGTGCGAATGACGGCACCATCGGGCACAATCGTCTGCCGCGATACTTGGATGCCCAGCGCGGCGAGCCGCTGGCCGATCCAGGCGGCGTTGGTATTGATGGTGTCTCCCAGGAGGAGTTCGGTGCCGGTGTTGACGAGTTCGACGTTCATGCCCTTGTCTTTACGCGCGGCAAGGCGTTCTGATCAACGCTTCTTTCGCCGCTCCTGACATCCCAGCTCCGAGACCATCCCATCCAGCACGGCGAGGCCGAAGGAGATTTTTTTGAAGAAGGAGGGATTGTGCGGCACCAGCATGAACTTGGGGTGCTGGGACCAGAGATCCCGCAGCTTGCGGTCGAGTTTGATGGCCTGCTCGATGGACTCGTTGCGGATGGGGTTCCCGCCTTCGATGCTCATGTGGCCCACGGCGGCGCTTTCAAAGAAGATCACCGCATCATAGCGCAACAGTTCTTGCTCCAGCGTGCTGCCGATGTCCTCAAAGAATCCCTCGCTGCCGCCGGGCCAGTAGGCCGCGCCATCCACGGTGCCGCGATCGCACAGCAGGATCTGCTCGGGGTGCTGCGCCTTCACGGCCTCCTCCAGATGAATCTGCACATGATAAATCGCCCTCTGCGCCGCATGGACGGCCTCGGGTAGATTGACGCGCGGGAAGCCACCGGTGAACATCATCGTGGCCGCTTCCGGCACCAGCACCACCTGGTCATCCATCTCGCGGCGAAACAGATCGCCTGCGGTTGATTTGCCGCCGCCGGGGCCTCCGGTCAATACGATGCGGCAGGGGCGATTGGCCTGAGATTTGGATTTGCGGGGCATGCGGGTAATGTGGTCGTGGCTGCGGCCCGGCGTCAAGCCCAGGCGTTATTTTGCGCAAACGCGGGGTAGCTTGTTGTCATTGCCGTCGTAAAGCTGGCAGGATGCTCCTGCGTTTTCTTCCCCTAGTTTTCTTCGTCACCGCCTGCTCGCTGCTCCCCACTGGCAAGAGCAAAGAGGCGCGCTATTTCGTCACCGACGTCAAACCGGTGCTGGAGCAGCACTGCCTGCAATGCCACAATGGCAGCATGCCGCCTCCCGCGCTCAATCTCACGTCGCGGGCCACCGCCTTCAGCCGCAGTGCCAGCGGACGCGACTACATCCTGCCGCGCGCGCCGAACCGCAGCCTGCTCATCATCGCCGTGCAGCGCGGCGGCACACACCCCAAAATGATGCCGCGCACCGAGCTCAGCCTGACGGATGATCAGATTGGCTTGCTGCGTGAATGGATCGATGACGGGGCCTACTGGCCTGAAGGCCGCAAGGGTGAATTACGGCCGCAGGCGAACCCCGAGAATCCTTGAGCGCACAAAAATACCGCGACTTGCTGCAAAGCGAGTAGCCGCAGAATGCAGGCGCGTGCATCATCTTTCCATGGGCAAAGAATTCAGCATCACACCACAGACCGTCCCGCACGTCGAAACCAAGCATCGCCGCATCTGCACGCCACTGCCGCACCCCGACTCCATCCCCACGCTGGAGAAGCTGCGCCACTTTGAGCCCCAGTCCATGCGTGGCATGCCGCCCATCGTGTGGGACAAGGCGCTGGACATCCATATCTTCGACAAGTACGGCAATCGGTGGCTCGACTGGAGCAGCGGTGTGCTGGTGACCAATGCGGGCCACGCCGCGCCAGAAATCTGCAAGGCGATGATCGACCAGATCAACAGCGGTCTCATTCACAACTACGTTTTCCCCAGCGAAGAACGCGCTGAAGCCGCCGAGCTCATCGCCTCGATTTCTCCCGATGGCTTGAAGAAGGTCTTCCTGCTCAGCACCGGCAGCGAGGCCACCGAGTGCGCCATCAAGCTGAGCCGCACCCATGGCATCAAAGTGGGTGGCAAGGCAAAGATCGGCATCGTCGGTTTCACGCGGGGCTTCCATGGCCGCACGCTCGCCAGCCAGCAGGCCGGTGGCATGGCGGGGCAGAAGGCATGGATCGTGAATGAAGATCCGGCCATTCTCAATGCGCCCTTCCCAGATGGCTACTGGACTGAGGACATCAGCTTCGACAGCTTCCTCAAAACCATCGCCGACAAAGGACTCACCGGAGCCAACATCGCCGGCGTCATCATCGAGAGCTATCAGGGCGTCGGCCCCGACTTCGCGCCGGTGGAGTACATTCAAAAACTCCGCGCCTGGTGCGATGAACACAACGTGGTGCTCACCTTTGACGAAGTGCAGGCCGGTTTTGGCCGCACCGGCAAGTTCTGGGCCTTCGAGCACTACGGGGTCACGCCCGACATCATCTGCTGCGGCAAAGGCATCAGCAGCGGCATGCCGCTGAGCGCCGTGATTGGCCGCGAGGACATCATGGACCAGTTCCCACCAGGAAGCATGACCAGCACGCACACCGGCAACCCCGTGTGCTGCGCCGCTGCCGTGGCCAACATCAAGAAGTTGCTCGCCGAAGACCTCACCGGCAACGCCGCCCGCCTCGGCCCCATCTTGCACGCACGCTGCAAAGCCATTCAGCAGCGCCACCCACACGTCGTCGGTCACGTCACCTGCGCCGGACTCGTCGCGGGCATGCAGATCATCATGCCGGACAAGAAAGAGCCGAACCACGATCTCGCGCATCGCATCATCGAGATTTGCTACCAGCGCGGCCTGCTGCTCTTTGCCCCCGTGGGTGCCTGGGGCCAAACCGTCAAAATCTGCCCACCACTCACCGTCACCGAAGAGGCCCTCATCGAAGCCTGCGACGTGCTCGACGGTGCCGTGGATGACGCGGTGGCGGGGAAGTGAGGTGGGGCGTAGCGCAGGGAGCGCCGATGTTTCATCGGCTCCGGGCGAGCGTCCATTCGGCATCGACAAGGGATGAGGTTCACTGTTAAGCGGCGCGTGATGGTGCGGCGGAGCTTACCGGAGCCGGTTACAAACCGGCGCTCCGAGGGGCGCTGGAGCGCCGATGTTTCATCGGCTCCGGCAGAGCGTCCATTCGGCATGGATAGGGAATGAGGTTCACTGTTAAGCGGCGCGTGATGGTGTGGCGGAGCTTCCCAGAGCCGGTTAAAAACCGGCGCTCCGGGGGCGCTGGAGCGCCGATGTTTCATCGGCTCCGGGCGAGCGTTCCTGTGGCTCACTTCTGCCGGTTATACCTTTACTGCGCTAGCCAGAGCCGCTCAAAAACCGGCGCTTCATCGTTAGAATCCGGTTGAAAACCAACGCTCCGGCGGCACCGGTGGCGCATGTCTCATCGGGGCTGGTATTCGCGCGATTATTTGCCGCACTTTGACCGGTCCGGACTGCTCCAGGCCATCACTTTTCGACTGGCCGATGCGCTGCCCTACGACAAGCTCCAGCGTTGGGAACTGGAACTCGCGCATGAAACCGACGTGGTTCGTGAAGTCGAAAAGAAGCGGCGAATCGAAGCCTGGATCGATGCCGGCCACGGCGCGTGCTGGCTGCGTGATGAGGCGGCGGCACACATCGTGGAAGAGGCACTGCTGCATTTCGACCCCACACGCTACCGGCTGCTCGTATGGTCCATCATGCCCAATCATGTGCATGTCCTGATCGAAACCTTGGAAGGCTGGCCCCTGGGCAGCATCGTGCATTCCTGGAAGACGTGGACCGCCAAAAAAATCAATGCGCATCTCGGACGCACCGGAACGGTCTGGCAGCGCGACTACCACGATCGCTACATCCGTGATGGCGATCATCTGGCGAATGTGACGCGATACATCGAACAAAATCCAGTGAAAGCGGGACTGTGTGCGAATGCCAAGGACTGGCGATGGAGCAGCGCGAGCCGGAAATAGGAGCAGATGCTCCAGCGGAGCGTCGATGATTATGCGGAGCGCCGATGTTTCATCGGCTCAGGCGAATGTCCATTCGGCATGGACAAGGAATGAGGTTCACTGTTAAGCGGCGCGTGATGGTGCGGCGGGGTTTCCCAGAGCCGGTTACAAACCGGCGCTCCGGGGCGCTGGAGCGCCGATGTTTCATCGGCTCCGGGCGAGCGTCCATTCGGCATCGACAAGGGATGAGTTTCACTGTTACACGGCGCGTGTTGGTGTGGCGGAGCTTACCGGGAGCCGGTTACAAACCGGCGCTCCGGGGGGGCTTTGGCTCGCGCTGACAACTCGCTTCACTTCAGGCTCATGATGAAGGCCTTCACATCGGCGAACTCCTGGGGTTTCAGGATGAGGTTCATCGGCGGCATGGGGGAGATGGGTGTGGCGGTATAACCTTCGGCGAGCTTGGCGTTCGGATTGACGAGGCTTTCAAGAATATAGGCGGCATCCTTGCGCGTGGCGACGCCATCCAGCGCAGGCCCGACGGCGCTGCCCTGGCCTTTGAGCATGTGGCAGTTCTTGCAGGCGGCCACGGGGTGCTCCCAGAAGATTTTTTCTCCGCGTTTCACATCGCCCACGAGCTTGGATTCATCGTCCTCGATTTCGGGAATCAGTTCTACCAGGCGCACATCGTCAAAGTAAGTGTCGCCTTTGCCCACGTGCAGGAGGTTGATGCTCGCTTTGTCACGTGCTCGGCTGTTGAAGGTCACTTCGACTTCCGTCCAGTCCTGCGTGCGCTTGACCGTTGTGGTCTCCGCACGACCGATGTGGTCATTGAGGCTGGCTTTGCCCCGGAAGCCGTGGGTCTTGATCCAGGCGCTGAGCTTGTATTCCGTATTCGGCTTCAGCGGCACGTCGGCAAAGCAACTGGTGTCGGCATCATCGCGGGTGATGACGCGGAAGGCCTGCTTGCCGCTGTGTACCATTTTCTCATCGGTGACAACGCTCCACTCCGCACCGGCATTGCCGGGATTCGTGCCGTAGTTGCGCTGCTTCCAGCCAGTGGGAGTTTTCGCACCTTCCGCCACTTCTTCAAAGCTGGCATTCGGCAGCAGGTTCGGGCCTTCTTTGTAGTTCAGCGCCTTGTGTTTTCTGCCGAGGAGCTTGGCGGCTTCGGCCAGCCATTCGTCATTCTTCACCACGGGGTCAGCGGCCAGCTTTTTCACCAGCGTCTGGATTTCCGGCGTGGTGGGGAAGTCCGCGAGCTTCACGAAAGCGGCAAGGCGCGTGTGCAAATCGGGATCGCTGATGACACCGGCACCAAAGAGCAGCGACTGCGCCTTGGCATCGCTGCCGAGGGCGCGGACGGCATTGCGGCGCAGCTTGGCGTCTTTGGAAAGCAGCGCTGCTTTGTGTGTGGCTTCATCGAGCAAGCCGATGCCTTGCAGTGTCCACAGCGCGTGAATGGCTGCCGTGCTATCACTCGCATCTAGCACCGTGCGTTGCAGTCCACGGTCGATGTGCGTCACATTCACGCTTTCGCTGCTTTCGACCATTTGGCGCTGCGCAGTAAGGCGCGCATACTGCGTGCTCGCGGTTAAAGAAGGTTTCTCCGCCTTGGGACTCGTGCCTTTGGCCACGACCCGATAAATCCGTCCGCGGCTGTGATCCCGCAGATCATTCTCGTGCGCGCCACCTTTTCCCGTGGTGGCCACGAAGCCGCCGCGTTCTTTGCTGGGCGTGGGATTGTGCTGGATGATGAAGTTTTGGAAATCGGCCACCCATACCGCGCCGTCGGGGCCGACTTCGGCATAGACCGGGGAGTTCCACTCATCGCTGCTGGCGTAGATGTTCATGAAGTCCAGCGCTTTCCAGCCTGCGCCTTCCGGCTGCACATCGAAGAGGGAGACGACCTTCATCGTCGGCTCGCAGACCATGGCCTTGCCTTGGAAGCGCTTCGGCAGGTTGTCGCTATAAATAAAACTGCTGCCTGCCGCAGCAGTGTAGCCGCCGAAGACATCCACCTGGCGGAAGTTCGGCGTGATGGTGTGGCAGGCTTCGACGATGTTGATCTTCTTCGCCGTCATGCCGCGTGAACCTTCCGGGTAGGCGGTCGCCGGGATGCCGCCAAAGAAGATGGGCGCGCCATTCGCGGTGCCGCCGAATTGATCGCCCGCATCGTTGGTGCTGTGCGCCCAGGCGTTGTTGGTGAACTGATGCAGGAACTCGATGGCGCTGCCGTCAGGCTTGAAGCGATAGGTGCCCATCGTAAACTGATGCTTCTTGCCGCCGACGTAGCCTTCGATGCCGCTATAGCCCACGCAGCCGTAGAGCCAGTTGTCGAAGCCGTAGTGCAGATTGCTGGCCTGCGCATGCGTGTCGCGGATGCCCCAGCAGTCGATCACGGTTTCACGCACATCGGCTTTGTCGTCGCCATTCGTGTCTTTGAGGAAGATGAATTTCGGCGGTTGGCTGACGATGATGCCACCGCGTGCAAAGACGATGCCCGTGGGCAGATTGAGCTTGTCGGCAAAGACGGTGAACTTGTCCGCCTTGCCATCGCCATCGGTGTCTTCGCAGATCTTGACGCTGTCCTGGCCTTCGCCGTTGTCGTTCACGCCATGCGGGTAGTCGCGGGTCTCGACCACCCAGCAGCGCCCACGCTCATCCCACGCAAACGCAATGGGTTTGGCGATGTCCGGCTCACTGGCGAAGAGCTTCAATTCGCAGTCCGCCGGCACTTGCGTGCGCTCCATGCTGCCTTTCACGCTCATGGGCAGTTGCAGCGTCAGCGGCTCCGGGCGCTTTTCGTAATTGGCCACCTGCGGGTGCTTCTTGCGCTCCTCGGGATCGCGCTGGTGCAAGTAGGCTTCATAGCTGGCTTTGCGCTCGGCGCTGAGTTTGGAGAGAATCGCGTCGCGGCTCAAATCGCTGCCGGGTTTGACGACGAGGTCGTAGCTCCCGGCGGGCAGTTCCTCTTTGGCATAGTCAAACCAGATCGCATCGCGTCCCAGATCACGCATCGCTGCATGCAGCGGACCGACGGCGGCTTGCTCCTTGCCCTCGGCATCCAGATACAGCACGCGGATGGGGCCGGTGGGTGCGGCATGGGCTAAAACGGCGGAGGCAAGAATGAGCAGGATCGCTTTCATGGTTGGTAGTTTGTATTATCGCTCGAATAAACGTCTTTTGACCAGCCTGATGTGCGGACAACTTTTGGGAGGAATCGGACATGCTGAAATTGACGGAATGTGCGTTTGGCTTTTCGGCTGACGGCGGCATGATCCCGCCCCGTGACTGCTACCAAACGCCTGCGCCTCTTCATGCTCTTCGCTCCGCTGCTCAGCGGGATACTATTGACGTTTGCCTTTCCAGGTTGGAATTCCAATCTCGCCGTCTGGCTCTGGCTGCTGCCGTTGCTCGCCGTCTTGTGGCCATGGAAAGATGCGGAAGGCATCAAGGTGCGTCCGTTCTGGCGTGGCTATCTGGCCGGGCTGGCCTTCTTCCTGGTGAATTTGAAGTGGGTGCACCATTCAGCACGAGTCAGACTTGGCAATGCCATCGATAACTCATGGTCAGGACTGCTGCCCGAGCTGACTGGATTGGGCGCGTTGATAGGCCTGGCAGGCTACTGCGCGGTTTACTTTGGCCTATGGGCCTGGTTCACACACCGCTTTGCACGCCCCAACGTGACCACGCTGACCAAAGAGGCGTGGTGGCCGAGCACGCTGCATTCTCTAGCCTGCTCATTCCTCGCCGCCGCAGCCTGGGTTGCCTGCGAGTGGCTGCGCAGCACCACGGTCTTCACCGGCTTTGGTTGGAACGGTCTTGGTGTGGCCATGGCTCGCAATCTGCCGCTCGTGCAGGCGGCCGATCTGGTGGGCGTCTTTGGCTTGTCCTTCCTTCCGGTCTTCGTGGCCTGCACCGCCTGGAACACCCTGACGCGACTTATCCTGTCCTATCGCGGGGAGGGGACGTGCAAGACGCGGCTGGATTTCACCGTGGCGTTGATCCTCATGCTCAGCACGGCGGGCTATGGCATGCTCAAGCTCACGGAAAAAGAGCCAGACAGCATCACCGTGCGCACCGTCCTGATCCAGCCCAACGTATCGCTGGTGGATGCCGCGACTGGCAGGCTGGCGGAGCAAACCTATCAGCGCCTCGATCAGTTCACCCGCATGTATGGCACGGCCAAAGACGGCAAGACCTCCACCGACCTCATCATCTGGCCGGAGAGCGCCCTGCCGGTGAATCTGGAGGACCGGTATCACTACCTGCCCAAGGACTTTCATCAAAATTACTTCAACGACATGCTGCAGGCTGGGGACTTCAGCTTGATGTTTGGCACGGAGCTATTTGAAAGCGCTGACGTCGGGCACGTTTCCGCCGTGCTCTTCCGGGGCGATTTCTCCCATCGGCAGGATTACCACAAGGTCCATCTCGTGCCCTTCGGTGAATACCTGCCGCTGAAAAACATCCCGCCGTTCTCCTTGTTTCGCGGCATGTTCGAAGGGGCCTTTACGCCGGGGGTTAAAACCGAGCCGCTGCTGCTGGCGCAACCGCAGGTGCAGATCATCCCGCTCATCTGCTTTGAAGACACCGTGGGCAGTCTTGCGCGCGAGTTTGTGCGCGAGGCCCCGCAGATGATCGTGAACATCACCAACGATGGCTGGTTCCTGCAAAGCGAGGAACCCGAAGTGCATATGACGAATGCACTCTTCCGTGCCATCGAGCTGCGCCGCCCCATGGTCCGCGCCACTAACACCGGCGTGAGTTGCTTCATCGACACCTGCGGTCGCATCACTGCCAGACTCAGCGATCCCGACACCGGCACCTCCTTCCTCGAAGGCACGCTGCCCGGCGAGGTCAAGGTGCCGCGCGTGGGGAAGATCACGCTCTATGCGCGCTTCGGCGACTGGTTTGCCCTGACGCTGCTGGGCCTCTGCCTGGTCGTTGGGCTGCTCCGCAGGAAGAACGCGCGTTCGTAAGGTGCTCAATCCCCCCGCCACCAGGAGCGCCAGGCGGCGCGCTGTTTGGGTTCGCGTGGAGCTTGCAGCGGGCTGGGAAAATGGGCCTCGTTGGCGCCCTCGGCAGGCGTGCTTTCGCTGCCCTCGGTGGAGAAAAAGGCCGGCGGGGTGAATTTGGATTTTGCGGTCACAGCATTCTGCATTGGCGCGCGCGGGCGCAGTACGATCTCGGCCTCGACCACGTGGCTGGTCGGCTGCGGCTGAGATGCCGGCGCAGGCGTCGAAGCAAGATCTTCTGGCTCATGCTGCCAGGGGTTCTGCGTCACGGCGACGAGGGGCGAATCGAAGGAGGCATCCCCAGGGGGCGCCAGCTCGACGGAGATTTCCGGGGTGGCTGACGCAGCAGGGGGCGGTTCGTTCACAGGATCCGGCTGAGGTTCCTGCATGGGGGCCGCAGCGGCTGGCCCGGTCTCTGGTTCAGTCGGGGGCACGACGCTGATTTCATCTGGGAAAGCCGCGCCCTCAAACACCGCAGCAGAAAAGAACAGTGAGGGCGCGGGGTCTTCCTGCAGCAGCGGGGCACTGGAAAACATGTTGGAAATGGGCGGCTCCTGTTTGCTGGTGGGAAACTCCTGCCGCACCGGCGCGCCAAAGAACGGACTGCCTGCCGGGGGAACGTAGGGCGCAGCTTCGCTCAGGCTGGGCAGGGGCTCGACGCCCAGAGTCCACGCTGAATCACCAGCGGCGGGTGGTGAGGCGGACGTTTCCACTGGCTCTGGCAGGGGCAGGGGAGACGCCAGGGCAGCTTCCTGCTCCACGGGCGGTGCAGGTGCCGCAAGCAACTGCGGCATGGGTTCTGTGAGCCCGGCAAAGGCTTCGTTGGTTGCTGGAGCACTGGCAACCTCATCTGCCTCATCCATTAAAAAGGATTGCGGGCTGTAGTCGTCTTCCGGTTCGACCGGCGGGACGCTGGCGGTGGACAGTTCGACGACCGGAGCCTGTTCTTCCCGCATGATTTGACGGGAAAGCCACTGCTCCACCTGGCTTTGCGCCGGGCTTTCAGGCTGCGGAGCGGGAAGCGGCAAGCTCTTGGAAAGCTCCACCCTTTTGGGCTTCAGCAGGGCAAGGGCCGCAGCGCCCGCAGCGAGCAAGAAGGGCGCTTTACCCAGGCGCGCAGCGATGACTCCGCCCACCGCAGTGGCAGTCAGAATCGCCAACGCGCCAGGTTGATGACTGCTGCGTTGCGGCTGGTTTGACGAAGTGCCTGCTGGAGCCGTGCTCATCCTTGAATGACTACGCTGCTATACTGCCCCGCATCACAAATCTTCACAATAGAAAGAAGTGTAAATAATTGAACTAAGTTGGGCGCTTTTAATGCGCTTCTGAATTTACACAAACTCAATGACCTCAGTCTTGAGCCATGTAGAGCCAAGGCATTTGTGCAGCAGACTGCTGCACAAATGCAAGATCAGGCGTTCTGCAGCTACTTTTGGACATCGCCACCGCTTGCGACCGCAACACCTGCGTCCTCGGGTGGGAGGAAGGGTTGGAAGCGCTTCTTTTCGATGGCCTTCATGTAGGCTTCCATCGGGGTGACGTAGCCGTCCCGGAGCTTGTGCCAGATGGCGTCGTCCATGAACTGCATGCCCTGGGCTCTGCCGCCGATGATGACGTCATAGAGCTTCTGCGTGGCACCTTCACGAATGATGGCGCCGACGGCGGGGGTGGACACCAGGATTTCATTCACGGCGGCGCGGCCCTTGCCATCGGCCTTCTTCATGAGGAGCTGGGCGACCACCCCTTTGAGCGAGGCGGCCAGCATGGTGCGCACCTGGCTTTGCTGATCGGATGGGAAGACGTCAATGATACGGTCAACGGTCTTGCGCGCGTTGTTGGTGTGCAGGGTGCCAAACACGAGCAGGCCGGTTTCCGCCGCAGTCAAAGCCAGCGAGATGGTGTCGAGGTCGCGCATTTCACCGACGAGAACGATGTCCGCGTCCTCACGCAACGCCGCCCGCAGGCCATCGGCGAAGGAGGACGTTTGGATCGGCACTTCACGCTGCGTGATGATGCTCTTTTTATTGCGGTGCACGAACTCGATGGGCTCCTCCACCGTGATGATGTGCCGGGTGAAATTGGAATTGATGTAATCAATCATGGCCGCAAGTGTCGTGGACTTGCCGGAGCCGGTGGGGCCGGTGACGAGCACCAGACCGCTGCGAATGTTGCAAAATTCCTTCACCACCGACGGGATGCCAAGCTGCTCCAGACTGGCGATTTTGGTGGGAATGATACGAAAAACGGCACCCAGGCCATGCTGCTGCTTCAGGTAGTTGCAGCGGAAGCGGCTGTTTTCATCCATTTCATAGGCGAAGTCGAGATCGCCTTTTTCCAGGAAGCGGTTCCAGGCTTTCTCTTCACAAATCTCATGAAGCAAGGTGGTGATGGTTGCCTCGTCGAGATTCTCGTCGGAAATGGATTTGATGCTGCCATGGGCGCGCACCTTGGGTGGCTGCCCCTGGGCGAGATGGAGGTCGGAGCCCCCCATCGAAATGAGTTGATGGAAATATTGCTCGATGATCGGCATGAGACGTACGCTGGGGTCTGGGGGTGGATCAGGATTCGAAGAACTTCTTCATGGTGGTTTTGTCTTCGGCGCGGCGTTCGCATTCTTCACGGGTGATCATTCCCGACGAGTAAAGATTGCGCAGCGAATCGTCCATCGGGATCATCCCGACAGACTTGCCGGTCTGCATGACTCCGGGAATCATGAAGGTTTTGCCATCGCGGATACAGGCCCCGACGGCAGGGGTGTTGATCAAAACTTCCAGCGCCATGACGCGGCCGGTGCCGTCCGCTTTGGGAATCAACTGCTGGGTAAGAACGCCGCGCAAGGATTCTGACACCATGATGCGGATCTGATCACGCTGGTCGATTGGGAACACGTCGAGCACACGGTCCAGCGTGCGTGCCGCACTGCTGGTATGGAGCGTACCGAGCACCAGATGCCCCGTTTCCGCCGCCGTGATGGCGAGGGAGATGGTTTCCAGGTCGCGCATTTCACCGACCATGATCACGTCCGGGTCTTCACGCAGCGCGCCGCGCAGGGCGGTGCCAAACGAGGCTGTGTGCGTATGAACTTCGCGCTGGGTCACATGACACTTCTTCGACGGGAAGAGGTACTCAATGGGGTCTTCCAGGGTGATGATGTGATCTTCACGTTCGGCATTGATGGCATCCAGCAAGGCTGCCAGGGTGGTGGATTTGCCGCTGCCGATGGAGCCCGTCACCAGGATGAGGCCGTTGTGAAAGCGGGTCAGGGTTCTGACGGTCTGCGGCAGACCGAGGTCATCAATGGATTTGATCTGGGTCTTGATGACGCGAAACACCATTTCAATGCCCAGCCGCTGCTTGACGATGGACGCACGAAAGCGGCCAAACCCTGGCTGATAGGCAAAGTCCACATCACCACGGGCCTCAAAGGTCTTGAGCTGCACTTCGTTCATGAGCGCATAAGCCAGACGCTTGGTGTCCTCGGCGGTCAGCAATGCGGTGTTGTCCCAGATCGGCTGCAGAATGCCGAAGCGCCGCCACGAGGGCTTGGCCCCGGTGGACATGTGCAGATCGGAGGCATCGTAGTCCACGCAGAATCTGAGATAATCAGCGACGGACTCTAAAACGGGGATCAGTTCTTGGGGTGTTTCAGTGGAATCAGACATGAAAGATGATGACGCTAGACTGTTCCGGCATCCGGATCGTTCGGAGAAACCTTCTGCCGCAGATAAGTTTCAAACCATTGGGTGCCGTAGTTCAGGACGGATTTGCGAGCGAGAGCCAGGAGAGGGCTGAGGAGCAGCGCAAACAAGCCGCTGGTTTTAGCGCCGTTTAAAATGGGGTGCTGCCTGGGGTTGGAATCTCCCACCGGCCAGATGAATTTCAGCAGCGCCATGCCGGCGACAGCGGCGGCACCGAACCACAACACGCGATGCTTCTCCACGCTGCGGGTGAGCAGCGCCCGCGGGCTCCATTCCTCCACCGCCAGCGCGGCATGATGCGCCAGAGATGCACGGGCATCTTCCAGATCACGCAAAGCCTGCTGCTTCGGAGTCAGTCGTTCTTGTTGCTGGCTAGCCATTCGCGATCGCGGCGGAATTGGTTGAAGGTTTCTTCAAAGAGCTGCATCCCTCGCAGTCTGGTTTTCAGCCCGGCGAGAAGAAGCAATCCTAAAAAGAGATGAATGGCGGCACCGGCGAGCGCCACGCGCGTCCAGTGCCAGCCGTTGGATTCGGCGATGATCCATACCAGGGCGGGAGTGGCGAGCATCCAGCCGATGATGAAGGCGGTGAGCGCCAGCATGAACATGCCGGTGAGGTTGGAGAGACGACTGCCTGCCTCCTGGCCTTCGATGTGCAGCAAGCGCCCACGTGCCTCGATGTATAAGGCCACGGCACGCAGCAATCCTGCTGCGCTGGCGCGTTCCTCGGGGGCGGGCGGCATGCCTGAGTTCATGAATAGGCGGGCGCGATGGGTGTCAGCGACGCAGAATGGTACCGACGACAAAACCAATGCCAAACGCGGTGAGCAGCGCTTGCAGCGGCTTTTCACGGGCGAATTTTTCCGCCTCGGCGCGCAGATCATCATAGCGCACTCGCGCTTCGCTGAAGGTGTGGTCGGCGAATTCGCCAGCCCGTTCCTTGATGTCGGCGGCCTTCTGTTCAGCGGTGTCGCGGAGCTGGTGCGCCCGGGCCTCTGCGGCAGAGCGGAATTCGGACGCTTTTTGGGTGGCGGCGGCGCGCAATTCTTCAGCCGCTTTCAGGGCGCTGGCTTTCGCCGCCTGGAAGGGGTCATGCGGCGAGGTGGTGCCGAAGGGAGATTCTGCGGTGGGGTTCTCAGTCATGGGACGAAAGGTGGGATGACGTGCAAAGCCGCCGCGCATGATGCGCCTGGCCCTGCGTGGCTGAATAAAGACGGTCTCTCACCATTGGCGAGAGGAAAAAACACTTCCGTGATCTTCGCTCAAGCGCAGCGCATGACGCTTTTCAGTGTGCTTTTCCGCGCTGCGGCCACCGGGGCTTTGCGTCGTGCGAGCAGCAGGGCGCGTTGCAGCACAGCATTCTGCTGTTTGCCAAGGGCGATTTCGGTCTTGGCAGCGGCAAGCTCAGACTCCAGCGATTGCACCCGCAGCGTTTCCATGGCTGGCAGCGCAGGCAGGGAGGGTGGCGGCGGTTTAGGCGGCACAAAGGCAGGCGGCGGAGGTGGTGCTACGGCCACCGGCTTGGCTGCCAGCGCGGCCTCCAGGACAGAGATTTTGCCAAGCGCCGCTGAGAGCGCCTGCTGGTGGGAGTCCTCCAGGTCTTTCAAGGCATGCACACCGCCCTGATCTGCCTGTTGCAGGCGGTGGGAGAGGTCAGCGCGGAGCGCGTCAAACTGGCGCTGCGTTTTGGCCCGCCAGGACATCGCATCATGGTGCATGGCGGTGACTTCGATCTGTTGCAGCACCGCCTGCTTGTCCATCTTCTCAGTTTCAACCCGCATGCGACGGTTGGCGCGTGAGAGTCGAACGATCCGAATCAACGACAGCAAAAACATGCCGGAGACGAAGGTCAGGCAAATTAACAAAATGGTGATGTCCGGCGGCATGTCACTCTTCATGAATGTTTATTCAGCAAATTTTGTTCCAAATCAATCACGCTTAACATCCTTCGCTTTGGCGGACATTCAATGCCGTCAGGCTTTCTGCGCAGGCAAAACTCATGAAATGTTCAGCGCTGGAACGGGCAGCACAGCGGCTTCTTCCGGCTCCGCTTCTGGAGGTGCCACGACGGCTGATGGCGGCGCTGCAAAGGCAGCAGGCACAGCCGGTTTGCTGACACTCTCACTGCGCTGCTTGATGTCATGATACCGCTGTTCAGACTCCTCCAGGCGCTTGGAAAACTCCGCACGAAAAGCATCAAACATGCGCTGCAACTCACCGCGCCAGGCATTGGAGTCTGAGCGGACCGAGAGAATTTCCTGGTGCTGATTGAGCACCTGCTGCTCCATCTTGGCGGTGGCCGCGCTCAGGCGGGAATTGGTGCGCAGAAGAAACAAAATCCGCACCATGGCGATCAGCAGCAAGCCGCCGACGATGGACAAGCACAATTTGAGCGTAGGAGCATCGAGAGCAATGTGGGAAAGGTCCATAGCGCTGGAGGTGAGCACGTTTTGTTCCAAAATCAATCTGACAACCTCACTATTTATCCCCTCCGGCCCTCGCGCCTTGCAGTGCGGCCGGCTTTTTCCACGTGCCAAGTGGCAGCACCTGCGCCCTGGCAGCCCAGGCGTCCCATGCTGCGGCCATGGCGCTGACGCGCTCCGGTTCGGTTGCTGCGAGGTCATGCAACTCCGCTCGATCCTGGTCGATGTGATAGAGCTCCCATGGCTTGTTTTCCTTCGCCACCAGTTTCCACGGTCCGGCGCGATGCGCACGGTTGCCTTCGTGTTCCCAAAAGAGGGAGCGGGTGCCTTGGTCCCGTCCTTCAAAGGCGGGCAGCAAACTCACGCCCTCCATCGGCTGGATCGTCTGCCCGTTGAATTCAGCGGGATACTTTGCTCCAGCCACCGCAACACAGGTCGCCATGAGATCAATGAGATGGCCGGGCTGCGGTGTGATCTTGCCGTTTTGTGCTTCAGGTATTCCAGACGGCCAGTGGGCGATGAGCGGCGTGGAGATGCCGCCCTCATGCACGAAGTGCTTGTACTCGCGGTGCGGTGTGTTGGAGACATTGGCCCAGGCTTCGCCATAGGCGATGTAGTCGTTGGGTCCGCCCGGCATGATGCCCTGGCCCTGCTTCACCGGCCGGCCATCGCGAGTTTGTTTGGGGATGGCGTCCAGACGAATCGCATCCTGTGCGATGACAGGAAAGGTCTTTTCATTGAATGCTGGTGGTTTCGCCTGACGGCCGATGGGCTCCTGGCAGCCGCCGTTGTCCTGAAGAAAGAGGATGAGCGTGTTTTGCAGCAGGCCGTTTTTTTCCAGAGTTCCCACCACGCGGCCGATGCCCTGGTCCATGCGGTCAATCATCGCGGCAAAGACCTCCATGCAGCGCGTCTCCCAGGCGCGATCTTTGACGGAAGTCCAATCACCCGCTGTGGGGCTCAGCTCTGCATTCTTGGGTATCATCCCCATGTCCTTCAGGCGCTGAAGCCGTGCCTGCCGCACGGACTCATAGCCGACGTCATACTTGCCTTTGTATTTGGCCACGTCCTCCTCAAGTGCATGCATCGGCCAGTGGGCGGCGGTGTAGGCCATGTAGAGGAAGAAGGGCTTGTCCTTCTGCGCACTGGCATGTTCATCAATGAAGCGCACCGCGTGGTCGCTGATGGCATCAGTATAATAATACTGCTTCGGCTGGTATTGAGGATCAGCGAAGGGCGAGATCATCGTATCATCACGCGTGAGCGTCCCCGGATCGTAAAAGCTGCCTGCGCCGGTGATGGTGCCGTAGAAGCGGTCAAAGCCACGGTGCAGCGGCCAGTTGAGCTTGGGGCCTTCAGGCTGCGCATGCTTGGTAACGTGCCATTTGCCCACGGCATAGGTCCGGTAGCCTGCCGGTTTCAACACCTCGGCGATGGTCACGCAGCGGTTGTTTAAGTCTCCGCGATAGCCCTCGTGACCACGATCTTCCATCATGTGACCAATGCCCGCCTGATGCGGATACAGTCCGGTCAGCAGCGACGCGCGCGTGGGGCAGCAGCGCCCGGTGTTGTAAAACTGGCTGAGCCGCACACCGCCCTTGGCGAGGCGGTCGAGATTGGGCGTCTGGATTTCTCCGCCGTAGCAGCCGAGGTCGGAGAAGCCCATGTCATCCGACATGATGAGGATGATGTTGGGCGCGGCGGCTTGCAGGGATGCAGTCGCCAGCAGGAAAGACGCGAGTGAAATGAAAAGACAGCTACGCATATATATGGCCCTCCTCACTTCACCTCCGCTACGTCCACCACATTGAGCTGGATGAACTGGCCGTTGAAAGGCTGCGGGGCAGGGGCCACCTCGGGGACGACGAGTTTGGCGAAGTTGGTGATCATGTGGCCGTTCTGGCCGTTGCCATGAAAGGTGAGCGTGGCGCCGCCTTCGACTTCGATGGTGGCGGTGTAGTCGATGGTGAAGATCTTGTGCCCCACCTTGTCCTGGCGGTTGAAGAAGAAGTGCTGCGCCGGGGCGGAGACGGTGAGCTGGTAGATGTTGTAGGTGGCGTTGTTCGGCGCGCCGCCGATGTAGAAGTACTCGCCCACCTGCTGGCCGTCTTTGTACATCATCGGCTCCACCACGCCGCGCACGCGGAGGGTGACCTTGTAGCGCTTGCCGGGCTCGCCGCCAAACTTGCGCACATCGGTGAACTTGTCGTTGGTCGCTGGATCATTCGTGGCACGGGCGGAGATACCGTCAGCACCGGGCTTGGGGTTTTCCGGCATGGGGTCCTTGCAGGCAAATTCGAAACGGTAACCGTCGAGACTGGCTGCGACCGCTTTCAAATCTTCCGAGCGAGTTGTCGTTGCGACGCTGAGGGTGAGGGCGAAGAGGAGGGAGGAAAGGGGCGAGCGGTGCATGGATGGTTGGGTGAACCGACGAAACGTAGCCCGTGGATGGAATCCACCATCGTTCGTCGAAAAAGATGAAGTTCTGGTTTATAACGAGCGCCCCCACTTCATGCCTGCCCCCACCGCGCTCCCCATTTGGAAAATTCACGCCGACATCCTGCGCACGCTGCAAGGCGGCAATCGGTTGGTGCTGGTGGCCCCGACCGGTTCGGGCAAAACGACGCAGGTGCCGCAGATGCTGCTGGATGCGGGCGTGGCCGGGGACAAGATGATCGTAGTGCTCCAGCCGCGCCGCGTGGCCGCACGCACCGTGGCGGCACGCGTGGCCTCGGAGCGCGGAGGAAAGTTGGGCGCGGAGGTGGGTTATCAGATCCGCTTTGATGACCACACCAGCGTCGGCACTCGCATCTGCTTTGTTACGGAGGGCATCCTGCTGCGCTGGCTGCAGGATGATCGCTCGCTGTCGAACATCGGTGCGGTGGTCTTCGATGAGTTCCACGAGCGCAATCTGCTCAGCGATGTGGCCCTGGCTTTGGTGAAGCATTTGCAGCAGAGCCAGCGGCCCGATTTGGTGATGCTGGTGATGTCTGCCACTCTCGATGCGGAACCGGTGGCGGCGTATTTGAGCTCATGCCCCATCCTCGTTTCCGAAGGGCAGAGCTTTCCCGTGGAGGTGGGTTATCTGCCGGTGCCTGATCAGCGTCCGTTCACCGTGCAGGCGGCGGAGGCAGTGGAGCGCATTCTTTATGAAGGCGAGCCCGGCGACATCCTCGTCTTCATGCCAGGGCGTGGCGAGATCAATGGCACGCTGGATGCACTGAGAGGCCTGAGAACGCAGGAGCGGGTGGCCTGCATTCCCTTGCATGGCGAACTGGAGCCGCAGGAGCAGGATCGCGCCTTTGCTCCTAACTCGCTGCGCAAAGTCATCGTGGCTACGAACGTGGCCGAGACCAGCATCACCATCGATGGCATCCGCCACGTGGTGGACAGCGGCGTGGCGCGAGTGGCCCGTTATGATGCAGAGCGCGGCATCGGCACGCTGTTGCTGGAACCAATCAGCCGTGCCAGTGCGGACCAGCGCAAGGGCCGTGCTGGCCGTACGGCACCCGGCACCTGTCATCGCTTGTGGACCTCCATCGGCCACCAGACCCGTGAAGAACGAAATACGCCGGAGATTCAGCGCAGTGACCTTGCGGAAGTGGTGCTGCTGCTGCACTCGCTCGGCATCCAGGAAGCGGCCTCGTTTGACTGGCTGGACAAACCCGACCCGCAGGCCGTGGTGCGTGCGGAGAAACTGCTGACCATGCTCGGAGCCTTGCACGAGGGCAGGGCAGAGATCACCCCCGTAGGCCGCCAGATGCTGCGCCTGCCGATGCACCCGCGCTATTCGCGCATGCTGATCGAGGCCAGCCAGCGTGGCTGCGTGCCAGATGCAGCCCTGTGCGCCGCGCTTGTGAGTGGGCGCGATTTGCTCGCGCGGCTGGATCGCGATGATGCGCAAATGAAGGGCCTGCGCGAGATGTTTGAGGACAGCGGCGACTCCGACTTCATCACGCTGATGCGCGCCTATGAGTTTGCCAAAGAGAACGGCTTCAGCTTTGAGCGCTGCCGCAGCCACGGCATCAATGCGCAGGTGGCCCGGCAGGTGGAGCAGACCTGCCAGCAGATCCTGCATGCCGTCCAAGGAGTGGCACTTGCCAAGTGCCAGCCAAAACTCCCCAACCCATCCACCGACGAAGCCCTGCTGCGCTGCCTCATGGCCGGCTTTGTGGATCAACTGGCCAAACGCCGCGTGCCCGGCAAGCCCGAGTGCGATCTCACCGAGCATCGCCAAGGCCAGCTCGTGCGTGAGAGCGTGGTGCAGGAGGCTGCGTTTTTCGTGGCTGCCAATCTGCGGGAGGCGCCCTCGCGCGGCCCCAACCCGCTGACGCTGCTCAGCCTCGCCACCGCCGTGCAGCCCGCGTGGATCGCGGAGATGTTTCCCCAGCATCTGAGCACCACGGTGGAGCATCTCTTTGATGCGCAAAACAAGCGTGTGGCTGCGATGAAGGTGGTGCGCTACCGCGACCTCGTCATCGAGCAGAAGGCGCAGCAGCGCGACCTCGATCCCATCGCCAGCGGACGCTGCCTCGCGGAGGCGCAGCGTGCGGGAGCCTTTGACCTGCCGCTTTTGGATCATCGGCTGAAACAATTCATGGCCCGGGTGGACCTCGTTCATGCCACCTTGCCCGAGCTGGAGTTTCCGCGCTTTGATGCGGATGCGATTGTGGCCTGCCTCGCCCGAGCGTTCAAAGGACTCTCGTTGGTGAAGGAAGCCCAGGCCGTTCCGCTCATGGCCGCGTTCCATCAGCATCTGGCCCAGGGGCAGGTGAGCTGGCTGGATGAGCTGGTGCCGCTCTCCATCCCGTGGCCCGCCGGCGGGAGCTTGAAGGTCTCCTACGCGAACGAGTCACCGGAAGTGCAGGTGAAGCTGCACGAATGCTTTGCCCTCACGGAGCACCCGATGCTGTGTGAGGGGCGGCTGCCGGTGCTGCTCATGCTCTGCACGCCGGATGGGAAGAAGCTGGCCACCACGAAAGACTGGCCCACATTCCTGACGCGTGAATGGCCGAAGCATCGGCAGGCGGTGGCGAAGAAGTTTTCGGGGTTGTTGTGGCGGTAGCGTCCGGGCCAGTGCGACCGCGAGCGCGAAGCGTCTTGGACTGCGGCGGCAAGCCTAGGCGCGACGCCGCTTTCGCAGGCCGGACGGCGGAGTAGGACCGAAGAATACTCAACACCCTGCGAAAGCGGTGTCGCCGATGCAGGCTTGCGCCGTGCATCTCTGCCACCGCAGTCCAAGACCCTGCCGCGCCGAGCTTGGTTATTCTTTCGCCCTTCCCCCCCCCTTCACACCCGAATCACAATCTTCCCAAAGTGCTTCCCGCTGGCGATGCGCTGGAAGGCGGCCGGGGCGTCTCTGAACTCAAAGGTGGAATCAATCACGGGCTGCAGTTTCACCCGCTCCATCTCGGCGAGCATCTGGGCAAACATCTCGCGTGAGCCGACGTAGATGCCGTCCAGGCGGATGCCTTTGCGCAGGATCTGCACGGTCTGCACATCACCGCTGGTGCCGGTGAGCACGCCGATTAGGGCGATGTGCCCGCCAAAGCGCGTGGCTTTGACCGAGTGATTGAGGGTCTCTGGGCCGCCGATTTCGATGACCTTGTCCACGCCCAGGCCGCCGGTTTGGGCCACGGCCCATTTGTCCCAGTCGGGATCGGTTTTGTAGTTGTGCACCGCATCGGCTCCGAGTTTGAGGAGGTGCCTGGCCTTCTCATCGCTGCTGGTGGTCGCCAGCACGCGGGCACCGGCCAGCTTGGCAAACTGTAGGGCAAAGATGGAAACACCGCCGGTGCCGAGAATGAGAACGGTTTCTCCGGCTTTCAGCCCACCACGGCAGTGCAAGGCATCCCAGGCGGTGACGGCGGCGCAGGGCAGGGTGGCGGCGGCTTCCAGAGATAGGTAGGCTGGGACGGGCAGCAGGCTTTCGGCACGGATGACCGCCAGATCGCGCAAGAGGCCATCAACAGCGCCGCCGAGGGCACCGGACGCATGCGCCTGGCTGAATTCCCCGTCCAGCCAGGTTGGCATGAAGGGGCAGACGACGCGGTCGCCGGGTTTGAACTGGGTGACGCCCGCACCCACGGCTGCCACCTCTCCTGCGCCGTCGGAGCAGGGAATGCGAGGCACCGGCCCTGTGACCCCACGGATGCCCATGACGTTCATGTAGTCCCGGTAGTTGAGGCAGGTGGCGCGGATTCGCACCAAGACCTCTCCAGGGCCGGGCGTTGGGTCTGGCAGTGTCACCGCCTTCAAGGAGTCGAGGCCGGAGGTTCCGGTGATGTGATAGGCGTTCATGATTAGAAGTGCGCAGAGGCTAAAGGAATGGACCGCAGCAACGTAGTGGAAGTGCAATTTAGGCGGCTCATTATCAAAGAATTCCGGGGCTGTTCGTGCATTCGGCAAATATTCTCAACAGCAGGTGTGAACAAATCGAGTACTTTTTGCAATAAGGCAGTCTCCTGGCGTGAGGAGGGAATCTAAATTGTCAAAAATGAAATGATTCATATTTCGTAGAGGTGGGGCGGGCGGCCTCAGGAAACTCAGGTTGGGTAAAATTTAACAGGGGGTTTCAAGGGCACTCCCTGAAAAGCGTTTTGCCTGCCGCTCACCGGGGGTAAAAGGGCTGAAAATGACTGCCGACCCGTCTCGGTTCAGAGGGTTTAGTTCGATGTAAAAAGTTCCTAAAACATTGAAAACCAATGAATAAAAGGGTTGTTAACATGACTGATGCTGCATTTCAATGATTCCACTTCCAGTTAATTTGGCAGTAAACTATGTGTCGAAAACGTTTCTTGGGGGAAGCCCTCGTCCGCGTTCCACGATTCAAACATAAGGGTTCCACATGTGCTGTTTTGCGCCTAGATATGCGGCAACTTCCAGATGGGAAACTCTAAATAATGGTTTAGTGAGACACAGATGTGAGAGTCCCCAATGGATTGTGAACAACCTGTTAAGAAGTGTACATTACCCAGGCAAATCCTGCGAACAAAGGGCCTTGGCGCAGGGGTTGGCTCAATCGGTTTCGCAGGGGTGCAAAGAATCGCAAATAAAGCGACGTGCCTGATATGAAAATCGGCGAGTTTCCTGCGGGACCACCGGATCATCAGGGAGTGTTGACAATGCTCTCCTGCGTAGTGCCTGCCGGCAGGCCTCAGCGCGCCTCGGCGGCCAGTTTCTCGATCCATTTGCCCAGATCCGGTGGCTGAAAGGCCTCCATGCGGGCGAGCAGGGCGGCAGGATCGCTTTCGACCAGGACGGATGCGGCATGCTCAGCTTTGACAAAGCCGCTCCGGCTCATGTGGGAGATGAAATCGATCAAACCGTCGAAGAAGGCCCCGATGTTGAGCAATCCCACGGGTTTGTCGTGGAAGGAGAGCTGCAGCCAGGTGAGGGTTTCAAACAGCTCATCCAGTGTGCCAAAGCCTCCAGGCAGGGCGATGAAGCCGTCGCTGAGGTCCACCATCATCTGCTTGCGCTCGTGCATGCTGCCGACCACGTGCAGTTCGGTGACGCCGCCATAACCAAGTTCTTTTTCCATCAGCGACTTCGGGATCACGCCGATCACCTCGCCCTGCTGTGACAGCGCGCCGTCAGCCACCGCGCCCATCAAGCCGATATTGCCGCCGCCATAGACGACGCCGATGCCGCTCCGCGCTAAAAAGACGCCGAGATCATACGCGGCGGCGCGATAGGCGGGGTTGTTGCCAAGGGAGGAACCACAATAGACACAGATTCGGCGCAGTCGGGACATGGCTGCATCATGAATGATTTCCGTGGCCGGTGCAAAGGCTTGCGCAACAGGGAAGTTCTTCGCTACGATATGGAGAAATGAATCAGACCCGCCGCTCCTTCCTGGCCTCCGCCGCCGCTCTTTCAGGCTGTCACCTCCTGCCCGCCTTTGGCAAGGGCAACTGGATCGACGCCCATGTGCATGTGTGGACTCCCGACGTGGAGAGGTATCCGCTGGCCCGTGGTTATGCCGTCAGCGACATGCGGCCGCCGAGTTTCACGCCCGAGCAGTTATTTGCTCACTGCAAGCCCGAGGGGGTGAACCGCATCGTGCTCATCCAGATGAGCTACTACCAGACAGACAACCGTTACATGCTGGACATGATGCGCGCGCATCCAGGGGTGTTCAGCGGCGTGGCGATCGTGGACGAGCACGCCGATGATTTGGCTGCTACCATGCGCAGTCTGGTGCAGCAGGGCGTGCGTGGCTTCCGCATCAGTGCCGGCAAGGCGAAAAATCTCTCCGACTGGCTGGGTTCTCCCGGCATGGCGACGCTCTGGAAAACGGCGGCGGAACTGAAGGTGAGTGTCTGCCCGCTGATCAATCCCGACATGCTGCCCCTGCTTGATAAAATGTGTGAGTGGTACCCAGACACCGGCGTGGTGGTGGACCACTTCGCCCGGCTCGGCATGGCGGGCGTGGCCAAGCCTGAGGAGGTGCAGAATCTGCTGCGTCTGGCACGCCATGCCAAAACGCACGTGAAGGCCTCCGCCTTCTACGCCCTGGGCGCGAAGAAATCCCCTTACACCGATATGGGCCCGCTGGTCCGGCAGGTGCGGGATGCCTTTGGCCCCCAGCGTGTGATGTGGGCCAGCGACTGCCCCTTCCAGGTGGAGCACGGGCACAACTACCACAATGCCATCGCGATCATTCGTGACCGCCTCGATTTCCTCAGCGAGCAAGACAAAGCCTGGATGCTGCGCGGCACGGCGGAGAAGGTGTTTTTCTCGGGTGTCTAAACCGCAGCATTATGAGCCGTTTTCCATTCTTTCATGGTTTGGAGAAGGCAACGCGAATGCCGGAGGAATGACCGCAAATTCTCACGAATGGCGCTGGGGTTGGCTCTGCATTCGCGGTCATTCGTGGCTATTCCTCTTCATTCGCGTTCGAAGCATCTGGCTCTTTGCACCACGAAAAAGCCCCGTCAGGAACGCTGACGGGGCTGAAGTCGGGAGAGTGAGTTGGCTGTCTGAAAATCAGGCGGCGGCTTCGGCACCTTTGTGACCGAGCTGCTTCACGGCGAGATTGAGCTGATCGTATTCGATCGGCTTCTTGATCACAGTCACCGGTCCATGGGAGAGGATGCGGCTGAGGATTTCGCTGTCGGGGTAGCCGGTGATCACCACGATGGGGAGATCCGGGTACAGGGCCTTGAGCTGCGAATACACTTCGTCTCCGGGAACGTCTGGAAGCTTGAGGTCGAGGAAGACGAAGTCAAACTTCTGCTTCTTTGCCATGGTGATGGCCTCAGCACCGGTGCCAACGACGAGGCGTCCGAAACCCGCCTTCTTGAGGAATTGCTTGAAGAGGGCTTGCAGGGCGGGGTCGTCATCGACCACCATGACCGTAGGCTGCCCGGCTTCGTCTTCCTTGCGCAGCACATCGCGGTCGAGCAGGCTGCGCTTGATGCGCCAGCGGCCTCCGATTTGTACTGCGGGCAACTGGCCGCGCTGGACGAGATAATAGACGGTGGGAAGAGGGATGCGGAGGTATTCCGCAGTCTCTTTCACGGTCATGAGTTCTGGTGCTGCTAGATCGGCCATAAAGTTTGGGAGTGTGTCTGATTGCCCGATGGATCTGTCGAAAATGGAAATTGAGTCGCGTAGAGAAGTTGTTAGCAACGCTAGTTTATAATTTCTATCATTACAAGGTGATTATCTGGGGTGGGCTAAATGTGCGGTTCGGGATAATTGGTAGATTTGCGAATTATTGCCACAATTGCAAATCAAAAATGTGTGGTGACTAAAAAACTTCGGAAATCCTGAAGAATTTCATACAATTGCCATCAAGCCAGAACAGCAGAACCAAATGTACGGAATAGAGCCAGTCCACGCTTCTGATTTTTTCTTCCTGGCAGCTACGACGGGTCTTTGTAATGCAATGGGTTACATAACCCATGAGAAGGTGGTTTTGTTGCAGTGGTTCTGTGAGTGGTAATAGTTGCCCATCACGGCAAATAACCGCTTTGGATTCATTGCAGCGGTTGTCTATGGCATCCGATTTGCCATTTCGCTGCGCTTGGCCTAGATGCATCTTCTCATGTCTGATTTCATTCCGAATGTCCTCGCTGAACGTTACGCCACCGCCTCCATGCGCGCCCTCTGGTCGCCCGAGGGAAAAGTCAGACTGGAGCGCGATTACTGGATCGCTGTTTTAAAAGGGCAGCGCGATCTCGGCATCGGTGTGCCTGACGGTGTGATCGAAGCCTATGAGAAGGTGAAGGATCAGGTCAACGTGGCGTCCATCATGGAACGCGAGCGCGTGACGCGGCACGATGTGAAGGCACGCATCGAGGAATTTTGCGACCTCGCCGGTCACGAGCACCTGCACAAAGGCATGACCAGCCGCGACCTGACTGAGAACGTGGAGCAATTGCAGGTCTTCCGTTCGCTTCTTGAGGTTCGTTCTAAATGTGTGGCCGCTCTCGCGGGGCTCGCACGCCGTGCCGCCGAGACGCGCGACATTCCACTGACTGCGCGCACACACAACGTGGCTGCACAGGTCACCACGCTGGGCAAGCGCCTTGCCATGTTTGGGGAGGAGTTGCTCGTCGCTTTTGGCGATCTGCAGCATCTCATCGCCAGCTATCCGGCCCGTGGGCTGAAGGGGGCTGTGGGCACCCGGCTGGATCAGATCACGCTCTTTAATGGAGACGCGAAAAAGGCGGCGGAGCTGGAGAGCAGCATCCTGCATCATCTTGGCATGCCTGCGGCCTTCAATGCCGTGGGGCAGGTCTATCCGCGCAGCCTCGATTTGCAGGTGGTTGCCTCGCTTTGCCAGCTTGCCAGCGGTCCTTCCAGCTTTGCGCGCACGTTGCGCCTCATGGCCGGTCAGGAACTCGCCAGCGAAGGCTTTGCCAAAGGGCAGGTGGGCTCCTCCGCCATGCCGCACAAGATGAACAGCCGCTCCTGCGAGCGCATCAACGGCCTGCACGTCATTCTCAAAGGCTACCTCGCCATGTCTGCCGGTCTGGCGGGCGATCAGTGGAATGAAGGAGACGTTTCATGTTCCGTCGTGCGCCGCGTCATGCTGCCGGATGCCTTCCTGGCCATGGACGGCCTGCTGGAGACACTGCTCACCGTTCTCAATCAGATGGAAGTCTTTGAAGCCGTCGTCGAGCAGGAGCTCATGCGCTATCTGCCCTTCCTGCTGACCACCACCGTCATGATGGAAGCCGTCAAAGCGGGAGCAGGCCGCGAAACCGCCCACGAAGTGATCAAAGAGCACGCCGTGCAGGTGGCCAAGGACATGCGCACCGGCAAGGTGCGCGAGAACGACCTCCTCGCCCGCCTCGTGGAAGATGTGCGCCTCACCCTCACCGCCGAAGACATGCAGCGCCTGGTGGAAGCCGGCAAAGCCAACGCTGGTGATGCTCCGCAGCAGGTGGACGCCTTCTGCGCCCATGTGGCCGCCATCACCAAGGAGTTTCCGCAGGCTGCTGCGTATCAGCCGGGTGTGATTTTGTAGGCTTTCAATCGGTCACTCTCGTTGAGAACTGGGCCACGGCCCGGGTTGGCACGCTACTCGATGCGAGAACGCGGATGGGTACGTTTGACCGTGACGAGGGGGGTGCTCCCCCCCTCGCTAGAGGCCGGGATGGCTCCGTCATCGCGGGCCGCAGTTCATGCTTGGTGGGTTAAGCCTGAGCTATACTGTCAGGCAGCACCCATCTTCAACAGCCCGCCTCTCAAAATGAAAGTTTGTGATGCCCGGCAGTATAAATGGCGAGAAACATCCACCTTGAACCATTCGTTACGCGTGTGCGATTCCACCATGAAACGATTTCTGACCTGCCTTCTTATTTCCTCGTCGTTGCTGGCCGATGATGCCGCCGATGTGCTCTCCCAATCCGGCGTCAAAGGCGGCATTGTGGTGCATGTGGGCTGTGGCGATGGCAAGGTGACGCAGGCACTGCGAGCGAGCGAGCGCTATCAAGTCCAGGGCCTCACACAGGATGCGGCGGCGTTGCCGGGCATTCGCGAAACAATTCATCTTTCGGGCAAGTATGGCCCTGTGGCGGTGGATTCCTGGGACGGGCAGCATCTGCCGTACATCGAGAATTACGTGAACCTGCTGGTGATCGAAGACTCCAGCGCGGTGGCGAAAGCAGAGATCGACCGCGTGCTCACTCCGTTGGGGGTGGCGATGTTACGTAAAGCAGGCGGTTGGGAAAAGATCGTGAAGCCCTGGCCCAAGGGCATGGATGAATGGACACACTATGCGTACGACTCCAAGGGCAATCCCACTTCCAAGGATGTCCTCACCGGCCCTCCTTCACGCATGCAGTGGGTGGGGAATCCACGCTGGAGCCGCCACCATGATCGCATGTCCTCAGTCAGCGCCGAGGTGAGCGCTGGGGGGCGACTCTATTACATCATGGACGAAGGCAGCCGCATCTCCATCCTGATGCCCGCCAAGTTTGCGCTGATCGCCCGCGATGCCTTCAATGGTACCGTTTTGTGGAAGAAGCCCATCCCACAGTGGAGCACGCACCTCTGGCCGCTGAAGTCCGGCCCCACGCAGCTCACCCGGCGTCTCGCTGCGATAGGTGACAAGGTCTATGTGACGCTGGGTATTTCAGACCCCATCACTTGCCTGGATGGGGCGACGGGTGAGGTAGTCCGCGAGTATGCGCAGACCAAGGGCGCGGAGGAATTGCTCTACCGCAACGGCACGCTGTATGCCCTGGTGAATCCCGAGGCATGGCGTCTGAATGAAGAGTTTGCTGTGAAGCAGCAGAGCGATCAGAAGCGCGTGGAGACGGAGTTCAACTGGGATGGCAAGACGCGGCACCTGATGGCCATTGATGCCAAAAGCGGTGAAACACTCTGGAAGGTGGATGACAAGGTCGGCCCGATCACGCTCGCGCTCGATGACAAGCGCATGGTTTATTACAATGGTGATGGTCTGACGAGCCGCGATGTGAAGACGGGCAAGGTGCTCTTTGCTGATGTGCCTGAGGCACGCCGCAAGCTCTATGAGTTCAACTTCGCGCCGCGCGTGGTGCTCAATGACGATGTGATCCTCTATGCCGGCGGCGATGGTAAGATGAAGGGCATCAATGCGGACACGGGCAAAGAACTGTGGAGCTCCTCGCATGAGAAGAGCGGCTATCGCAGCATGGAAGATGTCATCGTTGCGCAGGGCCTGGTATGGAATGCAGGCACCACGCAGGGCAATCAGACGGGGGAGTACACGGGCCGTGATCCGCTGACCGGGGTGGTGAAAAAGCAGTTCTACCCCGATGTGCCGCAGGGCACCTACTGGTTCCACCACCGCTGCTACATGGCCAAGGCCACGGAGAAGTTCATCATCCCGTCACGCACCGGCATTGAGTATGTGGACATGGAGAAGCAGCACTGGGATCTGAACCACTGGGTGCGTGGTGCCTGCCTTTACGGCGTGCTGCCTTGCAACGGTCTCACCTATGCCGGACCGCACAACTGCGCCTGCTACCCGGAAGCCAAGCTGGACGGCATGAGCGTCATGGCTTCCGCGCCGCGCTACTCCATGCCACCGCACACGGCGGACAGCGCTCGCCTCAGCAAAGGCCCAGCGTATGCCGAAGCCATCACGGAAACTCCTGCCGATGCCAAGGACTGGCCCACCTACCGCTCCGACAATGCCCGCAGCGGCTACTCAAACCAGGATTTGAAATCGGACCTCGGCATGGCCTGGGAAGTGAAACTCACACCACCGCTCAGCACCACCACGAGCGCCGCCGGGCTGACCTTCGTGTCCGAAGTGGACAAGCACACGCTGCATGCCTTCGACTCCGCCACCGGCCAGGAAGCCTGGCATTTCATCGCGGGAGGTCGCATGGATTCACCGCCGACTTACTGGCAGGGCAGGGTGTTCATCGGTGGCAATGACGGCAACGTGTACTGCCTGCGTGCGAAAGACGGCGCGCTGGTGTGGAAGTTCCAGGGCGCACCGGTCATGATGAGTCATGGCGCATGGGAAATGATGGAAAGCGTCTGGCCCGTGCACGGCAGCGTGCTGGTGGAAAACGGCCTCGTGAGCTTTGTATCCGGCCATTCATGCTTCCTCGATGGTGGCCTGTGGTTCTACCGCGTGGATGCCAAGACCGGCGAGATGAAGGTCAAAATCAACTACGATGACCGCGATCCTGACACCGGCGGCGACTTGAACGACCGCCACAAGACGCTGCAGATGCCGGTCGCTCTGAATGACATCCTCAGCAGCGATGGCAAGTGGACCTTCCTGCGCACGCAGAAAATCGGGACCGATGGCATACGCGTTGAGGTCGGCCCCGTGAGCGGAGATTTCGACAAGCAGGGCGGCGCGCACAAAGGCGAAGGGCAGCATCTCTTTGCCCCGATGGGATTCTTGGACGACTCCAACTTCCACCGCAGCTACTGGGTCTATGGCAAGAGCTTCGCCGGTGGCCACGGCGGTTACTTCCAGGCTGGCAAATATGCGCCGGCAGGACGCATCCTCGTGCACGATGACAAGAATGTGTACTCCTACGGCCGCGAGGCCCAGTACTACAAGTGGACCACCACGATGGAGTACACGCTCTTCGCCACTCCCAAGGCACCGCCGAATGAAGCCTACGACACTGAGTCCGCCACCACTGAGCGCAGGGGCAATAGCGTCGTGCTCGATGAAAAAGGCGTACCTCTCGCTGTGCAGCCCAAGGGGGAAACGCAGGTGGGCCACGCCGAGACTTTGAAAGCCGAGGCGGAAGCCAGGAGGAAAGGCAAGGGCAAGAATGGCGCAGGCGGCAAGAAAGGCGAGGCCAAGACGGCGAGGGCCAAAGGCGCGCCCATGCCTGGCAGCGTGCAGTTCCCGGATGTTCCGGCGATTGATCCCTCAGAGACACCGATCACCGTCGAAGCCTGGGTGCTGCCGGACAAGCCCAGTGGAACCCTCATCAACCACGGCGGGCCGAAGCAGGGCGTGGGCCTCGACTTCCACGACCGCAAGCCGCAGTTCCACATCCGCAGTGATTCCAAGATCAGCACCATCGTCTCCGCCGAGGCTTTCACCGATGGCTGGCATCATCTGGCAGGTGTGCTCGCTGCCGACAAAAAGATGACTCTCTATATTGACGGCAAGCTCGTCGCCGAAGGCACGGCGGAAAACCTGCTGACCGCCAAGCCGGCGCTGCCACTGATCGTGGGCAATGGCAATGGTGTGGACGAAGACAGTGCCGGAGCTTACAGCGGTCTGCTGGATCAATTGGCCATCTACCACAAAGCCCTGAGCGCCGCCGAGGTGCAGCAGCGTTTTGAGCAGCCTGAAGTGAAGCCGGTGGATGCGGTGCTCTACTGCAACTTCGACAACGGCGACTCCCGCGACAACTCCGGCAATGAGGTGCATGGAGTCGGTGCCGGTGTCGAGTCCGGCAAGGGCAAGGTGGGCGGCGCGCTGTGGTTCAAAGGCGGTGCCGAGGCCAAAGGTGGCAAAAACGGCGGCAGCTTCGTGAAGCACACCTGGGACCGCTTTGTGCCTATCGTTGCCCGCAGCATGGCACTGGCTGGCAAGACGGTGCTCGTCAGCGGTGCGCCTGACATGATCGACGAAGAATACGCCTTTGAACGCCTCGCCGCCAGAGACCCCGCCATCCTGCAGGAGCTCAAGGAGCAGGACGATGCATTGGACGGCAAACGCGGTGCCAAACTCTGGGCCGTGAACACTGAAACCGGCGAGCAGAGCGCCGGGCTCGAACTGACCAGCCCCGCCGTCTGGGACGGCATCACCGTCGCGCAGGGCCGCGTGTATGTGAGCACCATGGATGGCCGGGTGCAGTGCTTCGGGAAGTAAACGTCATGCGCCTCGCCACCCTCATCATCGCTCTCGGCACCACTGCTGCCTGCGCCTGCACCATTCCAGTCTTCCGCTTTGCACTGGACCGCTGGGAGGCGGACAAGTTCCATCTGGTGTTGCCCCAGGGCGTGGCCAAAGAGCCTGCGATTCAGGATCTGCTCCGGCCCCTGCGCGCCAATGGCAAGGCCAACCTCGACTTTGCCACCGCGACAGATTCGGCACAGCAGGACACCGTCCTGCGTTATTCGCGAGCCAGCGACAAGCCGGTCTGGTCCGGCAAACTGGACGCGGCCACACTCAGTGCCGTGCTGGACTCGCCCGCCCGGAAAAAGCTCGTCCAGCAAATTCTGGCCGGCGATTCGATCATCTGGGTGATAGCCGACAGCGGCTCGCCGCTCGACATGGCGGAAGTGGAGCGCATCGAAAAACGCCTCAAGTTCCTGGAGCAGGTGGCCTCCCTGCCCATCCAGGACCCCAATGACCCCGACAGCCAGCTCGGCCCCGGCCCGCCGCTGAAGCTGAAGTTCACCACTCTCAGGCTGCGGCGCGATGACCCCACCGAACTCATGCTGCTGCGCATGCTGGCCGGTCCAAAGGGGGAATTCGACCCTGCCACCACCAGCTTTGCCGCATCGGTGTTTGGCCGGGGCAGGGTGCTCGGAGCCTGGCCGCTCGCCATTCTCGATGATGCTTCTTTAGAGGATGCCTGCATGTTCCTCGTGGGTCGCTGCGGCTGCCGACTGAAGAACGAAAGCCCCGGCTGGGACATCCTGCTCAATCTCGATTGGGAAAAAGCGCTGCCAGCAGCAGCCCAGACCAGCGAGTCAAAGCCCGCAGATGCAGCAGCAGCCAGTGCGCCTCAATTACTGGCTGCATTCAAACCTTTGGCTATGCCCCCCGAGTTGGTGACGATCACGGCTCAAAGTCCTGCAACACCAGCCAATAGCCGCAAAGGGCCGCTGATCGCCGGACTCGCGGCAGGGCTGGCCTTGCTGGTCCTGATCCCGCGCTGGCTTAAGAAGTAGTCACGGTTTGTTCATAGTTGGCGGGCTTTCCATAGGCTATATAGGTCTCATAGAGACTGATTCCGGCCACATATACCTCCAGTAGGAGCGGCAACTCAGGCTCCCTGTAGCGACTGGAATCAATCGAATTCCCAATGCCAAAAAAAAGATTTGCCGAATCCATTGATTTGAGGGATTATTTAATATATCTAAATAATCAATAGATGCCCCACTTCTCATGAAAAGGATCTTTTTTTGCGCTTTAAGCGTCAGCATGGCCTTTTATCAAAGTGCTGTGGCTCAGACTGGTTATGGTGTCATGGGGGTTCCTCCTCCTGGCTACGGCACAAGTGCGCCTCCACCAGGGTACGGAGCACCGCCGCCGAGTGTACCTGCTTATCCCAACTCACTGCCGCCATCCTCCGTTTCCCCAGGTGTGACGCCACCACCTGCGTATGACCCTTATGCCTCGGCCCCACCGCCCGGTCAGGTGTCGTCGGTAGCTCCGCAGGGTGTCTCGGGTTACGGTTCCCAGTCTGCCTATGGAGCCAACGCAGTGGCGTCGAATATGGTCAATTTCAGGTATGCGGAAGCCTTCTATCGTTACCTGGCTCCCAAGCACGGCGACTTGGCAGGGGCAAGCACCATCGGCGGAGCGCTGTCGTTGGAGCTGAGCAGTCTCTTTTATTTGAAATTCGGTGCCTCCTGGGGCAGCGGCACCGACAGTGGCGGAACGGTCGGCTCAGCCACCCGTGCGAAGTACCAGTTTGCCAGCGTCCAGGCCGGTGCCGGTTTCCACACCCAGTTGAACAGCCGTCTCACCTTTGTGGCTGAAGCCGGCATGGTTTATGCCAACTTGAAGGCCAACAACACCGCTGTCAGTTTCAGCGACGGCTCCATCTACGTGCGCCCAGCCCTGCGCTACACCCCTCTTGATTGGCTTGAATTGCAGGCTGGCGTGACCGTGAGCAGTGCGGACAAATACGACAGCAAGATAATCGACTTTACCAGTTACTTCCGCGTCCTGCCGCAGTTTGACTTGGGTATTGGCGGAGATTTTGGCAATTTGAGCCGCGCCTTCCGCGCCACGATGCGTCTGCGCTGGTAAAGCTTACGCCTTCCTGGTGCTCACGGGGTTCCGGCGCTTGGCATAGCATTTGCGGCAGATTTCACACACGGTTCCGTCACACCCTCTGGCAGAGCAGAATTCTCTGCCATAGAAGATGATTTGCAGATGCAGTTTGTTCCACGCCTCCATTGGAAACAGGTGCTTGAGGTCGCGCTCTGTCTGCAGCACGGATTTGCCGTTGGTCAGGCCCCAGCGCTGGGCCAGGCGATGGATGTGTGTGTCCACTGGAAAAGCCGGAATGCCAAAGGCCTGGGCCATCACCACCTGGGCGGTCTTGTGTCCGACTCCAGGAAGGCGCTCCAAAGCTTCCAGTGAGGCAGGAACCTGCCCCTGGTGCTCAGCCAGCAGAATGCCGGAAAGCTGTTTGATGGCCCTGGCTTTCTGCGGCCCCAGGCCGCAGGGTCGCACAATCGCTTCGATTGCCTCCAGCGGAGCGGCCGCTAAGGTCTGCGGGGTGCTGCCCAGTCGAAACAGGGCAGGGGTCACCTGATTGACGCGCACATCCGTGCACTGCGCCGAAAGCAGGACGGCCACCAGCAGGGTGAATGGATCCGTGTGATCCAGCGGGACAGGAGGGGAGGGATAAAGTTCCGCCAAACGACTCCGAACGTAGTCCGCACGCTCTTGCTTCGTCACTGGAATCAATCGGTTAAAACCGGGGTCTAGGAGCTGCCCTCAATGCGCGCCACCATGCGGCGGATGTGCGGGTAGCTCGTGCGTGGCTTCATGATCGACAGGCTCTTGGAAAACGAACCCCATTTGAGCACCCGGATGTTCACATTGCGCACGCCCCATGCCTTCATGGTTTCTTTATCCGGCTTGTAGAGGTCAATGGTGTTGGTCCCCACCAGGGCAGAGCCATAATCATCCACCTGATAAACGTAGGGCAGTCCTTCGATCTGGAAAATCGTGCCTACTGGATAAACTGACCAGTCGGCAGCTGCGCTGCGAACATTCCCATACTTGAGCTGAGTTCCAACCGCCGTTTTAGCCCCATAGACAATGTGGTCGGACTCACCATGCGTATAGGCGGTGGTGCGAACCGAGGAGATGCGAGTGCCACTGCCAAAAAAACCGGTGGAAGAGCAGGAGGCCAAAAAACAGGCGCAGAAGATGGGGAGCAGGCGGGTGAGATGGCGCATTGTTATTAGCAATATGCTGATTATTAACTTTCCTTTTACACCTCTTATTCTGGGGTAAATCGAGATTGAAATCAATCTTTGATTTTCAGGCCCCTTTTGACCAGAGCATCAGGCGGGTAGTAAAGGCCCCTTTTGTCCAGAGGAGCACGGGGCTGTGGTCCGGGGGCATGACTCCATATTACTGGGAAGCCTTGTCTGAACGCAGCGCCTGTGCCATGACGGCGAGTCGCCTCCAGCAGGTCCACAGCCCCCCGAAAAAAATCAGCGTCAGCGCGATCAAAATGCCCCAGCGCTCGCCTCCGGCCAGATGCTGGCTCATCTCAATCAACAGCCCACCGCACAGTACCGCCATTCGATGTTGCTTCGCCATGGGGCCGCGAAAGTCGTGTTTGCCAGTCAGGGAGGCTCCCAGCACGCGAATGTAGGCCGTCCACACCGCCGTCACGGCGCAGCACCACCCGAGCGGGATCACGTGGAAAAGCTTTACCACTCCTGGATCCCCCGTACCGCTGTAGCCTGCCCCCACCAGGATCAGCACATCCGCGACGCGGTCGGGCGCATCGTTGTAAATCGCTCCCACCGGCGAGCCTTTGCCGCCTTCCACGGCCACCATGCCGTCCATCAGATTGCACACCAGCCGCAACTGGATACAGACCAGCGCTCCCAGCCAGGCCGCGAGGATGCCCGCTGTGCTGGTTTGATCCCCCGCGACCATGAAGCTGGCCATCGCACCGCAGGCGAAAACCACGCTCAGGAGTGAAATCGCATTCGGCGTCAGGCCGGAATGCGCCAGCCACCCGGCCAGCGCATGCGCCCAGCGGGTATCGCGGGATTTCAGGCTGCGGCGTGAGGCCAGGTGTTCTTCGGGGACGCTCATGACGCGGTGGAGAGCGAGTTTAGCGTTTCGTCGCCTTCCAGCTCACCACACGACCACCGACAAATTCTGCCTCACCGGCATTGTAGGGCATGTAGGTCACGGAAGTGCCAGTGCCCATCATCGGATAGCCGCCGAGACCGCCGTAGGGTCCCCAGCCACCGTAGCCGAAACCACCATAGCCAAACCCCATGGTCGTGCTCATGGAGCGGATGGGACGCTGCCCTTCGTAGGTCCAGACTTCACTCTCTCTTCCACGATTGGTGCCGATCGAGACGCTGTCAGGCCGCCCCCAGGCCAGAAACACCGCATCCCGCCCCATGCCCTCGCGGACATGTCCGCTCGAAACGATCTGACGGTCCGAGGGGCTCAGATTGGCAAACATCTGCGGGTTTTTCTCGATGCGCGTCTTGGGGGTCGAGGCACACTGGACAAAGAGGGTGGAGGCTATCACAGCCAAGGTAAGGCGAATGAAGAGTGGCGTTTTCATGGTTGGGGAAGTTTGCTGCCAGTGGGATTGTTTGTCGAATATTCTCTAATGACGCGGCGGCTCAACGATTCGTTCATCTTTGGTGGCGGAAAAAGTGCGCAGCGACATCCATACGCCTGCCACGACCAGGGTGGCCGCAAACCACCACGGCCACCCTTGGAGTGCTGCGGCGAAGACGCGCGGATCATCCGTGCTCAGATGCAGTTGCCCGCCCACCCAGCCGGTCTGCCAGCCAAAGAGGAGCGTGAGCGTTCCGTAGGCCAGATTCATCGTCAGTCCGCGGAAGCTCAGCGCCGTGGCCCGCCTTTCGGACTCGACAATCTCATTGAGGTAATGTGACAAGAAAAACTGCAAGAAGCGCATGCTCAGGAACAACGGCACCACCAGCACCACCCCCGTCCATCCCGGCTGCGGATGCGCCGCCGCCATCAGGCCGCCAAACACCACGAGGCCCAGCCAGGTGAAATTCTGCCGCGTTGTCATGACCTTGGCGCTCTTTTCCATCCAGCTCGCTGTCACCAGCCCCAGCAGCGATACGCCGGTGCCGATCACGCCATACCAGCCTTCCTCGATGCCCACGAGGCGGTAGAAATTGCTCGCCACGGTCAGGAACAAACGGATCACGCTGTCAAAGACCAGCCCGAAGACGATCAGGGCAAACGCTGCTTTCGTGCGCCACATCCAGCCGCCAGTGTGCAGAATGGAGCCCCAGCTTTCACGGATGCTCTGCAGCAGGGATGTCTTGGGAACCGGTGCGCGCACCTCCGTCATCCGCAGCGTCACCACGAGGCAGGCCAGCGCCGTACCCAGGCCCAGCAGCAGCGGCAGCTTCATGGACACCGACTTTGCCACCGTCACATCCAGGCCCAGGAAATGCAGCGCAGCGGTCAGGCTGTGCGCATCATATAGAACCGAGCCGGTAATCGACGAAACCACAAATCCCAGCGCCATGCCGCGTGACAGCCGCGCCATGATCTGCGGCCACAGCGTCGTGCGTTCGGCCTTCGGCAGCGAATCATAGGCCAGCGCCTCGTCTGCGCCGCTCGCACAGGCCTCGGCGGCACCGCTGAGCACCCGGTTCGCGACAAACAGCCAAAGCACAAGCTCATGCTGGCCCGGCTGCATCAGGCACAGCACCGCCATCTCCAGCACCATCAGGACACCCGCCAGCACCACCAGCGGCCTGCGGCCATAACGGTCCGCCAGCACCCCGGAGGGCACCTCCAGCACCACGCTGGTCAGCGCCCACACCATATTTAGAGCCGCAAACTCGCCGAGGCTCAGTCCGAGGTCGAGGAACAGAATCGTGAACACTGGGTAGTAAAACCGGCAGTTGAACAGGATGCGGAACCACACAAACAGGCGCACGTTGGAATGCTCAGGCATGCCTCCTTCTACGCTTCAAAGGTCCGGGTGGGCAACGCAAAGCCGCCATTTATTCCCTGCGCTAAAACCGCACCCGCAGATAGGTGCCCAGCACGGATTCAAGCTTCCAGTACGTTTTGACGGGCTTGGCATCAATCATGTAGAAGAGGTCCAGATCCATCGCGTCGGTGAGTTTGAACGTGAGCCCCAGGGGGATAAAGCGGTTCTCCGTTTGTTGCCGGAGATGCATGTTCATGAGGATTTCGTCGTTGGCGAAGATGCGCGTCAGCGGTCCCAGTGGCCGGGGCAGAGTCCAGCCGAGTTGCAAACGGTGCCGGGTGCGGTTGAATGTGGAGGCGGCCCCCTCGTTCTCGCGCCACTCCATGCGGTTGCGCCATTCCACCCGCAGTTCCTTGGTCAAATCGTAGTGCGGATTGATTTCCAGTTCCGGACGGAGCTGGTCGTAGCGTGCGTGCGTGGTGATGTTTTCGAGCCTGAGCATGGACAAGCCCAGCCCGAGATCCAGCCAATCCAGCGCGGCATACTTCAGGCGCGGGCTCACAATCTGTGCATAGGAACCGTCCACTTCATCGGCGAAGTTGCCCATGAACACGCTCCCGGTCCACGGCGGCTTGCGGTAATAGTCTATATTCGTCCACGCCCACCATTCATCCGCATGCGCGGGCAGGGTCCATAAAATGCAGAGGAGTGTCAGCAGCGGGCGCATCAGTAAGAGGTCCCGACGATTTCGTTGGTCATGGCATTGATCCGCTCAATGATCTCATCCGCCTCTTCCTGGGTCACGCCCATGTCGAGCAGGGTCTCCACCAGATGCCCCGTGAAGCGGGCGAAATGCTGCTTGGTGATGCCGCGTCCGTGATGCGTGTGCGCCAGTGGGCGGCCGCTGTACTCGAGCGGCCCACCGGTGGCCATCACAAAGAACTCGTGCTGCATGGCATGCAGTTTCTCCAGCTCCGTGTGTTTGAAAAACGGCCCCAGTTCGGGATCGGCCAGCACACGGACATAAAAGGCTGGAATGAGAGCGGCGATCATGTCTGCGCCGCCGAGACGTTCAAAGAGAGAGGGAAGATGGGGCTTCATGCCCGGCCTTAAAGCACAAACAAAGCCGCCATGCTGAGGCAATAGGGTTGCGAACAAAGCTGACGCAGCGAATGCCAGCAGGCGCGTGATGCGCACACAAGAATGACGCATAAAACCACTGCGCAACCGGGACGAGTCATGCCTATGAAGAAATCATGTCATTCCTTCAGCAACTGCGTCAGGACAACTCCGTGGCCTGCGACCTGCTCATCCTCAGCCTGGTCATTCTGGGTGGTATCGGTCTGGGCAACATTCGTTTCAGAGGCGTCAAGCTCGGCACCGCCGGTGTGTTGTTCGCCGGTCTTGCCGCTTCACACTTTGGGCTGCGTCCAGAGTCGGAGGTGGCGCACTTCTTGAAGGAATTTGGGCTCGTGCTCTTTGTGTTCGCCCTCGGCATGCAGATGGGGCCGGGCTTCTTCGCCTCGCTCCGGCGCCAGGGGCGCATGCTGAACTCCTATGCCGTCCTGCTGGTGGTTTTGGGTGCCGTCGTGGCATTGGTCGGCGGCTGGATGTTTGACATGCCGCTTCCTGCGGTGGCAGGTTTGTTTGCCGGTGCCACCACCAATACGCCCGCACTCGGTGCCGCCCAGCAGGCGCTCGCTTCGGCTCATGCGGACCATGCGCTGGTCACGCTGCCGGCGCTTTCTTATGCAGCCTCTTACCCGCTGGCCATTGTCGGCATCATCATCTCACTCATTGTTCTGCGAGCCTTCTTCAATGTGGATGTGACGCAGGAGGCGGAGTTGTTTCGGCAGGAGCAGGGCGCTGGCATTGAGCCCCTGCAACGCATGAACTTGCGGGTGGAGAATCCAAACCTCGAAGGCATCACCATCTCCAACGTTCCCGGGATTCAGGAAACCAGCGTCGTCATCTCGCGGCATCGTCCGGCTGAAAGTGTTGAAGTCACCGCCGCCACTCCGGAAACGCAACTGCATGTGGGAGATGTGATCATGGCCGTCGGCACGCAGGCGCATCTGAACCAGTTTCGTCTCGTCATCGGCAGCATCAGCGCTGAGAATCTCATGAAAGCTCCCGGCAGGATCACCTATCGTCGCGTGGTGCTCACCAACAAACACCTCCTCGGCAAAACGGTGCGCGAACTCGGTCTCGATCACTTCCACGGCGTCACCGTCACCCGCGTGAGCCGTGGTGATCTGATCTTCACTGCGCTGCCCGATCTGCGTCTCCAGTTTGGCGACATGCTCCAACTCGTGGGTGATGAAGATTCTCTCAATGCGGCCACGCGCAGGCTCGGCAATGAGGTGCAGATGCTGCAGGAAACCAAGTTTGCCGCCATCTTCACGGGCATTCTCCTTGGCGTGCTGCTTGGACTTTATCCAATCCATATTGATGGCCTGCCTGCGCCGGTGCGCCTGGGGCTGGCCGGAGGGCCGCTCATTGTGGCCATCCTCATGAGCCATCTCGGTCGTCTGGGGCCCATGGTGATGCACATGCCCATCAATGCCAACCGCGCCCTGCGCGAGCTCGGCATCATTCTCTTCCTCGCCAACGTCGGCCTGCTCTCCGGCGAACATTTCGCTGCTACGGTTTTCTCAGCGCAGGGCCTGCATTGGGTGCTGCTGGGTGTCCTGGTGACCATGCTGCCGTTGCTCATCGTTGGCTTCGTCGCGCGTAAAGTGCATCGGGTGAATTTCATGACGCTCTGCGGTTTGCTTTCCGGGGGCATGACCGATCCGCCTGCGCTCGCTTTTGCCACCACCATGGCACGCTGCGACTCTCCCGCAGTGGCCTACGCCACGGTGTATCCGCTCACCATGCTGCTGCGCATCGTGGCGGCCCAGGTCATCGCGCAGCTTGCCTGAAATGGTGAACGTTTCGAGCAACACCGCGCTGAAAACACAAGACATCCGGCGCACTTGGCGTTTCTGTGCTGCCTGCCATGAAGCCCGCCATCGTTTACCTCGCCATATTCCTGACCGCCTCTGCCGTCTTGTTTGCTGCGGATGCACCACCACCTGCGGAAGTGAAACTGCCGGAAAATCTGCCGCAGGAGCTCAAGGACAAGGCTCAGGAAATCAGAAAGCAGCAGGCCTCAGCGCGTGAACTCATGCAGCAGGGCAAATACGCCGAAGCTGAGAAGGTGCTGCGGGCACTGATCGCAGATTTCAAGACCCTGTTCGGCCAGGACAACCCGCTGCTCCCGGCCTGCCAGGGGGCGCTGGGCACGTGCCTGCGCGCGCAGGGCAAGGTGACGGAGGCGGAGCCGGAGTTCCGTGCCGCATGGCAGGGGTATCTGAAGCATTCAGGCGCGGACAATGTGGAGACGCTGCGCTTCCACAATGCGCTGGTGGAAAACTTGCGCGAGGAGCGGAAGCTGGTCGAAGCGGAGAAGGAGATTCGCGCAGTCGTGAAGGAGCTGGAACGGGTCTATGGGGCCGAACATCCGGCCACCCTGCTGAATCGTTGCAACCTCGCGGTGGTGCTCACCGATCTGCACCAAAGCACTGAAGCCGTGGCGGAACTGCGGGACGTCATCAAGATCGACGAGCGCGTGTTGGGGCCGAGCAGGCAGCCAACGCTCATGGCGCATGGCTATCTGGCAATCGCCCTCCGCGACGAAGGCAATCTGTCGGAGTCCGAGCAGGAATTCCGCAGTCTGCTCAAGTACCTGGACATCAATCCAGGGAAGGACCACCCGGACACGCTAACCTTCCGTTATCATTTTGCCATGTGCCTGACGCTGGAAAAGAAAATGGCCGAGGCACAAAAAGAAGCGACAGAGGCTCTCGCTGCCGCGAAGAACAAACTCGGTGACGACCATCCCAACACGAAGGAACTGCAGCAGTTGGTCACCAATCTCGTGCAAATGCCGAAGTAGGAGCGGACTGTTAACAATCACTGTGAAACAGAATATGCTAAAATATTAGCATATTAGGCTTGCGCTGCCGCGGCTGAACATGCTAATAATTTAGCATGACTGAAAAAGCCAGCCAGTTAAGCCGCCGCGAGCGCCAGATCATGGACATCATCTACGCGAAAGGGGAGGCCACCGCCTCCGAGGTCGCGGGGGCTATGAACGACGCGCCAAGCTACTCTGCGGTGCGCGCGCTGCTGCGGATCCTTGAGGAAAAAGGCGTGCTGAAGCATCGCGAAGACGGCAAGCGCTATGTCTTCCTGCCCACGGAGTCAGTGCAGAAGGCCAGCCGCTCCGCGCTGAGAAACGTGGTGCAAACTTTCTTCGAAGGCTCGCTCGTCAACGCGGTCGCAGCCCTGGTGGACGGGCGGGAAAAGATTTCGCCCGAGGAGCTCCAACGCCTCGAGTCGATCATCAAACAGGCCAGGAAACGTTAACTCAACCGAACTCCATGAACCCATTGATTTTCATCGCCCTCGACCTCCTCGCGAAGAGCGCAGGAGTGGTGCTCCTTGCCTTTGCCGTGCAGAGCTTCTGGCGCTCTGCCTCTGCAGCGCAGCGAGGTGCGCTCTGGCTTGCAGCCTTCTTCGTGCTGCTCCTGCTGCCGTTCACGGTGTTGCTGCAGCCGCGCTGGTCGTTCTCCTTCATGCAGCCGGAGACTCCATCTCCACTGCCGGCACTCCATGCTGAGCTCATGCAGTCATCTGCAGATTCCATAGCGAAGATGACTCAGTCTGCGAGTTCAGCGGGACTGCTGCCGTCTATGAGTGTGGCACAGTGGTTGGGGTGCATCTGGCTGGCGGGCTTTGCCGGCCTTCTGGCGCAGCGGATGTCCGGCAGTCTGCAACTGCGTCGTTTGAAAGCGCAAAGTCTTCCGCTGCAGGATGCACGGGCCCTTGAATGTGCGGCACGTGTGGCGTCAGAGGTGGGTCTGCAGCGCGTCATCTCTCTGCGTACGGCTGCCTGTGTTCCTGTGCCGCTGACGTGGGGCGCCCTGCAGCCGGTGCTGCTCCTGCCGGCGGACGCGCTGCGCTGGGATGCTGTGCGCCTGGAGGCGGCGCTGCGCCATGAGATGGGGCACATCCTTCATCATGATGCACTGACACGACTCATCACCTGGATCATTACGGCTGCCTACTGGCCCAATGTGCTCGTCTGGCTGGCTGCCAAAGCGTGGCGCACGGTGCAGGAGCAGGCGGCGGATGATCTCGTCATCAGCGCTGGGGCGGTGGCAGAAAATTATGCGCTGCAACTGCTCGAAGCTGCACGGGGTGTGCAGGCTGCCGGTGGCCTGCGTGCTCCGGCCATGGCCATGGCGCAGCCTTCCACGCTGGAGACACGACTTGCTGCGATCATGGACGACACTCGTGATCGCAGCCCTTACAGCATGCGCGGCGCGCTCACCGGTCTGGTCTGTGCCACGGCTGCCCTCACGCTGTGTGCAGCAGCGCAACTGCGCGCAGCCGATGCCGGGCCTGGCACAACGCCCGCCAGTGACAGTGGCAAACTGGCAGCCAGGGCTGAATCAATCATCCTGCCTGCGGTGAAATTCAAAGAGGCGCGTCTTCCTGAAATCCTGCAGTTTCTTCAGGCGCAGTCCATCAAGCTCGATCCGCAGCATGTCGGTCTGAGCCTGGTCATTGCCGAGCCTGATTATGAAAAGATGAGTGCGATCACTCTCGATCTTCACCACGTGCCGATGAGTGAGGTCCTGAAGTACGTGGCGGCACTCAGCAACCGTGTGGTGCGCTATGACGCCGCTGCCATCATCCTCAGTCCTCCATCGGCCCCGGGTGAATTGCTCACGCGCGGCTACAAGCTGCCTGCGGGTGCGTCTGCCAAAATTGGCAACATCAAAGATTGGCTGGTCAGCCAAGGTGTGGCGTTTCCAGTGGGAGCCAGTGCGATTTATGTTGCCGATCACAATCAGCTTGTGATCCGAAACACCCAGCAGGAACTGCAGAAGGTGGACGCCGCAGTCAGCACGCTTGGAGCGGGCGGTGCAAGCTCTGTCGGCGGCACGGCCGGCATCATGCCAGCCGGTCCAGAAAAGGCACCGGCATCGCCTCTGATCGCCAAGGCAGAATCGATCATCATTCCGAAAATCCAGCTTCAAGGAGCCAGCGTGAGTGAGGCCCTGGAGCTCCTGCGTATCAAGGCGCGTGAGCTTGATCCTGCCAAAAAGGGCGTGAACATCCTGATCAACGACGCGGACATTCCGCAGAATACTCAAATATCGCTGTCCTTGAGCAATATCCCTCTGATCGAAGCTCTCAGATACGTGGCTGAACTCTCAAACCTCAAAATGAAAGCCAGAGAGAATGCCTTCGTGCTCAAGCCAAATTCTGCCAAATAGGCATGGCCAGTCTCGCCACTCGGCCAATCACCGAGTGGTGGAGCAGCAGAGGAGACTCAGACGTGCAGCTGCGAAACAGCGACGTTGCCGCTGAAGCAGGCCTCCACATCCGAGTCCGGATCACGCGGACGCGAGGCATAGGACGCGCTGTAAGCGTAGCCCTGCGCTTCTTTGCGATAGCTCACATTCAACGGCGAACGCGCCGGGTGGCAGAAAATGCGTGGCGGCAGCACCGTGCTGTCCGCTGGCAGGTGCGGCAGATTGATGTTCCAGAAGGTGCTGTGTGGGTGATCCTGGGAGTGCATTTCCCGAATGATCTCCGCCATCCATGCGGCGGTGCGCTGCCAGTCCACCGCGAGCTCGCGGATCATGTAGTGGGACAGCGCCATCGAGCGAATGCCATGGTAGGCGGCCTCGCGTGCCGCGGCCACCGTGCCGGAGATGACGATGTCCTGCCCCAGATTACCGCCGGCATTGACGCCCGAGAGCACCAGGGCGGGTTTCAGATCGAGCGCAAACAAGGCCAGCCGCACGCAGTCTGCCGGCGTGCCATGCACGGCATGACGATTCTCTCCATGCGTTTCCACCCGCAGATGCTGATGCGTGGTGACGCGGTGCCCGCACTGGCTCTGCTCCGTGGCTGGAGCCACGACGGTGAACTGCCAGCCAAGCTGCTTCACCGCATTTTCCAAAGCCTGCAGTCCGGGTGCCGCAATGCCGTCGTCGTTTGTGAGGAGGACGTGCATCGTTTAAGCGAGATCGAGGATCACCTTGCCGCCGCGTGAGCCTTCCTGCGCGCGTTTGATGGCTTTGTTGAAGTCTGCCAGTGGGACGATCTCGTCGATGGCGGTGACGAGCTCGCCGGATTGAATGAGGGCGGTGAGTGGGTCGAGAACTTCGTAGAGATCAGGTGTGCTGGCTTTCTCAAACCACTTGGTGATCCACAGGCCGTGAAGCTGCAGGTTTTTGAAGATGAGGAATTTGTTAGGCACCTTCAGGCTCCGGCGGCTCATGGCTCCATACGTGACGAGGATGCCTTCGGGGCTGAGAAGGTCCATCAGATGAATCGCACTGTCACCACCGACGGCATTCGTGGCCAGCATCACAGGCTCGTCGCCGACGATCTTCTTGGCTTCAGCGACACCTTCATCGGTATCGAGCACGACCACGTCAGCACCCAGCGTTTTCAGTTCATCGAAGAGTTCGGTTCGACGCACGAAATTGATCGTCCGAAAGCCGAAGTGCTTCGCCAGTTGGATGAATGCGCGGCCCACGCCGGAGTTTGCAGCGTTCTGCGCCACCCAGGCACCCTTGGGCAGATCGGTGTAGTGCTTGAGCAGCGCCCAAGCGGTGACTGGATTGATGCGCATCATGCTCGCCTGCACGGCATCGATCTGCGACGGCAGTTTGGCGAAGTGATGTTCCGGTGCCGTGAGGTGCTGCGTCCAGCAGCCGGTGCCCACCAGCGGGATGACCACATCGCCTTTCGCCAGCGACGTCACCGCACTGCCCACCGCCTCCACTTCTCCACAGCCTTCATGCCCCGGGATGCAGGGCGGATGCGCCGCACGGCCGTAGGTGCCTTCGATGAAATTGAGATCCGCCGGATTCACCGGCGCATAGCGCATGCGCACCCGCACCTCATGCCCTTCAGGCGGTGTGAGCGTGCGTTCATGAAGCTGCAAAACTTCAGCGGGATTGCCGGTGCGGTCGAATTGAAGAAATTGGGACATGGTGAAGAAAATTACGTCGGGGGGGGAATTGGGGCGGTGCTTTCTGCACAGTGACGGTGGAGTGGATGCGTGGCAAATACATGCTGCTTTTGTGAGGAAAGAGCGTCTTGCGGATTTGAGTGACAGATTCAAACTAGACACATGCCACGTCGTGAACTCTCCAGCCCTCAGCAGGTCATTGAATGGATCCATGAATGGGGGGCGCTGCTCAAAGCACCTGCATCAATGACTTTGATTGGCTCCGCAGCTCTGCTCTGGCATGCGGCTCAGAAAGGTATCACCACCAGTCTGCCGGAAAACAGCATGGATGCCAACCCGGTGACCGATTCTGATGAACTTGCCTGGCTCTGTTACGATGCCATCATCGGCAGTGAGTTTGAGCAAACGCATGGCTGGCACATCAATCTCATGCCGGAATCGGTGCTCAAAGAGCTTCCCGAAGGGTGGCTTGGCCGTGCTGCATCCTCTCAGGATGGCCATCTCACGGTGATCGTTCCACATGCTGCCGATCTGCTCGCTCCCAAGCTTCGGCGCAACGAACCTCGGGACCGTCAGCATGCGGCCTGGGCACGCGAGCAAGGATTGATTTGAGCCCTGTCATTCTTTGGCTTATTTTCAACAATGAGACGTCTCCTCTATCAGGATGAAGCCCGGCTCGAATACGGACGCTTGTTCTGGAAAAATCCTGCATGTAAAGCGCGCCTGCTCGCGCATTGGCAGGATGCCCGGCATCCTTATCACGAACGCTTCCTGGAAAAGTGGATGCCGTTGGTCGATCGCATTCTATCCGCATCTCCCAAGGATGATGACGCCCTCGACACCGCCTTGCAGTCTGAAGGGCTCAGTCTCCGCGTTGTGGTGAAGGAAATTCCGCCGGTGTTTGGGAGTTTTTGGTGAGCCGTTTTATGCTCACTCCTTCCTCACCCCAATCTCCTCCACCGGGATCTTCTTGAATCCCAGCTTAAACGCTGGTGACTCCGGCTTCAGCCTGAAGTCATCCTTCTGCCAGTCCATGAAGAGGGGATCAGCGACGAGGCTGTGTTTGTCCCATCCGGCATTCTGCCAGGCGGCCCATTCGTCGAGGGGTTCGGCTTCGGTGATGCGCACGTCGTCGAAGAAGACCTGGCCTTTGGGCTCGTGGCAGTCAACGCGCAGCCAGAAGGCGGTCATCCAGGGTTTCCAGCCGGCTTCGTTTTCGCGCAGCATGCGGCCGGTGGCTTCGACTTCCTGCCACTCGCTGGTGGCGGTGATGCTGGTGCTGCCGGTCTGCCAGTAGCCTGCTCCGTTTTTGAAGGCGGCAAAGGCGAGGCTGATCTTGGCGGTGGGTTCGGTGGATTTGACGCGAAGCCTCACGCGGTAAGCTGCGCCGGGCTTGATCGGCACATCGGGGCTGTGGAAGACACTCTTGGGGTTCTTGGGGTCGGTGCTGAGCGCGCAATCGACACGCAGCGCACCTTCGGCGACGACGAGCTGCACGTCTTTGTTGGGGCGATGATTGAAGCCCCAGCCCGGAGGTGTCTTGCCGGGCGCGACGCTGTCGAAGTTCTCGGTGGCGAGTGGTGCGCCTTTGTCCGGGCCGACTTGGTTGATGCCGGTGACGATGGGATGGCCGCTGTTCCAGGCGATGTTGTAGTCGATGGTGTTCCACTTCGGTGTAGCGTTGCGGACGTCGCCGTATTTCACGCCGGGAGTGTCACCAAACATGATGTTATGCTGGAAGCTGTTGCCGCTCATCATGGTGCCGTCTTCGCGGATGGCGTCCTTGGGGTGCAATTCCATATTGCGCATGTGCTTCCAGGCAGGCTGCCCCATCACGGATTCGTAGCCTTTGATCATCGTTTCGAGATGGCTGGTGTAGAAGCGCTGGTCCTTCGTCCAGCCATGGAGATCGAACTGAAACTTGCCGCCGAGGGCGAATATGTTGTTCTCCACGATGCAGTCGCGGGAGTTGTGCATGTGGATGGGCGTGTGGGCCACGCGATAGACGATGTTGCCGATGATGTCGATGCCGCCGCTGTTGTCATCCGGGTAGAGGCCGAAGGTGAACCACGGGTGCTTGAGGCCGCCGGACTCCTGGCCGCAACCGATGACGTCGTGGATCAAATTGTAGCGCCACTTGCTGCCGCGGCTGCTGATCCAGTCGCGCCCGCCGGTGTAGATGGCGCCGCCATCCTGCGTTTCGAGGCAGAGGTGATGGAGGTGGTTGTATTCCACGATGAGGTTGTTGCCGCTCATCTGCACACCCATGCGCGGGCCGTCGTGGATGTGGTTGTGCGTGGCGGTGTTGTCCACGCCATACATGCTGATGCCGCAGGCGTTCTTGTTGAAGACGCCGATGTGGTGGATGTGATTATCTGCCGCGATGTGCCCCGGCCCGGTGAGCGTCTTGCGGTCTCCACCGCTGAGGCTGATGCCGTTGCTGCCGGTGAAGCTGATTTCATTGTGTGAGAGTCGCACGTTTTTGCCATTGCTCACGCCAATGCCGCTGCCACTGAAGGCACCCACCTGCGTGATGACGCAGCGCTCCACGAGGCAGTCTTCCGCACGCTCAAAGGTGATCGCGCTGCCGTGGCAACCGATGAGCGTGAGGCCGCGGATGGTGATCTTCTTTGCTCCGGCCTTCACTTTGAAGAAGCTCTCCAGCACGGGCAGGCGGATTTCAGGAACGTCCTTGCTGACTGGTGGCCAGAAGTACAGCATGCCGTTGTGCTTGTCGTAAAACCACTCACCGGGTGCGTCGAGTTCTTCGAGGGCGTTTTGAAAATGGTAGCGATTGTGCGGATGGAGGTCGTAGCCGCAGTCCTTCTTCAGCGTGAGCATGCGTGTCTGCGGATCGAGCGAGACCACGGGTTCGATGAAGTTCCACCAGCCATATTGCGCGAAGATGTCGAGATCGACGTCCTCAGGGTGCGCCCACTTGCGCACGTCCTCGGGCTTCACATACATGGTGCGTTTCCACAGGTGGCCTTCGGGAGCACCTGCGGGCGGGAATTCGGCCACAAAAGCCCAGCCGCCGTAGAGCGGATCGTTCGCGTCGAAGTTTGGGTAACGCGCCAGGATCTGCCGCTTGCCGCTGCTGAGCAGTTGTTTTGGGATGAAACCCTTCGGCACCAGCTTCGAGACATCCGCCTTGATGATCTGGCCCGCGTGCTTCTCCCAGCCGTTGATGACTGGGGCACCGACGAGCGTGCTGCTCGTCCCGGTGAGGGTCAGGTTGGAATCCTGCGCTTCGAGCTGGATCGGCTGCGTCAGATCCGTCGTGCCCGCAGGCAGCAGGATGGTCGCAGGTTCAGTGTTGCCCGCCTTGCGCGCGTCGCGGACTTGCTGGAGGGCTTGAGCCAGCGTGAGGGCAGGGGAGACCCGTACCTCAAGGGCATGGGCGGTGATGAGTGAGAGGGCAAAGAAGAAAAAGAAACGTGGGAACAACATGCTGCAGAAGTCATACTCCTCCTGCAAGCAGCGGCAACTCTCTGCTGCATCCTAAAATGACTAATCATCACTCACATGCACGGTCGGCAGGCAGCCGTAGATGCTCGGATAATGAATTTTCAGTGTGAGATCATTGCCGATCCATCCCGGCTGGCCATGCGCATCCACAAACGCGACGCCGATGGGCATGTCCGGCTGCGTGTCGGCGAGCTGGGTCATCTCCTCTTCGGCCTGCACATGCATCTCGGTCCAGGCGATTTTGAGGGCGATTTGATCAATGTTTCGCGCTTTGATTTTATCAAGTTTGGCGGGGTCGATCCGGGCGAAGCGGCGCATCATGCCGAGCAGGAAGAGAGGATTGAAACCCTCATCCTTGCCGCATGCCGCCCAGATGATGGCTGGCAGTGGGTAGGTCTTGTGCAACTCGACAATATCAATGTAATCGCGGGTCACTGAACGTGCTGAGAGCGCGAGCGCTTTGTTCGTCGCCATGTCAAACAAGTGCAGTCTCCAGCCCAGCACAGGATCACGTTCGATGGGAAAGAATCGAAATGCGGAATCCGCAGCCCAGTCGATCTCCACGCTGCTGTCAGCGCGTGCAATGCGCGCTTTGCGAAAATTGCACGGTTTATCCCAGTCACCGACGAGTCGAATCACTTCAAAACCCGCATCCGAAAGCACCTTTGCGTCACGTTCGCTGGCATCAGCCACCTGATCTGCCAGCTCGTGGAAAATATCAAAGTCATGGCTGAACCGCGGTGAGTCAGGATCAGAGTTCAAGACCAGTCCGCCTGCAAAGTGGCTTTCTTCGCTACGATTCGCAGCGATTACTGCCAGCACGTCTTTCTGGAATGTTGTTAAAGGCATTTGTGAATCTTTTGAGCGGTCCACCAGGCACGATGACCGCCATCGCTTCTCAGGGATTCTACCACGGCGCGCACATCAGCACGCGTTTTGATCTCTGCCTTTTCATCCCACCACCAGAAGCACTCATGGAAATCGCGCACCGCCTGCTGCGCCATGGCGATTACTTCCGGCGGGGCCGGAGTGCCGTAGCTGGCGGGCTGTTCCTGCACAAGAGGGCTGCTGTCCATGGCTCGAGTATAGTCTCGGGAGGCGTCCCGCGCAAATCGTGGGCAGTTTCGTGGATCAGCGGTGTTGCAGGATCGAAGACGCACCACGCGCTGACTCACCGGCCACTCCGCAAACAATCGCAAACCGCTCGTGCTTGCCACACGCCCCCATCTCGCTAGGCTTCGCGCTCCTTTTCCCGAACCATGAGCGCCCCTGACACTGCCAAGAACTACAAAGACACCGTCCTGCTGCCGAAGACCGACTTTCCCATGAAGGCCGATCTCGTCGCCCGGGAGCCGCAGCGCCTGGCGAAGTGGCAGGAGGGGAATCTTTACCAGCGCATCAATGCGCAATCGAAAGGCAAGCCCACCTTCATCCTGCATGACGGCCCGCCGTTTGCGAATGGCGACGTGCACATGGGCACCGCGCTGAACAAGATCCTCAAGGACCTCATCGTGAAGTCGAAGACGATGGCGGGCTTTCACACGCCCTTCATCCCCGGGTGGGACTGCCACGGGCTGCCCATCGAATTCAAGGTCGTGAAATCCGCCGCCGGTCTCACTCCGGTGGAGGTGCGCCAGCGCTCCGAGGCCGAGGCACGCAAGTACATCGACATCCAGCGCAACAGCTTCAAGCGCCTCGGCGTCTTCGGTGACTGGGACAATCCCTACCTCACGCTGGACCCCGGCTACGAGTCCGGCATCCTGCGCACCTTTGGCAAGGCCGTGGAGCAGAAGCTCGTCTATCGCATGAAGCGCCCCGTGCTGTGGAGCTACGGCGCGCAGACCGCCTTGGCTGAGGCCGAGGTGGAGTACAAGGAGAAGACTTCGCCTGCGGTGTATGTGAAGTTTGCCTTGGTGAACCCGCCGCCCGGGTGTGATGGCGCATCCCTCGTCATCTGGACCACCACGCCCTGGACGCTCCCTGCCAACCTCGCCATCGCGCTGCACCCCACCTTTGACTACGTCAGCGGCACCTTCACGCATGACAGCGGTCGGGTGGAGAAACTGGTCATCGCCAAGTCCCGTGTGGAAGCCTTCGGCGCCGCCACCGGCTTCAAGCTGAACACCGAGCACGCCAACGAAGAGTTCAAAGGCAACGCGCTCAATGGCCTCGATGCCCAGCATCCCTTCCTCCCGCGCACCTCGAAGGTCATCAACACCCTCTTCGTCACCGATGACACCGGCACTGGCGCGGTGCATATCGCCCCCGGACATGGAGCGGACGACTATCAGGCTGGCCGCGAGCATGGTTTGGACATCCTTTCGCCTGTGGATGCCGATGGCAAATACACCGCCGAGTGCGGACTGCCCGAGTTCGTGGGCAAGCATGTGTTCCAGAGCAATGACGGCATCGTCGCGCTGCTCGAAGAAAAAGGAGCGCTCCTCGGCAACGAGAAGTACGTGCATCAGTACCCGCACTGCTGGCGCTCCAAGACGCCGATCATCTTCCGCGCGGTGGAGCAGTTCTTCATCAAGATCGACGACATCCGCGCCAAGGCGCTGTACGAAATCGACACCGTCCATTGGATGCCCGCCTGGGGCCGCAACCGCATCTACGGCACGGTGGAGAGCCGCCCGGACTGGTGCATCAGCCGCCAGCGCACCTGGGGCGTGCCGCTTCCCGTGTTCTACTCCGCCACTGGCGAGATCATCATGCAGCCCGAGGTCATTGCCAAAGTGGCCGCAATCATCGAGCAGCACGGCAGCAATCTCTGGTTTGAAAAAGACGACGCGTGGTGGGCCGCCGAAGTGGGCCTGCCTGCGGACTCGAAGCGTGGCAACGACACGCTCGACGTCTGGATCGACTCAGGCTGCTCGCACGTCAGCGTGCTGGACCGCCATCCTGAACTCCACGCTCCGGCCGATCTCTACATCGAGGCCACGGACCAGCATCGCGGCTGGTTCCAGAGCAGCCTCATGATGAGCATCATCGCCCGCGGGCATGCGCCGTACAAGGCCGTGATCACCCACGGCTTCGTGGTGGACACCAGCGGCAAGAAGATCAGCAAGAGCGACCAGGGCGCGGGCAAGAGCTCCAAGCCCATGACCGCCGACCACTACTATAACACCTACGGAGCCGACATGGTGCGCCTCTGGGTGGCCAGTGTGGACTATCAAAACGAAGTGCCGTTCTCCGAAGACCTCTTCAAGCAGAACAGCGAAAACTACCGCCGCATCCGAAACACCCTGCGCGTGCTGCTGGGAAATCTCAGCGGTGAATCCGCGAAGCCGGCAGCAGGTGCCGCAGCGCCCGCCTACACCCTCGTGGACCGCTGGATCCTGGAGCGCCTCCACGCCGTGACCAAGGAGTGTGTGGACGCCTACGCGCACTACGACTTCCGCAAGGTCTTCAGCGTCATCAACAGCTTCATCACCGGCGACCTCAGTTCCCTCTACATCGACATCACCAAGGATCGGATGTACTGCGACGCCGCCACCAGCCCGCGCCGCCTCGCCACGCAGGCCGCCATCCGCGAGATCACCGAGACCCTCTGCCGCCTCCTCGCCCCCATGCTCGCCTTCACGGCGGATGAGGCCTGGGAGCACCTCGGCCACACCGACAGCGTGCACATGGAAGTCTTCCCGCAGCCCAATCCTGCCTTCCCCGGCAGCGATGCCACGCTCGCGGTGAATGAACTGCTCAAGGTCCGTGGCGTCATCCAGCAGGCCATCGAAAAAGCCCGCCAGGAAAAGAAGATCGGCTCCAACCTCGAAGCCACCGTCGCGCTCACGCTGCCCGCCGAAGGCTTCGACCACCCCGTCTTCAACGACCCCGCCACCCTCCACGAGTTCCTCATCCTCAGCGACCTCCAAATCACCCGCGGCGGCGACCTCACCGCCGTCGTGCAAGAGTCCACCCACTGCAAATGCGCCCGCTGCTGGAAGTATCTGCCGGACGTGGGAGCCAGTGCGGAGCACCCGACGCTTTGCGGACGGTGTGTGGAGGCGGTGGGGTGAAGGGCTTTAGGTATCTGGTGTGTATATGAGTGAGATTCAGTATACCTTTCAAAACTACAGAGCTTTTGAACAAGAAGCCCCGATAACCATCCCCATTGATGATGGAATTACCTTTATTTTAGGGCCTAACAATGTTGGAAAAAGTTCTTTAATTCGAGCTTTTGTTGAGCTGCCAAGGTTGGTCTTTGGAAAAGACGGTAAGACGGGATCCCATAATCAATTGAGGAGTAGTTTTGCAACATACGTTAACAGGAAAAGGAGGGAAGAGGCGATTGTTGTCGGTTGTGAGTGTGAAGGGGCAAGTTGGCTAGCCACGATTAAGCCTCACCAGGGAATTGAACATAGCAATAACGTGTATGTTGAGGTGAATTGTCTCAATAAAACAGATGAAGTTGTAGCGAAAAGAGTACAATCGCTTTTTGATGATGTAATGTACGTGCCGTCTTTCCGTAGCCCAAGTGTCAATACTCAAGATTCAATTTTCGGCATGCATGTTGGTCGTGCGTTTGTATCTCAATGGGAGGGATGGGCTAATGGTGACAGAATAGATTATTCTGAATCTGTTTCATTTCTCGTGGATGAACTTAAAAATCTTTTCCAATTTAATAAGTTTGAAGCGTCGGTGTCTCAGAATAGGGATCATTTATTAATAGCCACCGACGAGGGGCGCTTTAGGCTTGATGAACTAGGGGACGGCTTATCTCACTTTATTGTTGTTCTTGGAAATGCGATGATAAGGCGGCCTGCTTGGATACTGATCGATGAGCCTGAGATTGGATTGCATCCAAAAATGCAGGAGCTGTTCGTCAGGGTGCTGGCTTCTAAGGCTCGTTATGGTCTAATCGCGACTTCTCATAGCGTTGGACTTGCACGTAGCGTGGCGGATCAACTATTTGTGATGACCAAAGAGCCAACTGGAAAACGTCGGCTGGAACCATTTGGTCAACATTCTAAAACCACCATAGCGCAGTCAATTTCAGAAATGGGTTACAGTCAATTTGCTGAGCTTGGTGCTGAACACCTGCTGCTCGTTGAGGGGCGAACTGACATCAAAGTGTTCCGCGAAATCCTGAGGAAATTCGATCTTGATCAACATTTCCTCATCTGGTCGCTTAACGGTTCGGAGTGGATTAAATCGCCGCCTGAGTCTATCGAAGATGAGCTTAACGAACTCAAAAGACTTGGGTCAAAATCGATTAGCGTCATTTTCGACAGTGAGAAGACTTCATCAGAAATTGATATGGCCGCAGGGTTTCGGCCTTTTTACAAGCTGTGCCTTCGTCTAGGATTCAACGCATTCCCAACTGACCGCCATTCGACTGAAAATTATGTTACGCAGTCGGCTTTAGATAAGGTGTTTCCGGGCATGAAAGCCCTCGCCCCTTTTGAAGTCTTTGGTTCGACCAATCCAAAATGGAGTAAATCGAAGAACTGGCTTCTTTTTCGTGAGATGTCTGCTTCTGATTTTGAAGGCACCAAACTCGGTGAGTTTGTATCCAAAACCTTGGGTGGTTTGGTGAAGGCCAAGTGATTGAGGACGTCACTGATTGATAGGGGCAGCTTCCCTCTCACCCTGAAGTGCGCATTGCCAAAAGGCCTTCTCGCTGCATTTTGGAGGTCGATTACCAATGGAGGCAATTAAACCCATCAATCCTTATGCCGCGCCCAAGGCGCAGTCTCTGCTAGCTGAAGACGGGCGGGATGGTCCGCCGCGTCGCCCTCGTGCCGTGAAATGGGTCACGTTTATTTTTACGCTCTTCTTTTTGGTTCAGGTGTCGCTATATTGGAGAACCATCACTGCTTACGGAGTACAAAAGGTATGGCAGTCGCAGTCGCTCTTCGATCCCTTTTTGCTGTTGCCGATGGGGTTTGCTCTCAGTTGGTTTGGAGGACGGCACAAGATCGCCTACTATGTAAATTCAGGGCTTCTGGCGATGATCGCTCTCAAGATGGTTTGGAATATCTTCTTTGTGCGGTGGGCCTCCTCGGGGGCTTTTGCCGGGATGTTTTTGCCGGATCGCGTCGTTGAGGCGGTGATGTGCGGCCTGCTTTGCTTCATCTTCTACCGCTTCATCTTCGGCCTTCCCAGCCGCCGCTATTTCGGTCTGGACAACGATATGCCTGCTGCATCGGCTTGAAGCTCTGATCTGCGCCAAGCTCTCGCCTCGAAATTACAGGCTCGGAGCATTTTCAAAGCACACGCATCCATGCTATTTCGGCCCACGATGAAGCCCTCCCATCTCGCCCGACTCCTCTGTGCACTACTCCCGCTTCTGCTCAGCAGTTGCAGAAAAGAAGCGGGGTATGAGATTCGTGGGGACAAGGTGGTCTGGAACAGTTTTGTGGGAGACGGGCTGTTCGGCAAGTGGTCGGAGGCGGTGGTGGTGGGTGCGCAGGGCTTTGAGATTCTGCAGCCGGAGGGTTATGCGAAGAATGCTCAGTACGTTTTTCATCGCGCAGCGATCATCGAAGGGGCGGATGCGGGGACGTTTCAACTGCTGGAGAAGCAGGGTGGTCTGGCCAAGGATGCGAAGCGTGTGTATGACGCAGGGGCGGTGATCGTAGGGGCGGATCCGGCCAGCTTTGAACGTGCGGGCATGGAAGGACTGGGGCGGGACAAAAAGGATTACTATCTGGGCACGCTGCCGCTGCATGTGCGTGATGTTGCCAGCTTCAAAGTGCTGGATGCAAATGCGGTCAGGAAGAACGACCACATCTGGGCGCGGGACAATCTGGACTACTATGTGGAGATGCAGGCCATCCGCATTGCCGACCCCGCCACGTTCCAGGTGATTCAGCCCTGGTATGCGAAGGATGCGCGGAAGGTGTACTTCGGCAGCACGGTCCTTTACGGGGCGGATGCGGCCAGCTTTCAGGGCATCGGTGGAGAGTCGGGCGAGTTCGCCAAAGATGCCGGCCACGTTTATTGCCAGGGGCAGGTGGTGGAAGGCTGCGATGCCGCGACGTTTCAGTTGCTCAAGTACCGTTTCGCCAAAGACAGCAAGCATGGCTACTTCTGCTATCAAAGCGAAAGCTCACCGCTCGCGCTGCCCGGCTCGGATGGGCAGACCTTTGAAGTGATCGGCCCTTCTTCGCAGGGCTATGGCTATGCCAAAGACGCCAGGCAGGTCTATCAGGGAAGCAATGTCATCAAGGGTGCTGACCCCGCGACCTTTGTGGTGGATCCCAGCGACCCCGAAAAGGCCTCGGACAAGAACCGGCACTACCACTACAGCGAACCTGTCCCGTAATATCCGCCGTGGTGGTGATTGGTGTGGGACGCTGATTTGATAGGCGCTTTGCCGAGCGACTTCGTGGCGCATTCTTCTCGACCTCTGCCCATTCGCTCTCCAAGTTCGCGGCCCGATATGCCTACAGCCACCCGCGACATCTTTCTCGGCACCGATTCCGGAGCCACCACTTCCAAGACCGGCGGCGTTTTCGCCAACGGTGAACCTGTCTCTACTCACCTCCGCCAGAGCTCGACCAACTCCCAAAACGGTACCGCTGCCGTCGTGGCCGGCTGGGTCGAAGGAGCCGAAGGTTTCCTCAAGGACAACGGACTTTCGTGGGACCGCGTTGCTGCTGCAGGCCTTGCTCTGCCGGGCCCTTACCAGGTCTATGGTGTCCTCGATAAGTCTTCCAATTTGCCGGACAGCTTCACCGGCTGGAATTTCCATGCCGAGTACTCGGCGGCGATCGCAAAAGCCGCAGGCCGCGAGATCCCGCTCTATGTGGGGAATGATGGTGACTTCGGTGGCGTGGGCGAGGCCGCCCGCGTGCGTGGCGATACCAAAGCCACCGTGCTTTTGCTGGCTCCGGGCTCCGGCCTGGGCGCTGCTTACATCGATATCAATGGTCTCCCGCTCAGCGGCGATCACCTCGCTGGCATGGAGGGCGGTCACATGCCCATCCCGCGTCACCTTCTTGGCCATGGTCTGGATGAAGTGCCGGCGTTTCGCTGCGGCTGCGGTCGCGACTGGGGCTGCATCGAGGCCTACTCCACCATCTCCGGCCTGACGCAGTTCCTTGAGTTCTTCCTGCCGAAGTATCCGGATCACGAACTCGCCCTCAGCAACGACACGCCCAAAAGCAAAGGCTTCTCCCTGCGTGGTCGCGCACAAAAGGGCGATCCTCTTGCGCTCGAGATCTTCGACATTCAGGCCCGCGCTCTCGGTATCCACGTGGCGAATTTGTCGATGGCTCTCGACCCCGGCATCGTCGTCATCGGCGGTGGTCTGGTGGATCCCGAAAGCACGACGCCCGAGTTCCGCGAGCGCTACCTTGGCGGCATCCGCGCTGCTGCGCTGCCGTACCTTTTCCCCAAACAGCGTGCTGAGCTTCAGATCGTGCCTGCAACCCTTGGAGAGCTTTCTCAATCCATCGGGGCCGCGCTCGTAGCACTTTATTCTTCCAAGGATTGAGATCCTGGGTGCCCACCGAGATCGAGCGCAAATAGCTTCGCAAACCCGGCAATTGGCCGACAGCGTAAACGCCGCCCATGTATCTTTGGCGGCACGAACTATCGCCCGGCCTAAGCCGACGTCTTCTGCCCTTCGACCGGTGGAGGATTGGGTTTGTTCCCGCCATCCTTTGACGGAAGAGTGCCTGGAATGACTGTTCCAGGGCCAGGGTTGCCACTGTCCGCACCATCCATCAGACGCAGCTTGTCCTGAAACTTCTGCGGCACGGCCTGACGTTCAGCATCCGAGTTGATGGGCCAGCTTTGTTCCTTGCCGTTGTTGGGACGGACGATGAAGGTCTTTTTGCCGTCTTCGTTCTTGAGGGTGTATTCGCCGGAATCATCGCGCTGGGTGGTGTTAGCAGCGCTGCTGGACTTGCTGTAGTTGAAGCGCTGCAGGTTGGTTCCGGGCGGAATGGAGATGCCGGTATCTGGCTGGTGTTCAAAGCGATGGCGTCCGGCACCGGGCAGGTTGAATTGGGGGGCCTGTGGCATGGGGCCGGTGTTGCCGCTTTTGGCCCAGTCTTGAATGCGTCCCTGGTTCTCGCGCATTTCCTGCTGAAAGCGCTCCACACGCTCTTGGAGCGCATGGGCCTGATTCTGGAAGCCGCGCTGCGCCTCACCCTGGAAAGGGTTCCCGTTGAAAAACTGCAAGCCGTTTGGCGGTGCCCAACCAGGGTAGCCTTGACGCGGTTGGTGGTCACTGGACTCGACTTGGTGCTCGCCCAGCGTGACCGGCACCTTGGTTTCTTTGCCGCCGGAGATGACGCCGAGTTGTACCACGTCGCCTTTCTTTTTTGACCGAACCAGGGACATGAATTGCTCCATGTTCACCAATTGCTGATCTTCAAATTTCACCAGCACGTCATATACCTTGAGGCCAGCAGCCTTGGCAGGTGACTCCGGTATCACTTCATCGACCAGCAGGCCAAAGCCCTCCGCCAGGGACAACTGTGCGCGCAGTTCCGCTGGCACTTCGCGGGTGAGCAGGCCGATGTAGGTCACTGGCTTCTGCTCTTGCTGGCGCGCCTCATTGCCGTGAAAATGCCGACGACCATTGGGTGGTGGCTGGTGGTCGGGCTGCGCACCGCTGTTGGCGTTTTCGGTGGCAGCAGCAGCAGGTTTCGGGGTGTCCGGTTTTGTCTCTACCTGCTGGGCACACAAATGCGCAAGGTGCCTGAGCATCAGCGCGCCATGGTCCGGTTTTGTCTCCACCCACTGGGCACACAAGGGGGCGGCACCGAGGCTGGCGATGAGAAGCGAGTGTGTGAGTTTCATGGTTGGAGATATGGGGCCTTGTTTGATTGGGGCCTGGATTACTTATAGGAGACAGGCAAGAGGTTGTGCTGGCTGGGGACTTCCACGGTCATCGCTGTACTATAGCGGGGATCAACCCAGGTCTGGAGCTCGCGGGAGATGACGAGGGTGCGCTTCTCGGCCAGGCTGCTGCGGCCACGGTGGATGCCGTTGCCGGGCGTATCGTCCCACTCACGAATGGTGGAGGCAGGCAGCACGGTGGTTGAGGATGAAGAGGCCAGAGTTCCTGCGCCACCATGGGTATCCTGATTGGGCAGGTGGCTCATCACGGCAATGGCGGCGGCCGCGCCCATCGCGGCCCAGCCTGCGGACATGAGCCAGTTAGTGGAGCGATGGGGTTTGCGGCGGCTGGTGCTGAGCCAGCTCATGTCGAGCTTCAGCTCATCATCGACTCGCTGAGTCAGGGCAGGGGATGCTACCGCCGGCGCAAGACCGCGCAGGAGGCTTTCGAGTTTAGAGTCATTCAGGTTGTTGTTCATGGCAGGGCTTCCGTGGTGGGTGGAGAGAAGGGCAGGATGTTGATGGCGGGAGAGGCGGATTCGCCGAGGAGATCGGCGCGCAGGTGCGCGAGCTTTTTGTGCAGCGCCTGCAGGGCGTAGCGGTAGCGCCCGGCGATGGTGTTGATCGAGCTGCCGGTCATGGCGGCGATTTCATTGAAGGTGAGATCGCCCCAGAGCTTAAGCGTGATGACTTCGCGCTGATCCTCTGGCAGGGCTTGCAGCGCTTTCTCGACGATGGCGGCGGTCTCTTTCTGCTCCGGCTGCGGGTCAAAGGCAGGTGCGTTTTCACCTGCCACCACGATGTCGGACTTAGCCTCACGGTTTACCCGGCGGTGGTCGGAGCGGCGCTGGTCCAGGGCAATGGTGCGTACGGCGGCGTAGAGCAGGGGGATGTGGTTGGAGTCACCCTCCGGAAAGCGCCGCCACCAGCGCACGAAGGCCTGCTGGACGACGTCTTCAGCGTCGGCCTTGGAATCGACGAGCTGACGCGCGTACAGCACGAGCTGTGGGGCGAGTTGCTCAAAGGTTCGTTTCCAGTCAAAGGGGGCTTCCATGCAGGGGCATATCTTTTCCACTTCCCTAACGCCACCGGATTCGGTTTTTTGTATAGGAAAGGTGAAAAATCAGCCCCTGGTTGCCGCATCAGGCCTTCTCCGCCGGTGCGGCCACAGCAGCCAGCCCGGGCGGGCTTTTGCCCCACTTCAGACCGTAGGCGATGAAGAGACCGCCGACGATGAACATGAAGGTGGAGAAAAACTGCCCCTTGGTCAGGCCCATGATCATGGACGAGCCGCTGTCCGGCTGCCGCACGCACTCCAGGGCGATGCGGGCAATGGCATAAAGAAAGAAGAACAGGCCGGTGATGATGCCCTGGCGTAGCCGTGGGAAGCGCAGGCGGATGAAGATCAGAATGGCACTGAGCAGCAGCCCTTCGCCGAGCGCCTCATAAAGCTGGGAGGGATGACGCGGATGCAGGATGGTTTCAAGTTCAGCACGCCCGCCGTGGGCTTGTTCGAAATAGGCGATGATGTCCGGGCTGTGCATCAGGCCACGCTGCCAGACCTCGTCCCGCAAAGCCACACTTCCGCCTTGGACAACGAAGTCCTCATGCGTCAGCTCAGTGGGGAATTTAACCGCCCACGGCACCGTGGTCACGCGGCCAAACAACTCGCCATTGATGAAGTTCGCGATGCGACCCAGAAACACCCCCAGCGGCGCACCGCAGACGATGGAGTCGCCGATGCCCGCCCAGGAGATTTTGTGCTTCCACGCATACCAACCGCAGAAGAGCGTGACACCCAAAATTCCGCCATGGCTCGCCATGCCGCCCTGATTGAGCAGGAAGAACGTCCACGGCTCGTGGATGAAGTGGTCAAAGTCGTACAGCAGCATGTAGCCCAGCCGCCCCCCGAGCACGAGGCCAAACAGGGACACCAGCGTGATGAAATCCGCCACCGCCTCCGGCTTGATCTCCGACAGACCCCGCAGCGCGAGGAAGTGCATCACCCGGTAGGTGAGGTAAAACCCCAGCACGTACGCGAGGCCATACCAATGAATGGCTATCTTGTCCGTGAACTTGATCACAAACGGGCTGAGGTCGTGCAGGTAGTAAGCGAAAAGCATGGTTACAGGCTTGGTCGGAACGTCAGTCAGCACAAGGAACAAAACCGCCGCATCCTAGTGCAAGAAATGGCGCACGCCGGTGAAGCACATGGCCAGCTTGTGGTCATTCGCAGCTTTGATCACGTCTTCGTCCTTCACGGAGCCGCCGGGCTGGATGGCGGCGGTGGCACCGGCTTCGGCAGCGGCGATGAGGCCGTCGGGGAAGGGGAACATGGCGTCGGAGGCGACGATGCTGCCTTTGAGGGAGAGTCCGGCCTCCTTGGCCTTCCACACGGCGATGCGGCAGGAGTCCACGCGGCTCATCTGGCCGGCTCCGATGGCCAGGGTGCGATCTCCGGTGGAGAAGACGATGGCGTTGGATTTCACGTGCTTCACCACGCGCCAGCCGAAGCGCATGGCTTCGAGTTCGTCGCGGGTGGGCGGACGGATGGTTTTGACCTTGGATTCCAGGTCGTCCAGGCCCAGGGCGCGGGAGTCACTGTCCATGACCATCACACCGCCAGGGGCGGAGCGGATGATCGGCTCGGTGAGGGCTTCGGCCACACCGGGCAGCATCTGGATGAGGCGCAGGTTCTTTTTCTTTTGCAGCAGCGCGCGGGCGTCGGCATCAAAATCCGGTGCGATGATGACATCCGTGAAGATCTCCGAGATGATGCGGGCCAGGCCGATGGTCATGCTGCGGTTCACCACGATGACACCGCCAAACGGGGCCTGCTTGTCGGTTTCAAAGGCCTTCTGCCAGGCCTCGCGCAGGTCTTCGTCCGCACAGCCCACGCCGCAGGGATTGGTGTGCTTGAGGATAGCCACGGTCGGGCGGCGGAATTCCAAGGCGATCTCCGCCGCAGCGTGGATGTCCAGCACGTTGGTGTAGCTAAGGTCCTTGCCGTGCAGCTTGACGAAGTAGTCGCCGAAGTTGCCGTAAAGGGAGGTTTTCTGGTGCGGATTGTCGCCGTAGCGCAGCTCGGCGTAGAGCGGCAGGCTGAGGTTGAAGGTCTTCTGCGTGGTCTGCTCCTTGTTCAGGTAAGCGGCAATGGCGCTGTCGTAGGCACCAGTGCGCTGGAAGACCTTGCAGGCCAGTCGCTCGCGCGTGGCCAGGGTGGTGTCTCCGGCGTGTTCCTTCATCTCTTCCAGCACCACGCTGTAATCCGCTGGATCGGTGATCACCGTGACCCAGCGGTGATTCTTCGCTGCGCTGCGCAGCATGGAAGGACCACCGATGTCGATGTTCTCGATGGCTTCTTCCAGCGTTACGTCCTTCTTGGCGATGGTCTGCTCAAAGGGGTAGAGATTGACCACCACGAGGTCGATGCACGGGATGTCGTGCTTCTGCGCGTTCTTCTTGTCTTCCTCGTTGTCGCGGCGCTGCAGCAGGCCACCGTGGACCTTTGGGTGCAGCGTCTTCACGCGGCCATCGAACATCTCGGGAAAGCCGGTGTGCTCAGAAACATCCGTGACCTTCAGGCCGCCGTCCTTGAGGTGCTTGGACGTGCCCCCCGTGGAAAGCAGCTCCACCCCGAGCGCCGCCAAGCCTTTGGCGAAGTCGAGCAGGCCGGATTTATCGGAAACAGAAAGCAGGGCGCGGGCGATGGGCATGTGTGTCTTGGGAGGAAGTTCGGGGCCGGGGAGTAAAGGGAGAATTGCAGGGGTGCCAAGCGCATTCTATGCACCCGCTGGCAAGCTGCCGTCACTCAGACAAGCCTTGAAACTCCAAGCCTTGTCTTTCAGTACGCGCCGCGGGAGAGCGTGAAATGCGGTTTTTTGAATATTGGCTGAAAAGTTGCCGAACGTATGCTTCGCTCTCCGCCTGCCCTTGCACAAAAAAGCGGCGACAGCTCATGGAGCCATCGCCGCTTTTGCTAAATTCCAGCTTGGCTGGCTTGAAGTTGGAATCCCTTACTTCGCTGCCAGGGCTTCCTTGATCGCGGCTACCACAGCAGGTGCATCGGGTTTGTCACCGGGTTCGAAGCGCTTGAGGATCTTGCCATCACGGCCGACGAGGAACTTGCCGAAGTTCCACTTCACATCCCCCGGAAAAGGAGAGGTCGGGCCGCTGAGCACCTGATAGAGCGGGCTCTTGTCGGCACCTTTCACCACGAGTTTGTCAAACATTGGGAAGGTCACCTTGTATTTGAGGGAGCAGAACTCCTTGATCTCGGCATTGGTTCCGGGCTCCTGACCACCGAAATCGTTGCAGGGAAAGCCCAGCACCGCCAGACCGTCCTTTTTGAACTCCTGATTGAGCTGTTCGAGCTGCGTATACTGGGGTGTCTTGCCGCACTTCGAGGCGACATTGACGATCAGTAGCACCTTGCCCTGATAGGCTTTAAGCGAGGTGTCTTTGCCATCGATGTCTTTGAGCGGGACATCGTAAACAGATTTGGGGGCGTCAGCGGCGCTGAGAGCCACGGCGAGGAGGAGAGTTGAGGCGAGGGTAAGCAATTTCATGGGACGACATCAACGCGCCAAACATCGCTCCTCTTTGCAACAATCGTTTCCCCGCGTCCAGACTCATCACCTCCCCAGTACCAGCGTGCCAAGCGGGGGGAGATCGACGACGATGCTCCAGGGCTGGCCCTGCCAGGGCACGTGCTGGGCTTGGAAGCCTGCACCGGCGCTGACGCCGGAACCGGCGTAGTTGGCAGAGTCGCTGTTGAGGAGTTCGCGGTAGCCGCCGGCTTCGGCTACGCCGACGCGGTAGCCCTTGCGTGTCACAGGGGTGGCATTGACGAGCACCGTCACTTTGTCGCCATCGGAGGAGGAGCGCACGAAGGCGAAGATGCTGTTTTCGGCGTCATTGGCATCCAGCCAATAGAAGCCGCCGGGCTCGTGATCCTTGGCGTAAAGGGCAGGGCGAGTGGTGTAGAGATGGTTGAGGTCTTTGACGAGTTTTTGCAGGCCACTGTGCTCCTCCCCGAGGAAGAGATGCCAGTCGAGGCTGCTGTCGTGCCGCCACTCGTTCCACTGGCCGAATTCGCCGCCCATGAAGAGCAGTTTTTTGCCGGGGTGCGTCCACATCCAGGTGAAGAACATGCGCAGGTTGGCGAACTGCTGCCAGCGATCGCCGGGCATTTTGTTGATCAGGGAGCCTTTACCATGCACGACTTCATCGTGGCTGAGCACGAGGATGAAGTTCTCATCAAAGGCATAGATCATGGCGAAGGTGGCTTCGCCGTGGTGATATTTCCGGTGCACGGGCTCAAGCGCCATGTAGCGCAGGCTGTCGTTCATCCAGCCCATGTTCCATTTAAAGCCAAAGCCCAGGCCACCGGTGCTGACGGGCTTGGAAACACCCGGCCAGGCGGTGCTTTCCTCGGCAATGATGGTGGAGCCGGGATGCTTGGCGTAGCACACGGTGTTCAGCTCGCGCAAGAAGGCGATGGCTTCCAGGTTTTCGCGCCCGCCAAGGTGGTTCGGCACCCACTGACCTGCCTCACGTGAGTAGTCGAGGTACAGCATGGAGGCCACGGCATCCACGCGCAGGCCGTCGATGTGGAACTGCTCCAGCCAGTAGAGGGCATTGGAGATGAGGAAGTTCTTCACCTCATGGCGACCGTAGTTGAAGATGAGGGTGCCCCAGTCCTGGTGCTCACCAAGGCGTGGGTCGGCATGCTCATAGAGCGCAGTGCCGTCGAACTTGGCGAGACCGTGGGAGTCCTTCGGAAAGTGGCCAGGCACCCAGTCGAGAATGACGCCGATGCCAGCCTGATGGCAGCGGTCCACGAATTCGCGGAACTCATCGGGGTTCCCAAAGCGGCTTGTTGGCGCAAAGTAGCCGGTGACTTGATAGCCCCAGGAGCCATCAAACGGATGCTCGGCGATGCCCATGATCTCGATGTGCGTGAAGCCCAGATTTTTGACATAGGGGATCAATTCATCCGCGAGTTCCTTGTAGGACATCCAGCGGTTTCCCTGTTCGGCCTTGCGCTTCCATGAGCCGAAATGGACCTCGTAGGCGCTCATGGGCGCATGATAGAGGTCGCACTTGGCACGTTTTTGCATCCATTCTTTGTCGGACCAGCGGTAGCGCTCCATGTCGAAGACGAGGCTGGAGGTTTGCGTGCCATGCTGGGCAAAGACGGCGTAGGGATCGCTCTTCAGGCAGAGGTGACTGTGCTTGTCCACGAGTTCAAACTTGTAATGCGTCAGCTCGGTGATGCCGGGGATGAAGATCTCCCAGATGCCTGCTTCGATGCGGTTGCGCATCACATTCACGCGGCCATCCCGGCGATTCCAGTCGCCCACCACGGAAACCCGCTGGGCATTCGGCGCCCACACGGCAAACTGGCAGCCAGTGACCCCATGTACTGTTTTCAGACGTGCACCCAGCACCTCCCACAGGCGCTGGTGGGTTCCTTCGCGGAAAAAATACATGTCCTGATCGCCGAGCAGCAGGCCAAAGGAGTAGGGGTCGCTGTGGCGGCTGGTCTCCCCTTCAAACGGGATCACTTCTAGCTCGTAGAAGCCTTTGGGGGTGATGGCTTCAAAGTAGCCGTCCTTGTGCAGCTTGTCAGCCACTACGCGCTCTGTGCCGACGATGACCGCCACTTCTTTGGCGTAGGGCTGCACGGTGCGCACCACCTGCTTCCCGGCCCCGGCGTCATGCGCCCCCAGGAAAGCGAACACGTTTTGGTGCCGTGCGGCCAGCACGGCTTCGATCTCGGCTTTGTGGGAGTATTGGCTCATCGGAAGCCACTGATGGAGCGTTTCGACCGGAAAGCAACGGCTCTAGCAACTCCTGTACGATTCGTGGCCAGGCCAGGCGGACCATCATCTGGCGTTGGAACTGCCGCGCCTGGACAGCAGGGTGGGCCTTGATCCTGCGTGCGAGACCTTTGGGAGAGGCCGTAAGTTTGAAAAAAGTAGCACCCACCGCCACCTCGCGATGTGCCGGAATGTGGGAGCAGAACACCGGGACACCGTGCAGTGCAGCCTCGATCAGGGGCAGTCCGTAGCCTTCCTGCGTGCTGGGAAAAAACAGCAGGTCCGCCATGTGGTAGAGGCTGCGCACGTCGTGGTCGGTCAAAGCGCCCTTCTCGCCGAGAAAGCGTACGCGTTTGGTCACCCCGAGTTCTTTGGCGAGCTGCTTCAATTCACGGAAGTACTTCGCGCCATCCTTCTGGTGAGGGTCCGGCGCGGCAGTCACGAGATACAGTGCGTCGGGCAGTTCCGCGAGCAACCGCAGGCCGAACTCAATGTTCTTCCGCCGCACAAAGCGGGTGGGCTGCAGTAGCACGAGGCCTGCCTTTTCGAGCTTAAGCTCACGCACGCGTTCGGTGAGGCCGAGGATAGCGTCGGCATCACAGCCGTTGGGAATGACGTGGACAGGCTCCTGCGTCACTTTCATGTAATCCAGCCGCCGGAACTCTGAGACCGCCACATGCACAGCCTGCGGCACTTGCGCCGACCAGCGCACGTCATGCACCCAGTTGATCCAGCGGATGTCGGGGCGGGTGCGTGTGAGTGCGATGAGCTTCTTCGTCCAGGCGAGATCGAAGGGCATCGTGAAGACATTGTGGACGATGACTGCATCCCAGGCTGCCATGTGCCATTCGTGCCGGGTGAGGACTTCCACCTCATGCCCCAGATGGCGCAGCGCGGCGGCTTGCTCGCCAATCACACGTTCCACGCCGCCGATGACAGGTGGCTTTGAGTAATGGAGAACGGCGATGAGCATGAATTACACTGGAGCGCGAACGCCACACTTCCGCAAATGCTTGAATGCCTAGGATGGCGACCACAGTCTGTAAGGCAGCGCTTAATTGACAATGTTCACCAGCTTGGCGGTCAGGCTTATCCACCTTGTGGTCCCGCCCTCCATAAATCCTGCATGCAGAACTTGCCGCATGCGACCAGGGAGCAATGAAGGATGGAGACTGGCTGAGAAATATGAGCACTCTTGATGCTTGACAGAAATCCGCAATTTGATCTATGAATTTCATTCCATGAAAACGACTTCACATTCTGTCTGGATTGTTTTGTTTCTCATTATGGTAGCCTTGATCCCGGCGCAGGCCAAAGACGAAGTTCGCCTGTCCTCCCCGTCCAAAGTCGAGCCATCGAAAAATAAAGAGCGCGAGAAGCTCTTCACTCCATGGATGCCCTTTCAGAAACTTCATGTTAAGGAGGATGAAATGCGGGCAAAGGGTCAGCAGATCATTTACTTCGAATACGACAGTGAACGTGGACAATCGCGGGCCATTTTTCTGAGCAATCTTAAGCTCAACGGCCCTGTAACCCACTACTCCTTTAGCAGCGAAGATTCCATGCAGGAAATGCTCAACAGTCAGACCAAGGGCGGCTTGCAGCCTGCCTTCGTTTTTCGCCACTCCAGCGGTGCCTACACAATGCTGTTCGTCACGCCGCAGGATTTGGATGCCGTGCGCAAGGAACTCGCGTTGCTTGGAATTGGAGAGCCGAAGCTGAAGAAGTAAACGAGCTGGGCTGCTGCTGAACTGTGTGGCTCACACCACGATGTTCACGAGCTTACCGGGAACGACGATGATCTTCTTGGGGGTCTTGCCTTCCATGAACTCCTGCACGCGGGCGCTGGCGAGGGCGACCTTTTCGATCTCCTCCTTGGTGGCCTGAATGGGCAGGCGGGCTTTGTCGCGCAGCTTGCCATTGACCTGGAAGACGATCTCCACCTCGTCCTCGATGAGGGCGGCGGGATCGTACTTCGGCCAGGTGGCATCGCTGAGCAGACCCTGCACAGCCAGAGCGGGGAACTTGCTGGCGATGCGTGCGTTCAGATCATCCGCGATGTGCGGAGCAAAGGGGCTGAGCACCTTCAGGAAGGTGACGATGGCGGAGGCGGGCATCACCTCCTCGGCCGTGAAGGCCTTGGTGCAGATCATCATCTGGCTGATGGCGGTGTTGAAGCTGAGCTTCTCAATGTCTTCGCCGCATTTCTTGATGGCCTCATGCAGGGCTTTGGTGACCTGCTTGTTGGCAGGCAGGTCTTGCAGCGCTTTCGAAACGCTCCACACGCCTTCTTCATCGACTTCCATGACGAGACGCCAGACGCGGGCGAGGAAGCGGTAAACGCCTTCCACACCTTTCATGCTCCAGGGTTTCACCTGCTCCAGCGGGCCCATGAACATCTCATACAGGCGCAGCGAATCCGCGCCGTACTCTTTCACCACATCATCGGGGTTCACCACGTTGCCGCGGGACTTGGACATCTTCTGGCCGTCTTCACCGAGTATGAGGCCTTGATTCACCAGACGCTGGAACGGCTCCGGCGTGGTGACGTAGCCAAGATCAAACAGCACCTTGTGCCAGAAACGGGCATAAAGCAGATGCAACACGGCGTGCTCGGTGCCGCCCACGTAGAGATCCACGCCACCGGGTTTGCCGCCGCCCATCCAGTACTTCTCAGCCGCTTCGCCGACAAAGCGTTCGCTGTTCTGCGCATCGCAGTAGCGCAGGTAGTACCAGCAGGAGCCGGCCCACTGCGGCATGGTGTTGAGCTCGCGTGTGGCCGTGGCGGAGTAGCGCACCCAGTCGGTAGCTTTAGAAAGAGGAGGCTCGGGCGTGCCGGTGGGCTTGAAGTCTTCCAGCGTCGGCGGCAGCAGCGGCAGCTCGCTTTCAGGAATGCTGCGGTGGCTGCCGTCTTCCCACACGATCGGGAAGGGCTCGCCCCAGTAGCGCTGGCGGCTGAAGAGCCAGTCGCGGAGTTTGAAGTTCACGGTGCCTTTGCCCAGGCCTTTTTCTTCGAGCCAGGCGGCGATCTTCTTCTTGGCCTCAGGCGTGGTCAGTCCGTCGAGGAAACCGGAATTCACGGCGATGCCATGATCGGTGAAACCCTGCCAGTCTTTGCCTTCGGGCGGTTGAACCACCTGCTTGACCGGCAGTTCAAACTTCTGCGCGAATTCAAAATCACGCTCGTCATGGGCGGGCACAGCCATGATGGCACCGGTGCCGTAGCCCATGAGGACGTAGTCGGCGGTCCAGATGGGGATCTGCTCGTTGTTGACTGGATTGATGGCATACGCGCCAGTGAAGACGCCGGATTTATCCTTGGTGAGTTCGGTGCGCTCCATGTCGCTCTTGCGGCCTGCCTTTTCTCGATACTCCTCCACAGCAGTGGCCTGTTCCTCCGAGACCAGCACATCCACCAGACGATGCTCAGGCGCGAGCACCATGTAAGTAGCGCCGAACAGGGTGTCGGGACGCGTGGTGAAAACGGTGATCGTCTCTTCGCTTCCGGCCACCTTGAACTTCACCTCAGCGCCCTCGCTGCGGCCGATCCAGTTGCGCTGATGCAGCTTGATACTCTCCGGCCAGTCGAGGCCGTCGAGTTCATCGATCAAACGCTGGGCATAGGAAGTGATGCGCAGCATCCACTGGCGCATGGGGCGGCGCTCCACGGGGAAGCCGCCGACTTCGCTCTTGCCGTCCACGACTTCTTCATTGGCCAGCACGGTGCCGAGTTCCGGGCACCAGTTCACGGGTGCGGAGGACACGTAGGCGAGACGGCGTGAGTCGATTTCTTCGCGGCTCAGTGCCTTCCCTTCGAGTTCGGTGATGGGGCGTGCCTTGCCGGACTCATTCACGTAGGAGTTGTACAACTTGAGAAAGATCCACTGCGTCCATTTGAAGTACCCAGGGTCGGTGGTGTTCACCTCACGGTCCCAGTCGTAGGCAAAGCCGAGGCGCTTGAGCTGGCCGCGAAAGCCTTCGATGTTTTTCTCCGTCGTCGCACGCGGGTGCTGGCCGGTCTTGATGGCGTACTGCTCGGCTGGCAGCCCAAAGGCATCCCACCCCATGGGGTGCAGCACATTGAAGCCGGACATCTTCTTGAAGCGGCCGATGATGTCGGTGGCGGTGTAGCCTTCCGGATGGCCGACGTGCAGGCCCGCGCCGCTGGGATAGGGGAACATGTCGAGCACGAAGTACTTCGGCTTCGAGGCATCGAAGTCGGCATCGCCGGGGTTCGGAGTGCGGAAGGCCTTCTGGGCCTCCCACACGTCCTGCCACTTCGGTTCAAACTCAGAGAATGGGAAGGCTTTGCGCTGCTCGCTGCTCATAGGGGGCGCGAAAGAAGGCGAGGGCCGGACAGAGGTCAAGGTCGCTGCGCAGGCAAAGTACTCCGAGCTAAAGCTCGGGAGTTCTTGCTCTTACTTAAACAACTTCGTTCCCGCCGTCAGATGCGCCGCGTAATCTTGCATGCGCAGTTCCACACTCTCGCGGATCGTGCGTTCGCCAATGCCGTCGTGCTTGGTGGCGACGAGGGCTTTGAGGAGGTCGATCATCGACTTCAAATCATCCATCATCACAAACTCCGGCGCGATCTGGCGGAAGTCGTTGAGGTTATGGTAGTTGCCCAGTGGCAGGGAGATGCCCGCACTGCGGATGCCAGACGCCTGCGTGGCGGTGGCTTCACAGGCACCGGCATCCAGCAGGCAGCGCTGCACGCGGATGCCCTGCTCTTTGGCGGTGGTCATCAGTACGGCCATGGCCTCGTTGTCAAAAACGGAGAGGCGGTCGCCCACCCGCAGGATCGGTCCGCCGCCCATGACGGCACCTTTGACGGGACGGCTGGTCTCCAGGGAGAGGAACACGCTGTCGGTGCCAAAAGGCCAGTTCTGCGCGAGATGCCAGGCCCCCAGCCAGCCAACCTCCTCCGCACGGGTGAAGGCCGCATGCACGGTGGTATGAATGTTCAGACGAGCCAAATCGAGGAAGGTCATCACGATGGCCGCACAGCCAATGACGTCGTCGCAGGCGGTGGCCTCGATGCGGGTGTTGGTGATCTTGACCGGAAAATTCCAGGTGGCGATCTGGCCGCTGGCCTTGCGCAGGCCGCGCTGCACACCAGCTTCCACTTCCAGCTTTCCCACGCCCCCCAGGAAATCCCATTCATCCCGTTTGGTGCTGCCGGGCGGCTTGATGAAAGCCGGATGGTCCATGTGCGCTCCGAGCACCCACGTTGGCTTGCTCTTGGACTTGCCGTTCTTGTAGGTGGCCAGCAGGTTGCCGAACTTGTCGCGCTTTAACTTCACATGAGGACAGTCCTTGAGAAGCGCCTCAATCTCAGCACGAACATGGTATTCATGAAACGGGGCTGTCGGCTGCTTGAGAAGTCTTTTGAGAATGTTATTGAGGTTGGACGCTGGCATGGGTCATCGTAACGCGAATTTATGCAAACACCAAACGCCACGTGAAGCAGCTTCGATATTTCTTCGAAACGACCCTGGTCAAATCGATCGCTTGGCTGCTGCCACGCCTGCCGCGCCGCGTGATCATGACCCTTTGTCGCTGGATCGGTTCTGCGATATATTATGGTGACAAACGCGGTCGCCGCACGGCGCTGGAGAATCTGCGCTGCGCCTTTGGCGGCCAGTACACCCTGGCCGAGCGAAAACGCATCGCACGCGGGTCCTATCAAAACTTTGCCCGCACCTTTCTCGATCTCTTCTGGTCGTCGAAACTCACCCCCGCGACCTGGCAGCAGCACATCAGCGTCCATCTGCATGATGCGAAGATCGAGCAATTGGCGCGCGAACGTGGCGGCGTGTGGGTGACACCGCATTTTGGCAACTTTGAATTTGTGAGCCTCGCCTGGGGCTTTCGTGGGCTGCCTTACACCGTGGTGGCCCAGGATTTCAAAAATTCGGAGCTTACCCCTATCTTTAGCCGCATCCGCAGTCATTCGGGGCAGACGGTGATTCCCCAGGAGTCGGCGATTCTACGGCTTATGAAACATCTGAAACGTGGCGGCTACGTCGGCATGTTGGTGGACCTGAATGTCACGCCAGGCAAAACTGCCGCAGCGATCCGCTGCTTCGGCAAGTGGACCTCGGTGCCGACGCTGCATGTCCAGCTTTCCCAGCGCCTGGGGCTTTCCATCATCCCCACTGTGTGTCTGCCGCTGCCTGACGGCCGGTATGAAGTGTCCACTTTGGCGGACATCCAGCCGCAACCGGACGAAGACATCACCGCACTGACCCAGCGTGTGTGGGATCATTTTGAAGCCAGTATCCGCCAGCACCCGGAGTGCTGGCTCTGGATGTACAAACATTGGCGTTACCGCCCGGTAGGCGTCCCAGGTGTTCCACATCCTGATTACCCCGATTATTCCAACTACTCCAAAGCACTCGCCAGCATGATTCCCGAAACCGAGCGCGGCGAGCAACCGGAAGCTTGAGGATTGGCGACAGAATGCTAAGCAACACCAGTCCTGAAAGGTGCCGTAGTTAAGTTTTTAAGTCATCCACCTGTTTCGTGAAAAAACTTCGATATTTCCTTGAGATCATGCTGCTTGATCTGGCTGTGTGGCTGCTGCCACGGCTGCCACGTCACCTGCTCATGTCCGTGTCCCGCGCGCTCGGCACGCTGGCCTACTGGCTGGACGCGCGCGGGCGCAGCAACGCGCTGGAAAATCTGCAGTGCGCGTTTGGCGACGAGTACACCCCGGCAGAGTTGCGGCGCATCGCCTGCGACTCCTATCAGGTGTTTGCCCGCACCTTCGTGGACTTGTTCTGGTCCCCCAGCCTCACGGCGGACACCTGGCAGCGACATTTTGACATTAAAATCACCGATCCCAGCGCTGAAGCGAAAGCGCGTCAAAACGGGGCCGTGTGGGTGACCCCCCACTTCGGCAATTTCGAACTGATCAGCCAGGTCTGGGGCTTTCGTGGCTTTCCCTTCACCGTGGTGGCGCAGGATTTCAAAAACCCATCCATCACGCGCCTCATTAAGAAACTGCGGGAGCAGTCTGGCCACACCTTCATCTCTCAGGACAATGCCATGATCAAGTTGATGAAGGCGCTCAAACGCAAAGGGCACGCGGGCTTGCTCACGGACCTGAGCATCGTCCCTGGCAAGGCAGCGGCGGCCATCCAGTGCTTCGGTGTATGGACCTCGGTGCCCACCTTGCATGTGGAACTCGCCAAACGGCTTGGCCTCTCGATCATCACCGGGGTGTGCCGCCCCCTGCCGGATGGCCGCTACGAGGCCTGCTTGTTTGAAGCCATCGAACCCACGGCGGAGGATGACACGCGTGAAATGACACAGCGCATCTGGGACCGCTTTGAACAGGAAATCCGCCGGCATCCAGAATGCTGGCTGTGGATGTACAAACACTGGCGCTTCCGCCCAGTCGGGAAACCAGGAGTGCCGCATCCCGACTACCCCTCCTACTCCAATTATTCCAAAGCTTTGGCGCAGATGGTCCCCCCAGAACTGCTCTGGTCGGACGTCGCTCCCGCCGCCGCAACCGCAGAGAAGTGAAAGACTTGGCCGTGCACGCCAGTTTTTCCATTGCCCAGTGTGACCGGCGCTCGTAATCCTCACGCCTTCCAAAAAAACAACCAGCCAATGTCCATACCCCATCTTCCTGCCCTCCGCAAAGGCCGCCCCTATGAGTCGCTCGACAAGGCTCAGGTCAAAGACCACAAAACCGGCGAGGTCTGCGCCGAAATCAGCCAGGTGAATGCCGGCATCGTGCGCAAGGATCTGGCCAAGATCAGCGAAGCCCGCGCCGCGCTGAAGAAATTCACCGTGGAGCAGCTCATCGAGATCACCGCCAAGGCGGGCGAGATCTTCCTCAATGGCACCCTGCCCCTGGGCGACAAAGGCCACACGCAGAGCCCGGAAGAATACATCGCCACCCTTTCCCGCACCAGCGGCCTGCCGCACGTGATGGTGAAGCGCAACATGGCCAAGCTGCACTTTGCGCTGACAAACATGAAGATGATCCTCAACGGCCTCACCCGCGGCCTTGATTTGAGCGTCATTGATCGCGGCTTTGGCACGCAGTCCGGCTGCCCGGTCTCCTACTTCCCCACCACCAAGTCCCTCGGCCTGGTGATGCCGAGCAATTCCCCGGCGGTGAATTCCCTCTGGCTGCCCGCCATCGCGCTCAAAATTCCGGTGGTCATCAAGCCGGGCCGTGAAGAGCCGTGGACGCCGTATCGTCTCATCCAGGCTTTCATTGCTGCCGGTGCTCCCCCTGAAGCCTTTGGCTTCTACCCGACCGACCACGAAGGCAGCGGCGAAGTGGTGAAGCTCAGCGGGCGCAACCTCGTCTTTGGTGACGTGGCCATGGCGAAGATGTATGAAGGCAACCCCTCCGTGCAGGTGCATGGCCCGGGCTGGAGCAAGATCATCATCGGCGAAGACAAGATCGAAAACTGGAAGGACTACCTCGATGTGATGGTGGCCTCCATCAGCGACAACGGCGGTCGCTCCTGCATCAACGCCTCGGCGGTGATCGTGCCGAAGTATGGCAAGGAAATCGCCACCGCTCTGGCCGAGCGCCTGGGCAAGGTGGAGCCCACCACCTCCGAAGACGAAAACGCACGCCTCGCGGGCTTTGCGAACGTGAAGATGGCCGACTACATCGACGGTGCCATCGACCACGATCTGCAGACTCCCGGTGCGGAAGACGTGACCGCACAGTTCCGCAACGGACCGCGCAAAGTGGAATTCCAAGGCGGCACCTTCCTGCGCCCCACCATCATCTGGTGCTCCGACAACAAGCATCCCCTCGCCAACCGCGAATTCCTCTGCCCTTACGCCAGCGTGCTGGAAGTGCCGCAGAGCGAAGTGCTCGGCCGCATCGGTTACTCCCTCATCGTCACCGCGATCACGCAGGACCCGGTCTTCATCAACGACCTCCTTGAGTGCGGCGACATCGACCGCCTGAACATCGGGCCGATCAGTACGATGAAAATCAGCTGGGACCAGCCGCACGAGGGGAACATGTTTGAGTTCTTGTACAAGCGCCGGTCGATTGACTGCGCGTGATCTGAACTCGCACATGCCATGGGCTACTTGGTCAAAGCATCCTTCAATGCGGAACCTCAGGCGTATGCTCTGGAGGGCATCAAGACGGATGTTGCGGCCAAGTTGCTGCCTGCCACGGCTCTCGTTCGGCATGAGAAGCAGGACTTCTGGTATTCCGTCGGTGAGTTGATCGGCGAAGCTCCGGCAGCGGAGTTTCAATTCACCTGCCCAGGCTGCAAGGAGACGACCCACGCCAGAGAGATTGATGTGGGGCTTGAGGTGCCGTGTCAGAAATGCAGTGCCATGGTCTTGGCACCGGACCTCCAGCCAGTCAAAGATCCCGCACCTGATCAGCATTTGCTTCGGCGCGGTAAATTCCTGCTCACATGGGGGGCCGTGCTTGCCATTGGCACCGAGATTCTCGCTTTATGCGGGCACGCCATCATCGGCGGTCTCATCATCGAAACCGTCGGAATTTGCATGATGATTAACGGCTACGGTAAACGCCAGCTTTACTACCGGAGGCATCCGCAGGAAGCCTACTGACTTCAACCTTTGACTCTCCACCGCTCAATGTCCCTCGCACCCTTCGACTACCAGCCGCGCACGCGTCTCATCTACGGCAACGGCACGCTCGCGCGAGTGGGCGAGCTGGCGAGTGGTCTCGGCGGCACGCGGGCGCTGGTAGTGAGTGATCCGGGCATCGTGAAGGCGGGCTATGTGGTGCGTGCGGTCAGCTTTCTTGTGGCCGCTGGATTGCAGACGCGCGTCTTTGGCGAAGTGCGGGAGAACCCCAGCACGGAGGATGTGGATGCCTGCGTGGCCGTGGCGCGTGAGTTCAAGGCGGACATCATCATCGGTCTCGGCGGTGGCAGCAGCATGGACACCGCGAAGGGCTGCAACTTCATCCTCACCAACGGCGGCCGCATTCACGACTACTGGGGCGTGGGCAAGGCCACCAAGCCGATGCTGCCGCTCATCGCCATCCCCACCACCTCCGGCACGGGCAGCGAGTGCCAGAGCTTTGCGCTGATCTCCGATGCCGAGACGCATGTGAAGATGGCCTGTGGCGATCCTAAAGCCGCAGCGAAGGTGGCCATCCTCGACTCCGAACTCACCGTTTCGCAGCCGCACCGCGTGACCGTTTGCACCGGCATCGATGCGCTGACGCACACGCTGGAAACCGCCGTCACGAACAAGTGGAATGCGTTTTCATCTCTCTACTCGCGTGAAGGCTTCCGCCTCTGCCACAGCGGCTTCAGCCGTGTGCTGCGCGATCCGAAAGACCTGGAAGCACGCGGCATGATGCAACTCGGCGCAGCCTATGCAGGCATCGCCATCGAGAACAGCATGCTCGGCGCCGCACACTCCTGCGCCAATCCGCTCACCGCCAAATTTCACGTCGTCCATGGCGAGGCCGTCGGTGTGATGATGCCGCACGTGATCCGCTTCAATTCGCAGGACCCCGAGATCGCCGCCATCTACAAAAGCTACTTCGACGGCGACCTCGCCGACCGCGTGAGCGAGCTCCTCTGGGAAGCCCGCATGCCCCGCAACATCGCCGAATACGGCACCAAGGAAGAGCACCTGCAGGAACTCGCCGAGAGTGCCGCCAAGCAGTGGACCGCCCAGTTCAATCCGCGCCTTCCCAGTGTGGCGGATTTCGTGGAACTGTATCGCGCCGCGCTTTAATCGTCTTTGATCAAAGCAGCCCCCTGATTGGCCGCATCTGCACCACGAAACTCGTCACAGACTGAACCAGACAACCGTGGCGTCGCTGCACTAAGCCCTGCAACTGCTGGTAGCTCTGTCCATCTGCCGGAGAGAACTTGCTTCAGTTCGTGCCAGCCGCGAGGAGCCTAGCCACCTGGCCAGCCAGATCCGTGCGGGCGTTCTTGGTGACGAGCCTGCCCTGCTGGTCGATGAGCCACATGGTGGGGATCGAGTTGATGCCGAACTTTACACCGAAGTCATTCTGCCAGCCCTTGCCATCAAAGTATTGCGGCCAGGGCATGTTCTGGTCCTGGGTCACACGTTTCAGCATGGTTTTGTTGGTGTCGAAGGAGATGCCGATTATCTCGAAACCCTGGGCGTGATATTGGTTGTAAGCGTCCACCACGTGCGGGATCTCGCGCATGCATGGGCCGCACCAGGTCGCCCAGAAGTCGACGAGCACCACCTTTCCACGCAGGCTGGCAAGATCGACTACGCGGCCATCGACGGCGGTGAAGTGGATTTCGGGCATCCCTCCCAGGTCCGCCGGGGCAGGCGGTGAACTCGCGCTGCTGTTTTGTGATGGAGTCGGGGCAGGGGCCGGTGCAGGTTTCGCGGGTGAAATGACCCTGCGTACCGCTTGGATCTGGTCCAGCACTGTCGTGACGCCCGTCTGGATGGGCTGGCTCAGCACCTGCGTTTCCGGATTGCTGGTGAGCCTCTGCGCTCTTTTGGTGATCAGCCACTGCAACTGCTCCGCACTCAGCCTCAACTGGCCGATCGGCAAAATGTCACTAACAGGCTCTGCTGCGACAACACCTGCAAACATGGCAAACGCCACCGCAGAGGAGAACAAGCGGTGGGCCAAGGAAATGATTCGCCGCCAGCTAATGCGAGTGGGAGCAGCAACTGGGCGCGAGTCTTCGCCGACGAATGGGCGCATGTGCTTGAGCCGTGTCAGGTAGGGCTGTCTTTCATAACGGGGCCAGTCTTGCAGGGACAGCGCTGATGGTTGAACGGAGGAGGAACGGGGAATGCCAGACAGGCGGATGTATGTTTTCATGTGGTTTGTGTGAGGTAAGCGTTCGAAGAACACACCCATCCTCCCGCAGGCTCGAAAATCCGGGTATAGGCAGGTTTACCCATGAAAAGTGAGATTTGCCGCGCTCCGCTTTGATCAAGTCCACAAGCAGACCTCGACGGCCCTGAGGCACTTCGTGCCGGTGCGCAAAATCCGCTTTGCAGCTTCCTGCAGTCAAGATAGCGTCAAGGCCATGGCTGTATGGCTGGAATATCAGGACACCAAACACGTAATTGATGACGAGGTCTTCCTTGGTCGCCACAAGGACAACAACATCTGTCTCATCTCGGAGGGAGTCTCCCGCCGTCACGCCCTCATTTACCCTCAAAGTGGCGGCTACTTTATTTCTGATCTCGGCAGCACCAATGGGGTGCTGATCAATGGTGCCCGCATCAGGCAGCCGACACCGCTCAATGACAAAGATGAAGTGCGGCTGGGAGAGGCTCTGCTGATCTTTCGCTGGCCAGGCCAGCGTGCAGCCCGGCAGGCTCATTCACACTCTTTAAGTGGTGTCTCGCAGCACACCGCCGTCTCCGCGCCAGGTTTGGGCGCGGGCAGCCGCATCGTGCTTCGAGTGAATGAGAAGCTGCAAATTCGTGATGGTGGTGCTGCGTGGGAACTGCTGCTCAAGAAGTTCTTTCGCGAACCTGCCGATCCGTACACTTCGATGCCGCCGCGTCTGCAGACATGGGTGCGTGCCACCACGACAGCCCTGGTCCGTGAAAACAGCCAGGCCGATCCGTACGTTGCAGAAAATGATGGCTCCCGGCTGGTGTTGCGCTGCATCAAAGCTTCCTCGTCGGAATGGTTTCTGCTGTGCACCTTGGAAACCCCCATCTTCGCGGCGGCCATGCTGCAGTTGCTCGGCCTTTCGGACCGAGAAGCCGACGTCATGCAGTGGCTTGCTGATGGCAAAACCAACGGGGAAATCGCTGAGATTTTATCGATTGCGACCGGGACCGTGAACAAGCACGTGGAGAGCATCTTGAAGAAGCTCGGGGTCGAAAATCGCGCTCAAGCCATTCGGGAAGTCATCGATCGTGTGGGCCGTGGCTGAGAGCTCGCCAACAGCCTCAGGAAGCAGCGGTTGTGGGTTCAGATTCCACGCTGCCACGAAGCTTTCGTCTAACTCGCTTCCATCAAACGTCGCACTTCATTACAGTGGCTTCAATATTTTGCTGGATAGATTCTATACAGCTTTGGGGCAGGGGAGGTTCTGGCATTCAGCATGCGGTTATTCATGGGATTTGGGCGGGCTGGGGAGTGGCCCATCTTGGACTCCTGAAGGTTATCAGGGCTGGTTATCGAACGGCGTCCGCCGAGGCGCTCGGCCCAGCATTGGCAATGAGGTTCTGCGCGGCGGTCTGCCAGGCGGCGGAGATGGAGAGCCTGCTCTGGGTGGCAATGTAGGCAGCATTCTCCGATGTGACGCGGCTGGTGGCGAAGGTTTCCAGCAGGCGCTGGCGCAGGGCGTCGGTTTCGGGATCGCTGCCCGTGAGCGTGAGGAAGGCATCGCTAAGTGCCATGGAGGCCTCGGCGGTGCCGGACTTGGCGAGGCTGGCAGCGGCAGCGGAAGCAAGCTCCGGCTGCTGCACCTGGCTGGCAAGCAGGCCAAGCGCGGTGACGGCTTGCGGATTGGTGACCGCGCTGATGGCGGTGAGAATCTGCGCGCGCTGCTCTGGCTGGTGCTCAGGCTCAGCGTAGAGTTCGGCCAGGACGTTCACCGTGTCTGGGGTGGCAGCACGCGCAAGGGTGCGGGTGGCGGCGATGATGACATCGCTGTCGTCAGAGGCGGCGAGTGCGGAAGCGATGAGACTGACGCCTTCGGGGTTGGTGACATGGTCGAAGCTGCTCAGCAAGGCTGTGCGTGCGGCGGCATCGGGCTGTGTCAGGGCGCAGTTCCAGATGGCCTCGACGGCGTCGGCGGAACCCATCATGGCCAGTACTGAGGCTAGGGCGCATGCATGATCCGGCGTAACGGCCTGTGACAAAGCTGCGATGATCTGGGCTTCGATCTCAGGCCCTGCCTCGGCAAGCTGGCGCGCTGCTACAAAGGCAGCGTCACTGTTTGGGGCGCTGGCAATGGTTTGCAGGCATTGGCCGGCGTTGAAGTCTGCTTTGATTTCCTTTGGGCGCACACAGTTGGCAGCGGCATCTGTCTCCCCAGTGAAGGGACGACGGGATCTCGATGTGGATACTGGGACTCTCTGGCTCTGGCTGCTCTTGGCATGAAGCACCGTCTGCGGCGTTGGCACCGCAGCGGAGCCGCCCATGAAGCAGGCTGCTGCTACTCCGATGATGCCAGCCAGTGCCATGACTGGCAGCAGGAAGCGGTGGGTGCTGGGAGCGCCAGTACGCTGCTGGGCAGGTGTCGTTTTCATGAGGCAAGTGGAGCGAAAGGTGAAGTCTCAGGGGGATGAGGAACTGCGGGACGCGGTTAGTTCGAGCTTCAAGGGGTGAGGAGTTTCGCGACCTGACCGGCCAGATCTGTGCGGGCATTCTTGGTGACTACCCGGCCCTGCTGGTCGATCAGCCACATGGTCGGGATCGCGTTGATGCCAAACTTCGTGGCGAAGGCATTCTGCCAGCCTTTGCCATCAAAGTATTGCGGCCAGACCATGCCGTTGGCAGCGGTGACGGATTGCAAGGCTGCTTTGTTGGTGTCCAAGGAGATGCCGATGATCTCGAAGCCTTTGGCATGATAAGTTTTGTAAGCATTCACCACGTTGGGCACTTCGCCCATGCAAGGCCCGCACCAGGTGGCCCAGAAGTCGATCAGCACCACCTTGCCGCGCAGGCTGGCGAGGTTCACGACACGACCGTCCACAGCAGTGAATTGGATGACCGGCATTTCCACCACGAAGGTCGAAGTGGCGCTGATGGCGAAGTGATACGGGCTGGTGCTGGCATCATTGCTGGCAATAGAGACCGTGGCGCTGTGCGTGCCGGGAAGCACGGGTGCATACTGAATGGTGAACGAGGTGGAACTGCCGCCGCTGATGCTGCTGGCAGGCAAGGTCAGCACACGGAAGTAAGCAGCATTGGTGCCGCTGATCTGCACCACCGGGCTGCCAGTCAGGTTCAGTGTCGCCGCGCTGGTGCTGCGGACGGTGAAGGTCGAGTTAGAGATGCCGTTAAGGACTGCCACATTGGCAAAGGCGGTGCCATTCGCAGTCGAAGTCGTGGCGCTGCCATTGGCCACCGCATTGCCACCCGCACCGGCAAGTGCCATCGCAGGCAGCGAAATCGGCGTGGAAGCAAGGCTGAGAACATAGGCACCGGTGAACTGGTCATTGTAAGCCTTCACACCCATATAATAAGTGCCAGACTGGAGAGTACGGTTGATGCGGAAGTTCAGGTTACCGTTGGAGTCGTCGTCAGAGGTGATCACCGCGCCGGTGCTGTCATAAAGGTAGCCGTAGGTGTCAATCGGGCTGGTGGTGCTCAGCGTGACATTGGCGGCGGCAGGCACCGTGAAGCGGAACACGTCAATATCTCCCAGGTAATCAACCTTGCCGTTGAAGCTTCCTGGCAGAGAGACGGTCGTGGCTGCGGCAATCGTGTTACCCACATCATCCTGCGGGGGGGGCCGCCGTTGGAGTCTGCATAAGCGCGTGCGGTGCTGTTGTCTGCGGAAGCAGGAATGCCATAGGCGGCACCACCCACGGTGGCACCGTTGGCATTGGTAAGTCTGAAATCGAGCACGTTGACGGGGTAGCCCGTCACGTTGTCATTCACTGAAAGAAAGTAGCGCACATTGCCCGCCTGCACCAGATCGGTCAGATCAAACACAAAGGAGCCGGAGGTCGCAGATGTAGTGCCGACGAAGGAATAACGTCCGCCTTGGTTGTGCAGGGCACCGCTCTGCCACAGCGTGTTCGGCAGGGTGGAAGTGGTCAGACCACGGCCCACTTGCACATTCAATTCCGAACGATGCGCGGTGCTCAGGGTGAATTGTGCCAGCAGGGCCGGTGTGTAGGAAGCCTTGGCCGTCGCATACCAAGCGGTGGCAGACCACCAGGCCTGTTCGCGTTGGCTGTTGTCCGCGCCAGCAATGGCGGAGGTGAGCTTCAACGCGTCATAAGCGAGCCAGGTAAAACCACTTTCGTGCCAGCTTGTTCCCCAGGAGTTGGCGATGCGGAACGCACCTTTTTCACCCACATCCACCTTACCGTTGTGGTTGATGTCCACCCACAGATTGTCGTTGTAGCCGACCACCGTCATGGCGTGGCCGCTGGGGATGGATTTGCACATGGTGGCGACGGCTTTGCCAACGAAGGCGTCGTCTGCCGTGGTCGTGGTGTCATTGCTCAGCGTGCTAAACTGCCAGCCGTAGATGTTGGTGGCATACACGCAGACGTAGCCATTGTTCAGCAGGGCTTTAAGATTGCTTAAACCTGTGGGCGTATCCATGTTGGTTACCTGTCCTGTGGCATCAAAACGATATCCAAGAGCGCGGCGCCAGACTGCGGCGTCTGTGCTCCAGTCAAGGTAGTTGTGGCTGTTGCTGCCGTCTCCTACATAGGGGACATCTGCCCAGGTGGCGACTCCGTTCTTGGTCATGACATCGAAGGCATCGGAAAACCAGGAGCCATTGTCCCCGCCGCCATTGATCATGTCATAGCACCATTTGGGGGAGAGCTTGGTCGAGTTGTCAGCGTCGTTCTTGTTATTCAGATTGCGCGCCAAGCCCGTCATGTGGGTGCCCATGTAGTAGGCGCTCGCCCAGCAGACGCAGGAGCCGATGCTGCCCTGGCTGCGGATAGGCGGGAATGAAGGAAGGGTGCTGTTGTCCACCGCAGCAGGGAGTCCCACTGTCGCCGCATTCACTGCCGCCATCGCCATGGCTCCCACGGCTCCCTCTGGAATGACTTCCGTACCGTGGGCCACCGCTGGTAGAGACATCGTCTGCAAACCATTGGCCTGCCGGTGTGTGTTCAGCCGCTGCACGCCCAGTGCATTGTATTGCACCGAGTGGACTTTGGACGCGTTGGCCTCCATCCACTGCACCTGCTGCGCGTTGGGCGGCACTAGACCGGTGGCCTGGGGTTCGCCCGCCGTCTGGGCCGCTGCGGAGCCTGAAAAAACGCAAACAATGGAGAATGCCAGCCGCAGGGCGTGCGCCACATAAAATTGACTGAAAAAGCGACTCCAGATGGAGCGGATTGAAGCCGCCCTAGAAACTGTGGTTCGTGGGAAGGATGTGTGTGTTTTCATGGGATGTTGAGTTTGATCAGTTTCGCCTCTTGAGGCTGCACGGAGACAGCCGCTGTGGTGAACACGCCCATTCTTCCTCACCCCCGAAAACCCGGGTATGGGTAGGGTTACCCATGAAAATTGTGATCGGGTGGCTGCGGCCTCAGGCCTCTGGTTGCCTGGCGCTGTCCCCAGCTTCGAGATGAGCTACCTCACTGCACACGCAGGTGAACAAACCGGTGGCTGCGGCTGCCCCGCAGGCATGCTCCCCTTGACCTGCTCGACTGTGATTTCTTAACTAGGAGGGACGGTAGATGCTTGACAAAGTCTAACGTCCACTGATGGGGGCGGTCCGCTTGACTGATTCAGTGATCTTAATAAGAAATAATCTTCTTTTGCGCTGCATCCCTTGATTTTCAAGGGGTTCAGCCACTTTTGCGGCTGGTGCGCCCGCCAGGAATCGAACCTGGATATGCGGCTTCGGAGACCACCATTCTATCCGTTGAACTACGGGCGCGTTGTTGCAGGGACGATGCTTCGCATGGGCACCGTAGGGCGGCAAGTCGTTTTCGGGGTGATGCGCTGTCCTTTTTTCACAGCAGCTCGTGCTTGTGGGTGCCCTCCTTGGCGGAAGACTGAAATTTGTGCCAGCGGAAAGGCTCAATGACCTGGCCCCAGAAGGTCTTGGGCATGGCGGAACTGATGCCGATATCGGCGGGGGGACGGCGGTTCACGTCGTCGTAATAGGTGCCGAAGATAATGTCCCAAATCATGAGGTTTTCGCCGTAATTTTTATTTCCCTCGCGCAGGTCTTTGGAATGGTGCCAGCGGTGCAGGGCTGGGGTGTTAAAGATGTAATTCAGCCAGCCAAAGCGCATGCGTATGTTGGCGTGGGTGAGAAAGCCGATGTAGGCCGTGATCGCGCCAAACCAAAGCACCACATCCTTCGGCGCACCCGCCAGCGCCAACAGCGGAGCCGAGAAGATCATGCTCTTGAGTGTGTCGATGATGTGGAAGCGGCCAGTGTTGAAGAACCACAGTTTTTTGGAGCTGTGATGCACGGCGTGAAACCACCACAGCGGCATCCATTCATGGGCGATGCGGTGCGCCCAGTACAAGCCGAACTCGGCAACGACCAAGCCGAGTGCGACCTGGAAAAACATGGGCCAGTGATTAGGCCAGTAGCCGGTGCCCTGCGCACCACCCACCACGCTGGCCAGACCGAGCCAAGTGGCAGACACGACGAGCAACTGCACGAACGACTTGGTGAAGGCAGTGTGCGCGAAATCGGGAATCTCCTGCCCGTCGGATTGCAGCCAGCTTTCCTCAAACGGATAGACGCGCTCCAGCACATAGAGCAGTGCTGCGAGGCTGAAGTAACTGATGTTGAAGGCCAGCGGACCATGACCGCTGGCGATGCCGATCCCTGTGGGGATCAGGGCTGCGACGAGGATGAGAGGCCAGAGCAGGTATTCAAAAAGCGTGCGGAACATGGGTGATCATCTCAAAGCAAGATTCGGGCGCGTTTCCAGTGCAGATGTGGGGAGATGATGGGCGAAGATTGCGCGGTGGGGGAAATCGGGTGGTGATACGTTTGAGCTTGGCGCGGCCCGCTTTGCTCTAGCCGTTCTATCGTTTTTATTCCCGTCGCTACTGGCTGAAGCTCTGCGCTACTTTCACGATCCCTGCTTGCACTCGCACGCGCCGCGTGTTCGATGCGTGGCACATGAAGTCCGTCATCGCCATTGCACCTGGAGAACTCGCCATCCTCGACACGCCACAGCCGCAACCAGGGCCATATCAGGCGCTGGTGCGCACGGAATGCGCCTGTCTGTGCAACCGAACGGACTCCGAGCTGCTCGGCGGTACCTTTCCAGGAATGGAGGACAAATTTCCCTTTGCGCTCGGCCATGAGAGCGTCGGCATTGTGGTCGCCGTGGGAGACAAGGTGAAAAATTTCAAAGTGGGCGACCGCGCCGTCGGCGGACTTGTTTTTGATTTGCAGCAAGAGGGCGTCGATTCCGGCTGGGGTGGCTTTGGGGAGTTCACTCTGGCCAATGACCATGACGCCATGGTGGCGGATGGCGTGGCGGATGAGGCGCATGGCTGGGTCGAGGTGTTTGAGATCCAGACACGCGTAGATGCCGACATCCAGCCGGAGCAGGCGGTGCTGCTTTGCACTTGGCGCGAGGTGCTCGGTGCTTTCCGCGACTTTCACCTCCAACCCGGAGACGATGTGCTCATCTACGGCGCAGGGCCGGTGGGCCTCAGCTTTGTGAAGCTCGGACGTCTCTTCGGCCTCGGCTGGATAGGCATCGTGGACCGGCATGCGGACAAGCAGGCCAAGGCACTGGCCTTTGGCGCGGACGCGGCCTTTGCCCCCGGAGACGTTGCCGTCGGCGAACTTGCAAAGATTCGTGGCAAAAAGCTCGATGCCGTCATCGATGCCGTCGGCCACCCCGACATTGTACAGCAGGGCCTGCCGTTGCTTCGCCGTGGTGGCTCGCACTGCATCTATGGTGTGCTCACCCACGGTGTGCTGCACATCGACAAGTCGAAAGCCGACTTCAACTTTAACCTCTTCGTGCATCAATGGCCTACACGCCGCTATGAGAAGGAGTCCCAGGCCACCATCTGCCAGTGGATCCGTGAGGGGAAACTCACTTCCGGCGACTTCATCACACACCGCTTTCCTGTGGGGGAAATCGCCGCCGCATTCAAGGCCGTGGCGGAGCGGAAGGTGATCAAGGCACTGTTGGAATACGTTTAATGAATCGTACGCCGGTCATTTCAGTCCCATGAATTTAGACGCCGTGCTCCGCTGGCTGCTGAGCTTGGTACAGCCATTTTATGGGTGGCGTGTGCCCGTGGCGGTCCTTAAAGGTGCCGCAAGACAGTCGGGCAAACAGGTGACTTTGCTGGCCGCTGGCCAGAAACGCTGGACGCTGTTTATCACGCAACGTTTCTTTGCCGAAGCGCCCGAATTAGAGCGTATGGTGCAAGTGCCCGTGTGGCACCTGCAGAAACTGCTCGATCAGTGGCAGTCAGCGGCAGACCTGACGGTCGTGGGGATCGACCGAATCTCTGCCCGGCTGTTTCTCGGCAAAAACTACCTGATTGCACCGCCTTTGGTCAGTTCATGGATACCTGTTCCAGATGACCTAAAGGCCTTTGCACGCAAACACGAAAATGCAGCATCAGACATACGCCGGACACGAATCAAAAAATTCGAAAAGCAGTGCTCCCAAACCAAAGCCGACTTTGATCTTTTCTACGATCATTTTCATGCGCCGTACATTCTGGCACGACATGGTGAAGCGGCACATGTGGCGCCACGCTGGTTGCTTCGTCACAGGTTCAAACATGGAATGATCCTGTGGTTGTGCCGGAATGGCGAACGTTTGGCTGGAGACTTGGTCACAATGAAAGGGAATGAATTGGGGGCTGTCGTAACCGGCATCAGGGACGGGAGGCTGGAACTGTTGAAAGAGGGGGTTCTCTCGGCCATTTATGTGCAGACGATCCACCTCGCCAAAGAGCTTGGTTGCACGAAAATCCACATGGGGGGAAGCACAGCTTCATTGCATGACGGAGTGCTTAGATATAAAAGCAAATGGGGAGGCATCATAGTTACGTATGATGGATCGCTCTCGTCCAATTATGTCACGCTGCTGAAGTGGCGCCAACTCAACGGTCCGGCTGCCGAATTTTTGAGCCATACATCGATCATTCACCACGATAATGGCGGCCTGTCAGCCCTGTGGGTGTTTCCAAATCATCTGCCCCTGACCGCTGCAAGCCTGCACAAAGAATATCGGAAACTCAGAGCGGCTGGATTGCACCGCTTCCGCATTCTCATACCAGGCAATGCGCCGCCTGATTTTGTCTGTCCGCCAGGAGTCCGCTTGATTGAACTGAGCAGAGCAGATGGAGGCGGCCCGAAGGACATTAACACTTTTGACTAAACATGCGCAGACATCCAATTCTTGCTCTGCCTGCGTTGAATGAGTTGCCCCTGAGGCGCTGGTGACGCAGTATCAAATGACAGCACTTCTTGCTACATGGTCCAGGAAATTTCTTTTCAAGAACATCAGTTAACCATCGCTCAAATGCGGCGCGATGCTTTCGGGCCGGGGTTGATTCATGCCATTGATGAATTTGACGCCGTCGCCCACCACTTCGCTTTTTTCAATGAAGCCCGGGAAATCACTGCGCTTATCCGCCTGCTGCGCAGCGATGAAGTGCCAAAACTGGAACTGCAGTGCGAGTCCGGCGCGCAAGATTTGGTGTGGCCGAGTGGCGTGCTAATCATGGAAACCTCACGCGCTTGCAGCAGAAAAGGTACCTCCGGTATGCCTATGATGCAATTAAGCCGGGCGATGGGTGCCTATGCACGCCAGCACAAGGCCGCACACATGGTGTCCAAAACCGCCCGCCTCCTCCTGCCGCTATATCAGGCGATGGGTTTCCGTATTTTCGGAAAGCCTTTTTATTCCGACTGGTTTGATGAAAAGAACACGAATGATCCCAGTATTCCGATCATTTATGACTATGCGCCCTCAATAGAGGAAGAAGTACTGGTCTGGTAGCAGTGCGGAGACACCACATCCACCTGCGCGAAAGACTGCCGAAGGGGGGATCCACAAAGGAGAATCACTATACAATTAAGCCTCGAAGGCAAACTGCCTTCGAGGCTCAAAACTGCGAGATGACTCGAAGAATTGAATCCTAGTGTCGGCCGCGACCACCACCGCCACCATGGCCGCCGCTGCCATTCCAGCCGCCACCGCTGGTGCCGGTCCAGCCACCACCATGGCTGCTGCCGAAGCTACCGCCATGGCTGTTGCCGAAGCTGCCGCCACGATTGCCACCACCTGAGGGTGGACTCCAGTTGTGGGGGAACGACTGACTGACTTGGTTGTGGAAGTTTGAAGGATGACCGTTAAAGTTGAACGGCACCGAGTGGGAAGATTGCAGCATGCCTGAAGAGACACCGGGCAGCCGCGCACCTGACATCCAGTTGTTACCATTCTGGTAGTGGAACTGCTGGGTGGGGCGATGATAATAGGCCCCATAACGCGGGTAGTACGAATAGTTGTAGGCGTTGCCACGTGGAATGTAGGACGACAAACTGCTGGGATAACCGTAGCCGCCGTACCCGCCACCGAAGCCGCCTAAGCCTCCACCGTAACCTCCATAGCCACCTCCGCCATAGCCACCTCCGTAACCTCCGCCATAGCCTCCCATGCCCATATAGGGATCACAGCTTGTGAGTGTGAACATTGCGGTGGCGAGGAGGAGTCCGGCTTTGCCAGAGGACAGTAGTGTGGTGGTGCTCATGGGCACTCATCCACTACCCGTAGAATAATGCAACAGCAGTGCTACCCCTGCTGGGCGAATCTTTTTGTGGAATCAAATACGTAAAAATACTCATTAACACGCTAATTATTAATCTGTTGCGATGAAAGTTGCATCGCCTCAGTCGAGGTCGGCGATGCGAACCGGCTTGCCGCCCTGCTCGGCGCTTTTGTCAGAGGCGAAGATGACCTCAAAGGTGCGGAGCGCTTCGGGGAAGCTGGTGAGGGGCATATCCTTGCCTGCGTCCAAGGCATCGAAAAAGGCCTGGAACTGGGATTCATAGGGATGATCGCTCACATCACCGGAGTCGAGCATCTTCATGGAGAGCTTGCTCCACGCGTGCTTGTCGGTGTGCAGTTTCATCGAGTGGAACTTGTCATCCAGCAGGCTGCCCTGGCTGCCGCACAGGTGCGTGTGGAAGTAGTAGGGCTGCAGGCAGTCCACCACGGCGGCGGATTTGCCCACGGCACCGTTCTTGAAGTGGATAAGCGTGACGCTGGTTGTGTCGTACTCGTAGGGCTTGAATATCTCGCTCTTCGTCTTGGTGGAGAAGCTGGTGACGCTCTCGATTTCGCCGCCCATGACCATGAGCAGGGCATCCAGCGCATGGCAGCCTGCAGTCAGCAGCGCGCTGCCGCCGTCTTTCTTGCCGGTGTTCCAGCGGAACTGACCGTACCAAGGACCGATGCCGTGATAGTAATCGACTTCACCGTAATGGATGCTGCCCAGCAGGCCTTCATCGATAAGCGCCTTGGTCACCTGAAATTGATTGGAGAAGCGGCACTCAAAGCACACGCAGCCCTTCACGCCGTTGGCCTTGGCTGCCGCAACGATCTCACGCACTTCCTGCAGCGAGTTGGCCATCGGTTTTTCGAGAATGATGTGCTTCTTGGCATTGGCCGCTGCGATGGCCTGGTCGCGGTGCTGGCTCGGGTAGCTGGAGATGTCCACCACATGAATGTCGGGATTTGCCAGCATCTCGTCGAGGTTCTGGTAACTCTTGATGGGAGTGCCGTGCTTGGCGCTCAATTCCGTGTCGTCGAGCTTGCGGGAGGAGTAGATCGCGGTGACCTGCCCCTGCTTGGTTTTGTTGATGGCTTCAATGTGAGCGCTGGCGGCCCAGCCGTATCCGATGATTCCGACGTTGTATTTCTTCATGGTGATGATGGCATGCTCCAAATGGAGGCTTGAATGTCAATATCAATACCCGGTACGGAAGTGTCTCTTTCGAGTGTTTTTGGACCCGGGGACCAAGCGTTAGGGGACGCACAACGACCTAAAGTGCACGACTGCTTTCCGAAAACAACAAAGCCGCGTTGTTACGCGGCTTTGCAGAAGGGTTGAAACTAGGGAGGTCCGCTTATTCGGCGTCTTCTTCAGCAGGAGCAGTGTCACCAGCGGCGGAGACGGCCAGCTTGACGGTGGCGGTGATCTCGTGGCCGAGTTTGACGACGATTTCGAAGTTGCCGGTGCTCTTGATCGGCTTCTCCAGCACGATCATGTGGCGGTCCACTTCGATCTTGGACTCTTCGGACAACGCCTTGGCGATGTCGATGGTGGTGATGGAACCGAAGGCCTTGCCGCCTTGACCGGTGGAAAGGGTGAGCTTCAGCTTCACTTTCTTCAGCTTGGAGGCAATCTTTTCAGCTTCGGCGACTTCCTTGGCTTCACGCTCGGCACGCACGGCCTTGAGGCGTTCGGTGTAGCGCAGGTTGCCTTTGGTGGCTTCGTAGGCCTTGCCCTGGGGAAGCAGGAAATTGCGCGCAAAACCGCGCTTCACGCTGACGACGTCAGCTTCGGCTCCGAGGCCTTTGATTTGTTCTTTGAGAATAACTTGTGTGTTTGGCATGGCGACATTCCCTCGGGGAAAAAGGGGCGCGAAACTACACGCCTCCTAAGCTCTGTCAAAGGCGGATTCTGGGTTCTTTTGAGAGGGGGGCTTCCACGTCAGATGCCCATGTTGGCCAGCGTCGTCGCCAGCCGGTTCATGAAACCCGTCGCTTCCGGGTGTGCGGCCTCGAGTTCCTCCACCGAGGAGATCCACTGGCCTTGTGCCTGTCCCGGCTCTGCCGTGGGGGCTTCTGCCTCGGTCTGTTCCAGCAGCTCAAGCAGCTTGGCCTTTGCGGCCTCCGGCAGATCGCCTGCTTCTGTCACCAGTGTCTTGAGTTGTTCCAGTTGCTCTTTGTTCATGGGTTTCCCACTCTGTCACTCCACATCGGTTCAGACAAGGCTTTTGCATCTCATCACAAGAATGCACCACCATTCAGCAGCCGACCGCCACCGCAGCCAGACGCGCTACGGCTTCCTGCACCGTCATCTCATGCGTGGGAATGACCGCATCCGGATGGAACGGTGCTTCAAAGCCATCATGGATACCCGTCATACCTGCCATTTGTCCGGCGGCGGCTTTGGCATACAGGCCTTTGACGTCACGGGAGATGCAGACCTCCAGTGGGCAGTCGATGTGAACCAGGCGCACCGCTTTGCCAAGAATCTGCCGAACAAGCGCGCGGTGGTGCTCTTTCGGAGTCACGAAAGCGCAGACAACCTGATGCCCTTGAGCCGCGAGCAGCCGGGCAAGCTGCGTGGCACGACGCAGGTTCTCGCTACGGTCGGCATCGCTGAAGCCCAGATCCGCGCAGAGGCCGGAGCGCAGTTCATCGCCATCGAGCAGCACGACCTGGTTTCCGCTGGTCTGCCAATGGTCGCGCAGCGCCCGGGCGAGCGTCGTTTTGCCTGAAGAGGGGAGGCCGAAGAGCCATAGCACAGGTTTCATGCGCTACGGTGCCGATGGAGCTGCGGTTTGACAACTCCCGCCATGGCGCTGCTTTTTGGCACCCGCTCTTCACCGAGAAATTCTGTGAGGCGGCTGGCTCCGGCCTGCGGATCGCGCACGAGCGCGGGGTAATCGACTTCCAGCAAGCTCACGCGCGAGTGTTTGCGTAGGGCTTCCAGCATTTCGAGCGCGTGCTTTTGCTGCGCGGCTTCGAGGTACTCGCGCTCGGTCTTGGGGTTCGTGCCTTTGTGCTCCAGCATTTTCCACTGGCTGGCCACGATCTCCTGCACGGGGCGCTTCATGAAAATGATCTTGAACTTGTGCTTCACCGGCAGGGAAGGGAGCAGGGCGCTCACCACCTTGGTGGCCTTCCCCTGGGCCTGCTCGATGAGCAGCGGGCGTTTGGGCAGGTTCTTGATTTCCTCCCATTCCCAGTAGCCTTCGGGGTTGTCCACGTCGGCTGCACGTTTGCCATCAGTCATGAGTTCCATACCGCCGGCACGCAGCATCTGCATCATGAGGCTGGTGCCGCTGCGTGGCAGGCCGGACACGAGCACAAACTCCTGGTCCGCCGGCATGTCGCTTTTGCTTGCGGCTTCGCGTTCACGTTTTTCATCGATCCGGCGCCGGCCGGCGGCAGCCAGGGCCGGGACGCGTGCGGCGCTTTCCTGGCGGACGCGTTCAGTGCGCTCTCGTTCGGCTTTGCGGTGTTCACTGCGAAGCAGCTTGAGTTTAACGAGCGCACCCTCTGCCGCGTCTGTGTTCCCCTGACCGCGCAAAGCCTGGGCGAGGTAATGCCATGCCGGATAAAAATGCGGTGCCATTTGCGTGGCGAGACCGAGTGCCTGGGCGGCGGCGTCCCACTGTTTCAGCGTCACCAAGGCCACACCCAGCAGGAAATGCCCGCGCGGATTGCCGTATTGAAAACCCGTTGCGGCAAGCGCGTGCTCCATAGCCTCTTCGGGTTGATCGAGGTGCAGTGCACTGCGTGCCAGGCCGATGTGCGCGAGTGCGTTGTGTGGGTCCACCTCCAGCGTGGTGCGGCAGGTCTCCTGGCAGTCTTCCCAGCGGTGCAGTTTGAGCAGCGCCTCAATGCGCAGACTGAGGAACTGCAAGTCTCGTGGACGCTGCTCGGCGATGATGGCGAGATGCTCCAGCGCTGTGGCAGGCTGCTTGCGCTCGATGGCGATGTTCGCGCGGATCATGTGCGCGCCGGGGTTGCTGCCAAAACTTTCCAGGCAGGCGGCCACGGTCTTCTCAGCCTCATGCAACAGACCCAGACGCAGGTAGCAGCGGGCTAGCACCTGAGCGTAGTCGAGCCGCTCGGGGTAGCGGTGGTAGATGTCCTCCAGCATCGGCAGAGCCTGCTCGTGGCGGCCGGTGTCCATGCAGGCACGGGCCATGTTCCAGGTGTTCTCGCGGTTCGTCTCTTCAGCGGCCTCGCCGGGGTCATCGGAGATTTCGTTGATGTAGCCGAGATCGACAAACTGCTGCAGCAGCGCCTTGTTGTCGGCGTCGTTAAGCTGAGTGGTCTGGGCCGGGCGGGGCTTGCTGGCAGTTTCCCAGGTCGGGATAGCCTTCACCTCCGGGGCGGTTGCAAACGCCTCGCGCAGCACGCGGCCTTCCATGTCCTGGCCCACGGGGAGATCGAAGTACGTGAGCACCGTTGGCGTCACATCCAGCAGACGTGCGCCAAAGATGAGTTCGTCCTGCTTGAAGCCAGGACCGGCGGCCAAGAAGATTCCCTGCGGGCGATGCCACACGGTGATGCCCGCAGGCACCCGTGGCGTGAAAGTGGGCCGCAGGTGGTCGCTGTGGAAGCCGTGATCGCTCACCAGCATGATGGCCGTGTCCGGCCCAGCGAGCTGCATCAAACGCGCCAGCAGCAGGTCGTGGAAGCGGTAGGCGCTGTTCACCACATTCTGGTAGAGCGCGAAGTCCGCATCCGGTGCGCCTGCCATCTGCGGCGGATGAAAGGGCATGAACTCGTGGCAGATTTCGTCGATGGCGCGGTAATAGATCGCCGTAAAGTCCCAGTCGGGCCGGTTTTCCAGCAGCCAGCAGGCGGCGGAGTGAACGCTGCTGGCTTCTGCGAGACGCTCTGCCAGGTGCCAGAGGCGCTGGTCCTTCGTTTGATCAATCGTTGGCGCATCCGGCACAAACAAACGGAGCACTTCATCGGGATCAATATCCCACGGGCTTACGCGGCGTTCGTTGAGGTGCTCCGCCAGTTCCTCCGGCCAGTAGGTGCCCGGTGCTGGCTTGGGCCAGTCCTCCGGAGTGTCCTCTTCCTTATGCTTGAAACTGTTGTAGAGATTCGAGACAATGCAGCCCTGCGGATTCTGCTCCCCCTGCGTGGCGAACCAGCTCACCACATGGGACTTGAGGCCGTGCTCTCCCAGCATCTCCCACACCGTTTTGCAGCGCCGCGTGGCGGCAGAGACGGGCGCCACCTGTCCCGCTTCATTGACCTCGGTAAATCCCGGCACACCGTGATGGTAGGCATGCTTTCCGGTGGCGATGCTCGTCCACAGCATCGGTGAAAGCTGTGGCTCCAGCGTGGTCAGATTGCCCGAAGTGCCCTGCTCGAGCAGGCGTTGCAGCGCGGGCATCTGCCCGGCATCGACCAGGGGCTGGATGATCTTCCAGTCCGCGCTGTCCCAGCCGACGAGGAGGAGACGTTTCTTTTGTGTCATGAAATGATAAAGGTGGGGAACAGCGACCTATTACCCGGTTGATTCAAATGGGAATGCGTTCAGGATGCTCGATAAATCCTTTTGCTTCCGTTTGTTCACCGGGGAACTCAAAACCTTTCATGTGGTCATTTTAGAGGACAGGGCGGAGCTAAAGAGGACATCTCACGCGCAACTGGTGTTAGTTGAGTGTGCCAAGCTGCGAATGAGAAGCGCATGCGCCCTGCCGCGCCTTTCTTTCATTACGCTTGCTTCCGCCTTCTACGCAGGGCCACACCACCCAGACCGGCCAGCGCCAGCAGAGCACGGCTGGGCTCTGGGGCGGCGGAGATGCCAGTATCCCCCACGGTGATGGGGGCGTTGGCGATGGACTCGACGTAGGCGGAGTTGATGACCAGAGTGCTGGTGGCTTCGGTCCAGCTCACATTGGCCCAGCCCCACTTGTGCGTGCTCGTGATGAAAGCGATGTTTTTGTTGAGCTGGTCCGAGGTAAAATCTCCCCGTGAGGGATTCATGCTGTTCTGAAAATAGGCCAGTCCGATCGACCCGTTCCCACCAAGGCCAATGACGGTTCCATCGGCAAAAAAGGTGGGAAGTCCCCTGAGGCCGCTGAACGAACCATTGTGGTAAACAGAACCATAGCGGCTGGCGGGATTGTATCCCAGCCACAAGTGGGTTGCACTTGCATTGGCATAGCCAATCAGCGTCCCCTGGCCCGGGTCCACCGACCAAGTGTTATTCGATCCATCCGTGGAGGTGTATTCAGAGCCGAAGCCAAAAGTGACTGCGGTCACCGCTGCCTCCGCCTGCGGAGCGGCGATGAAAAAGCCGCCGCCCGCAATTCCGGTGAGATAGGTTGCCAAGGACGTGGGAAGGCATGAAACAGGATCGGCGGTTGATTTCATAGGATTGTGATGAAACATCCTAATATTCCTTAACCGACGTGACTCCTAAGTGGAGACTTATTTTTTATGCGAAAGCATTTATAACTACGGCTGGCCGGAATGAGTGATGGCTCTGCGCAAGACTCACTCTTTGCCAGTGCATCCACGCTGCGCCAGTCACGGCGTTGGCGGGCAGGGGAAGGTGAGCGAGACGGGCGGAACTGGCGGGGCAATGGATTTTGCGCCTGCTGCGCAGCCACAAAAAAGGTGCGGGCTTGACGGCCCGCACCTTGGTGATCATGACATGGATGAATGCAGTGCCTTACGCCGCCTGCTTCCGCCTGCGGCGCAGGGCCAGACCGCCGAGACCGGCCAGCGCCAGCAGCGCACGGCTTGGCTCAGGCACAGCGAGGACATCTGTCTGCCCCACAGTTATCGGAGTGTTCGCGGTGGACTGGATCCAGGCTTGATTGAATGTCAAAGTGCCTGCCGTATTATTCCAACTCACATTGGCCCAACCCCACTTTCCCGTACTAGTCTGGAAACCAATGTACTTATTGTTCTGGTCCGAACTGAAAGTCAGGTTGGATGAGTAGTCGCTGTGGAAAATGGCGTAGCCTGAAGCTCCATTTGTTGAGTTTCCTAAAACGGTACCAGGATTGAAAAAGGTTACCAAGCCACTAACTGATGATTGGTTTCCGGCATTATAAACCCTGCTATTGTAGAGATTAGGTCTTCTGCCTAAGGCAAATATGCTGTGTGGGCCGGTGTTACCAAAGTAATCAAACGCGGAAAGGGCACCATTTGGCGTGCCAGCTTGGCCAAACCACCAAAAATCATTTGTACCTGGGGTTAACACTGTGCCGGACGAGCCGAAATTAATGGTGACTGGAATAACTGCAGCCTCCGCCTGCGGTGCTCCGAGCAGTGCTGCGGTGCCGGCGGCTCCGGCGAGGTAGCCGGTGAGTTGATGTGGCTTGAAGGAACCCTTGCGGGCCTGACGTAAGGTGGAGGAGGTCGTTTTCATGCAGATTCGGGTGTCAATGCGACTGAGACCCGCGCTGCCTTTACCAAAGCGCAGCGGGAAGGCAAAATCTTCAGTGTCATCATTTTAGAGGATAGAGCTGCCATCAGGAGGAGCGCGCGCGCAGGACTGCAAACCGTGCCACAGCCTCGGTGCGGGAGCTGGCGGAGAGCTTCACGCAGGCACGCTCCAGATGGGTGCGCACCGTGGTTACAGAGATGCCCATACGTCCGGCCATCTCCTTGTGGCGCAGTCCCTGGCTCAGCAAGGACAACACCTCGACCTCCCGTGCCGAAAGCATTCCGCATGCGCCAACCTCAGTTCGACGACGCCGAGGCGGCCGTGGCTGCGGAGCCGCAGTCATCTGGCAAAGCGCCTCCAAGGTGGCGGCCATGGGTCTGTCATGGGTGGGGATCACTACATCGGCTCCAGTTGAAGTCTCAAAGTCACCTATTGAGGCTTGCATAATAGCCTGACAGATGTTGAAGTTTGCTGTATGATGTTTGGATGAGCAAGGCAAGAGACCACCGAGAAATGGAAAGACGGCGATTGAAGGCCGCGAGGCACTTTGATCGTGGGCTGGGTGCGGCGGAAGTCGCCCGCATGCTGGGAGTTACCCGGCAATCAGCGCATGAATGGAGGAAGACCTGGGA